>Ga0209318_1000860_pt1 | contig 24281 bp, 35 predicted proteins | sample RifGroE1_FD_183999 | JGI IMG/M metagenome (GOLD analysis project Ga0209318, IMG submission 183999) | Groundwater microbial communities from Rifle, Colorado, USA - Groundwater E1 (SPAdes) (version 2) | ecosystem: Environmental > Aquatic > Deep subsurface > Groundwater | place: Rifle, Colorado...
AGCTGATGCTTTACTGCAGTATCGTCAAACACCGGCATATTATCTGCTCTGGTAGCTGTAACGCTCGGCCACACATCGTTAATTTTTTCTTTAATAACGCTCAGAAACTGCAACGGTACCACAAAATAAAATTCAATTTTCTGTTTTTCGATGTAGATAAAATAAGATATCTTAGAGCTTAGCGCCACGGAGTAATTAGAAATTAGTATAAATTCCTTACCTAAGAAATTTGTAAATTTCTCGTCTGTTCGCTTAATGTTCTGAGCTATGTTTTTATATATGGAATTGATTGATTTTGCTAGTTTGTGGGTGTTATTATTTTTTACCGAGTTATTAGGGGTTAATTTTAAATAAATATATTCCGGCCTAACAACACTAATCTTTATTGCTGCCACCCCCTAACTCAAAATAGTTCTAATTATCGTATAACCAACAACCAGGATCCCAGTGCAGCGCATCCCCTTAGACCAGCCGGCAACATACAACAGCACTGAAATAGTCCCACCGACCAAGGCTAGATTAAAACTAGTCGCTATTAACCAGTGTTGGAACCAAACCCAAGCTGAACTGAGCATAGATTTGAAAGCTTCGATAATAGCCTCTTTAAGAGCTTCCTTCAAGAGTTAAACACCCCCTCAACCTGATCCAATACCCAGGGTAATCCAAGTAGCACAGCAAAACACATTAAATATGACCAAAAATGCTGTTTAGCTGCCGCAAAATCACCATTTAGGATAGATTGGATTGTGTCTATGCTACCTTTGACAACGATAACCCATTTGCCGATAGCACATAATTTTGCATGTATCTTGTGACCACTGGCATTGATATCAGCAAAGGCCGTACCTGGATCAAGTAATATGGATGCTGCTACCGCATAGCCAACAGCAACATAGATTTTTTTATTCCTCTCCAGGTGTTTAATAAGCCGACCAGTCTTACTTAGTCTAAAAACTATTACCATAAAATAAATTCCTCCCTCCGATATAAAACAGGAATCTTTTTGACTTCCCGCGCATAAAGTGTTGTAACGCAACACAGTAGGCCAGCTATAACCTCCAGACCAGCTTATCCGGCTGGTTTTTTTGCTGTTCTGGAGCCGGTTTTTCCGGTTGTATTACACTGCATGACAGTATATTTTTCTCGGGCTCGGGCATTGTATTGCTTTGTATTACATTGTCTTTCGAGCTGGATAGGGAGTCGTTGCGGATGAGCCACCGAACAAATTTACTCATATCCATGTCGTATTGCAAAGACAGTTCTTTGATTCTTCTCTGACAATGCTCAATTAAGTTATCTGGAAGTCTGATAGTAACTATTTTGGTCTGTATGACGTTACACCCCCTTTGTAATACACGATGGTTAAAAAAATAATGCAGCTTTACTGCGCCCAACTTTCTGCCAGTCGAACGTTTTTGTTCTATACGCCTAACATATGACATGCAACTTGTCCAATATTCGCATAAAAATAAAAAAGCCGAAGGAAATTATTCCCCGGCAATGTAAAATAACTCGTCTAATGTGCAATGCGTGGCCCTGGCCATTAACATAGCTGTGGTTATTGTTGTGTCATAGTGTCCGTTGAGTAATTGGTTTAGGTATGAGCGACTAACACCGGTTTCTTTTGCCACCTGCTCTTGTGTTTTTCCTGATAGCTTAACAGCTTCCTTAATACGGTTCTTGACTACAATATTGCTCTTTGTAATCGGTCTGTGGTTTCTGGTTCTTCTAAGTGGCTTTAACCAGTCATCAATAATTTGATGTAAAAACAGCTCTTCCGTTAACTCAGGATTTAAGGCTTTTGCTTTTTTATGTATGGCCGTTAATACCTCTATAATGTCTGGCGGCAAATTCAATTTATTCAGCACAACAACACCCCCATGTTAGGTATATGCAACAAGCTTTTAGTAAATACTATGGCCGGAGGTGTTTATTATGCTTTCATTGTTAGATACGCACAAACTTAAAGGCAAGGTTTACGATCGGGATGAATACGACATCAACCGGGCCGCCAAGGACATAGCTGATAAGACTAAAAAAGCCGCTGAAAACACCAAGAAGCAGTAAGGCCACAACTGCCCTACTGCTTTTTTGCGTTACTCTTAACTTCGTTAATGCGTTACTCAAAAGCTATTCGGTAACTCTGTGGAATATTCCACGTGAAATAATTTTGGGCAAAATAAAAAACCCTCCAACAAGAGGGCTAATCATACGGCCTATACTTCTTCTTCAGTTCCGCTGCTTCCTTTTTCCTTGCTTCAACCTCAGAACGCAAAAACAATTTAACAGCTTTAAACTCCTTGATCGGTTTTAGTTTGCCGTTCTGAGCCAATGTATTGAGCGCCTGCCGGGTAATCCCCAGAAGCTCTAAGGCTTCCGAGGTAATCAAAACTTCTCTAGCAAGGAACTGGCGTAATTCTTCATCTGTCTTAAAAGGGTTCATTATGATTGCCTCCTACTTACAAAATACTTAATAACCAATACGATCCCCAGCACAACCAATAGGCCGTCCCAAATACTCTGTAGAACGCCTCCGAAAGGCCACTGGCGGAACGGCAAGTAACAAAGAATTGACAATGCTAATAAGTAGTCTGAATTTAACTTCCTAAACCATTTCATTTTAAGCAGGGAGTGTGTTATAATTTTTTTTGGGAGGGGTGGTTTCCCACCCCAGTGGCTCACTTCCGCTTGCGCTTACCAGGCTTTTTGCGGTTGTGGGCTTTTCCTTTTTCCCGCTCAGCTCGTCTCTTCTCAATTTTCTCCATTAGTACGACTGTTTTTTCGATTATTGTTAGTGTTGTTGCTAAGATTCCTAGTAGGATTAGTAGCATCCTTAGCTTTATCTCGTCTAACACTCCCCGTTCACCCCCTTTCTGTATTTATTATACCATACCCATTTACTATAGTCAACAGATATTTAACTAATATTTAACTAATATTCATTAAGAAATAATAAAAAAGCCAGTATTTTACCTGGCTTTTTCTGTGGCGTGCCGATTCCTAAAATATTCCCGGCACCTGCTGCAGTATGTGATTTTGTCTTTCGTGTGGTGAGTGGATACGGGGTAATCCATCTCGCCACCGCATTGGGGACACAAGCCGGCAAGTGCCCTATCAAGCCTGAGTTTCCTTTGGCGCATCCGGTACCTGCATTGGGTGCAGCAGTACAGGTGTCTTTTACTTCTGGGTGCAAAGCTTTTGCCGCAGGAAGGGCAATTCCTCACTCAGCTTCACCCCTCTGTCCGTAAACTCTTTCCATCCCTGCTAGTGTGACCAACCATGTGCCGCCTGATTTGCGTGCTTCGTGTGGGAGAAATCTACCACCGTTTAGACAGGCAACCTTCACTGTGCTTGAACCGAGCCCCCAAAGCTCTGCGGCTTCGGAGGCAGTGACTACTTTCCCAGCGCGTATTCCTCTTGTGCGGACTTATATTTAAGGCGCTTTTCTTCTGCTAGTTTGCGCTGCCCCTCATCCCAGGTTAAAGTATTTTCGCTAAGAGGTTCTTTTGCTGATTCGGCCAACTCGGCTAACTCAGTATTGTATTCCTTTTCCAGTACAAGCATTGCTTCAAAAGAAATCTCTTCTGTAAGACCTGCAAATGCGCTAAAATCTTCTCTCACTGAGGCTTCGCCACAATCTAGACTACCTTTAAATCCATCCTCTAGCATTTCCTCGCTCACCTTGCGCCAATTTTTATACTGCTCTATTAAGTTTTTCATTCAATCGCCCTCCTGGCTGTTTTTTCTTGACGTTTTCGTCATCTCTTGTACTTATTATATCATGACGAATTCGTTATGTCAACGCATTTTAAAAGGTTTACAAAATTAAATAACCTAGCAAATACGTGGCTTGAGTGGTTTTAATGTAAAAAGTCTTTTAAAAAATAAAATATTTCTGATATAGTTAAGGAAAAGGGAGGCTGATAACGTTGGCCAAAAGATACACACCAGAATGGTCAGAAAAGATAGTAGCAACCAGGCGCAAGAATAACAGCTATGGACATACGGAAGAGAGTAAGGACAAAATAAGACTTGCCAAGTTAGGAAAGAAGAGAGATAAACCTTCTCCGATTGCGGGTAGAAAATATTCTATATTACATAAGGAACGCATAGCAGAAGGTCATAAGGGATTAGTGTTGTCGGAAGAGACTAGGGTAAAAATAGCCCATAGACCAAACCCAGTGAAAGGATCGGAGCATCCACACGCTGCACTAAGCGAGCAGCAAGTAAGAGAGATATTTGGTCTTTATGCTAGGGGAGAAGCAACCCAAAAGGATTTAGCTGGTAAGTATAAGGTTAGCCGTGGCGCAATCACAGGAATAGTTCACGGCTATACGTGGAACCATGTTACTGGCTTGCCTATCCGGGGTAGGAAATATAAGACCTAGTCTGGACAAAATAAAAAAGCCCCACCACAAGGGCAGGGCATGAAGGTAATTCGCGTATGTTATTTTTACAGGCTTAGCCTGGGTTATTCGACTACAACAGTCCTGGTTGCCGCATCCCATGTAACCTTGTGTCCCAAAGCCTCCAGGACTGCCCGTAGTGGAATCCAAGTCTGTCCATCAATCAGTTTGCCGGAAAACACCTGACCACCGGCAATAATACTGTTAGCATCCGGCGACTGAACAGGCGTTGCAATCCCCAAGAAATCACATATCCCATGAGCTATAGCCAGGGCAGCCCGGTTTTGAAAATCTTCCGACTGCAGCAATTTTTCCTCCACTAAATTGCTAATAAAAGCCAGCTCCACCAGGGCAGCAGGCATTTTGCTTTGCCGCAAAACAGCAAAATTTGATTGTTTTGTTCCCCGGTCAGTTAGGCCCAATGCAGGAACTAAGCGATCTTGTAGGCATTGAGCAAGCACGGCACCTTTTATGCTACCTGGATAACAGTGTGTTTCGGTGCCGTGGGCTGCCGGGCCTATCGCAGCGTTAACATGTATTGATACGAACACGTCTGACAAAGAGGAATTTGCTAACTCTGCCCGTTTCGTGAGGTCTACCGACAAGTTTTCACTCAGGCGAATATCGGCATACCTGGTAAGTGTAACAGACATAACCGGCTGTAAAATAGCCGCTACTTTTTTAGCTACTGCCAGCGTAATCACTTTCTCCTGCACTCCAGTCGGGCCAACTGCGCCAGGGTCTTTACCGCCATGTCCAGGATCTATGGTTAGTTTAAACATTTTTCTTTTCCTCCTTGCCGCCTGACTTACCTTTCAAAATCTCAACCGCCTGCTTAATTAAATCAGGCACTGGCAGCCCAATGCGGCCGGAATTTTCAACAATACTCAAAAGCTCATTTGCCAAATAAAAAAATATCGTCGCATCTCGAAAAACATGTCCATCTGCAATAGCCGTATCGACAAGGTGGGCCACTGCTACCATGCCGAAAATGAATACTTTTCTGGCTATGCCTTTCAGCCCCACGGAGCTGGATAGCTGTCCTTCGATACCTGCAGCTACCATACCCGACAGGTAATCCATGACCACGAAAGCCAGTAATACCCCCAGCAGCGTTGACCAACCACCGAAGAGATACGATACTGCCGTACCTCCGATCGCTACTACCGTCTTAAAAGAATTCTCCATCTCGCACCCCCTACTTAAATTAAAACAACCTCCAAGTGGAGGTATACTTTTACTTCACATAAACAATAAATACAGTCTCACATACACAGCATACCCAATGGTTTTCCTCGTCTGCAGGGACACATCTTTTCTTGCCGCATTCAGGACAATATTTTTCAGCTACTTTTACATTTTCCCCGCGGAGTTTTCTTTCCTCTCGCAGTCTTCTTTCACGATCTCCCATAATTCCGTGCTCACAGCAGGCATAAGTAGCGTCTCCTAGAAGTATGCGCTCTCTGTCGGTCATTTTTGTTCACATCCTTTTCTATTTTCAATAAAATAACCGCTCGATGGCGGTATACTTTCGAGCCTTGATTTTATTGAGGTATACATAGGTATACTTGTATACTTTTTGTATACCTATTGATATTTCACGTGGAATAATCTACGCCGGGCATAAAAATAACGCCCACCCGGCGTTTTACTTACTGCACATTATTAGTCTGTTATATATCAACTACACCTACGAACTCCGGCAGAGATTTTAAATACTCATAAGCCTGTTTAATGAAATTAGGCGCATTTTCTGCGACTGATGGTACGAAATTAAAATATTCTTTTTCAATAAAATTATTATTATCAGAATAAGATTTATCTTTAAATACAGCCAATTCAATAACTGCGTTTTCCTTACCGCCACCTACGCTTAGTATCTTAATATAGGCATTATCGCAAACTAACCCATTAGTAAAAACTATATTTTTTTGTAAAGCCATAATTACGCCCCCTTATGCTTGTGTTCCTACTATCGTTCCATCGATATCAGACGTTGGAACACCGTTTTTTATTCTCAGCAAACCGCCCGAGTCAACCCATAGGTGATAATCACCCAATTTTAAAGGTTGACGGTCATACTGACTTGTCCCTACAATAACACCGCCCCATGAATTTACTCCAAACAATTCCGTTCCGTCTACGGAGTAAACCCCCTTCACTAGGCGAGATACCGTATCCCTTTTTCTAACTTTCAACCCTAGGACGTTGGAGTACGTCCCGTTTCCAATGTCTCCAATGACATGAACAAATTTGTCTATGTCGTTGTTTGAATGGATTACATTCCTAATGTATTTAGCAGTTGCTGTTAGCGATGCCCTGTCGTTATTTCTAACCAACCCTTGACTTGGGTTGTAGTAAATAGTTCCGGCTCCCAAGTCGCTAACTCCTGCTGTTTCATACGACTCAAATATAATATTCCCCCTGCAGTTTGCGCCAATCACATAGGGGGTGGACGCATAACCCTCCGTGCGACACCACTCGAAAACATTATAGTCACAGCCCAGACCACCATCAATCAATACCGCCTGGGTTTTGGTTGCAGCCCCCTGCTCCATGGATATACCAATCCATTTATTGTTGTTGGTAGGACTGGACGCTAACCATACATCTGTATCTGTGTTTTCCCCGCCATGATACCTACCACCAATAAATAAATTTTCATTGACATATCCAGGACTAACAGGATTGACTTTGACATTGTATTTATTGTTGATGCTGTCGCAATTAAAAAATTGTGAATATGCTACCATTTGCGATGTATCTGGATCAAATAAATATCCGTACTTATTGTTCCTTGCTAAACAATCTTCCATCGTAAAATTGGTTGTATTACATACCCTGAAACCTACATTTTCTGTAGTTCCATCAAAAAGGGTTCTTTCAATAGACAACCCTTTTACTGATCCAGATATCATACTATCATCGCCAATTTGATAGGCTATCAAGATACTTGGATCTGGGACAAGGGTCACGCCGTAAGCTAAAACATGTACTTTGGATTTGTGGTTGATTGTATCACTTATCCTATATATTCCTGGAGGTATAAAAACAATACCTCCACCTTTTGAATATACATCGTCTACAGAATTTTGAATTGCAGTTATATCATCAGTTATACCATCACCCTTAGCACCATAGGTGGTTTTGACGTTTATTATTTCCGTTACAGTTTCGGCTAAATGTGCAGTATGGGCATTATCAATCTTTTCCCAGTTTTCGTTTAAGTGTATTTCGTGATCAAAATACTCATCATCACCAGCTTTTTTAAGTGCTAGGGTTTCTGTAGTTGCCATATCTTACCCCCTACGTCAAACTACCGCTTAGTTGCCTAAAAGTTCTATTTTTTAGGATTCTAAAAGTTACTGCATCCGCTTTAAGTTCCTCGTTCTTAACTGGCCAATAAAAAACGCGGCCTTTCAACATCCCGAATTTTGTACTTGATTTTAGCTCCCCAAAAGTCACTTGACTGGTTTTAATTTCCCCAAAGGTAAGAGGAATATATCTTCGCTGCTGCAACATATCTGTATTGGCCGGAATAATGACTCTAACCGACCGCCTCAGCTCGGTTATGTTTGGCAAAGCCTCCCACGGATATATGCCTAACTTAAAAAGCTTAGTGACCTGACACGCCGCAAAATCCTCTATTACCAATGCGTCCAAATCGTATGTTTCGACAATGCTTTTTATGCTCGGCACTTTAACCGTCCCGTAACCGCGCAGTCTGGAAATAATTCTATTGCGTCGTTCTTCTGTTGTTAATTCTGGCTCTACGGGCAAACTAAGTTCCGACTCCCACTTATTCAGTCCCCAAGTAGCTGTTTGGACAAAAAATTGATTCAACACGTCGCTTGGAGCAGCACGTATAGTATCAATTTCAGCGCCTTTTGCTTGTAACAATGCCGCTATTATTGTAGACGATTCGTAATAACGCGGCATATATGACAGCATCAGGCGGCCTTTTTCGGAAGTTATCGTCATGTCAGCGTCACCGTCCCCAAAACAGCTACCTCCTGCACTCCTACCGGTATATTAGCCGTGCCGGAGTTAACTAACAAGTTGGAGTAGTCGGTAACGCCAGCAGTATCTAAAATAGCATTACCTACCCGGACATACCTAACATCATTGTCAGCAGTAAAAACAAGTGATTTGATATACGCTTTAATATTTTCCGTTACCGCCGCCTTAACCGTGCTTGAAACATAGCCCGCCGTAATAACAAGAGTTGCTGAAATATTTATAGCTATTGACGTTACTGGCTCAACTGTAACCCTATGGTTTATGGGTGCCTGTCCCTCTCCGGTATCCTTAGAAAAGGTTGATTTATACGTTACCTTATCAACCCAAGTGATTGTTGCTGTGTCGGCGGTCAGTCTGATTATCCTAAGCTCAATTTCGTCTATACCGTTCCAGAAGAATTCTATTGTCTTACTGCTATATGATGTTTGCAGGTCACTGGCCTTTATTGTGGTTAGTGCATCCACGCCGCCACTGGGTGTTGTTTTTACCCAGGCTCCGACAGTTGCATCATAGACTCCAATTTGCAGCAGGCTATCTGTTCCAGCGATCGAATCTACTTTCACAGAGGCTATCAATTTCCATATGCCTGCCTGCCCCAGTTCTGAGGTGTGTGTAAGTAATCCATTTCCGGATGCACTGTAGAGCATTTTTATAGCCGTCCCATCAACTGAAACGCCATAACCACCGATAGTCATTGATTCTGCTTCAATTTGAGTTATCCAGAGAGGTGCTATATACTCTTGAGCTGCTCCTATAAGTTCCTCGCCTGCTGGTTCCTTATCAGTGTCCAAAATAGCTACACTAACAGTACCAGGGCCGTATTTGACCGGCAGTACGACCACTGCACCGACACCAGGAACCTCCAATGCCCAGCGTTCGTAATCGGCTATATTGCCACCAGCAGCGGGGGATCTTACTCGCTGCAAGTACCGGGCAAGCAAGGATGTATCGCTTTCAGCATCCAGACCTCCCTCAAGTTCTGCTGCGTTGGTAACGCTTGTCACTCCCGGGATAGATACGGGTATTTGCGTTATAGTGCCTGCTGGTACATTTCCAGATATTCCAGCAACTACAGCCTCAATACTTGCCGCTACAGTGCCGGACACCCCAATAGTTGCCGCTACAGTAGTCTTAAACTGTATGCCTGTAGTTGTGGAAAAAATAGAGTCAAGAGGCACCGTCGCGCCTACCGTGCCAGCAGTAGTAATCTCACCTGTTGCTTTTACTGCTTCATTGGGAATTATGCCGTGTTCTGCAGCCCTCATTTTTAAATATTCACCACGTGTCGTTTCAGCAAAACCAAGGGTTAAAACTTTATCCAATTCGATATAGTTCAAAGCCAATTCAATAGCTGCCGGCGAAAGAGTGTCCTGCACGAAGGACCCTTCTCGCCTATCAATATCAGACGGAACAGCATCAAGCATCCTTTGTTTTATTGCCGCCTCCGTTTGCGCTTCATACACTAAAAAGTCACCTCCTGGCTATAGATAGTCCCATCAAATGTTACGACTGTAAACGTAACCTTTAACCAGTCGCCGCCACGCTCAACAACAAAGTCCCTCACATCAGAAATGCGATCATCGTAAATCAATGCTTCTCTAATTGCTCGCGGTACCTCGCTTTCTAGCACCACGCGCGGCAAATCGTAACCTACAATATCATCCAATTCACAACCATACGAAAAACTATATACCGGGAACCTAAAGCGAACAGTTCTGATTGTTTTCTCAATCCACATTTTCAGGGCATCAATGCCGGTTAAGACTCTAGGCGCCCCGTCCTGCATGATAAATTCACCGGTGACAAAATCAAAAGCCAGTTCTTTTCCGTATGTCACGGTAGAACTGACTTGCCTTTCTGGTATAACGATGTCCGGGAAAATATTAGCCATCAGCTATCACCACCCTGTCTAGAATTAAATATTGTTGTTCTCCAGGCAGGGCCATAACTGCAACGCGATCACCAGACTTTAACACGTCCTCAAACTGCACACGAATATACTCATACCTAAAAGTCGATATGGTATTATGTGGAGGATTTATCTCGTCATTTACCGTAAATCCTCCACTGCCGCTGACCAAATCAACCCCTGTCCCATCGCCAAGGATGCGTTCAGTCGCCTCTATGTGTTCCAGAGTTACGATTCGCTCATGCCTGGTTAAGTGTTCGCAAACTATTAGGTCATCGCCAGAGAGGCTTATTTCCATATTATCAACGCGGATAGCCAGGGGGGAGGATTGAATAACAGTAGCAAGTTCAATTCCGCGCGTATGCGTGTTTTGCTGTCTAATAAATTCAATTAGCTTACTAGCTGACATTATTCTTCTACCTCCCCGGCATCCTGCTCGGCAACAGTTACATCCCAGGCCAATTTCAGACTCATAGTGTGGTTGTCGTTTTGGACGGTGTGATCGTCAGTGTCAACATAGAATTTTCCTGTCAGACCGGTTAATGATTCGACAACCTCAATACTCGATCCATGCTCCACATCATCCAACCCCAAGCACTCTATGGAAGCCTCCCGGCTTATCCTGCCTAAATCCTTTAGCATGTTAGCGGCCATTGTTTGGGCCTCACCGGTCTTGATGTTGCCCTCTTTTTTTAGTTCCTGGAGTAGTCCATATTGCTGTATTAGTGCTTCGTCGCTGACGGTAGTCAATATCTGATCTTTATCTCCGACTATGATAATCCTATTTCTCATGTCGCTGATATTCTCAGAGTAGCTTGCTGAGATTAAATTTTGTCCCTCTGTGATAACCCATCTTTGTGTTTGCCAACCACGTTCCACGACATTTAATTTGCCCTGCTTCATGCGTATTTGATATTTCTTGCCATTGCGTTTTGTCGTTTCAGTTAGAGCTATAATCATCATGTCATAGATTGTTTTTTCCCGGAGGATTAGTTTACCCAGGGTAATACCAGTTTCAACTATGTCACCGGCAGTTATACCAAACTCACTACATAACCGCTTAATAATAGCTGTTGCGGTCATGCCAGTAAACTTATATGTGTACTTGGATTTTAGGAGATAGACCGCATGGTCATAAACAGTGATCCCGTAGTTACTACCCGTATCTTTTGACTTACCAAAGACAACTCCCCTAAACATTTCCCAAACACCGTTATCTAAGGTTATTGCAGAACCTTGCGGAACCTGATATTTCGGCAGATAGTAGTCTCTGCCTGATACTAGATCGAGTTCAAGCTTACGGGATGCCTCCCGGACGTTACCGCCCCACTTGATACTTTTTTCAAGTTGTGATATGTCATAAATCTCACCAGTGCGCCAGTGGTTTAAGAGTCGGTAGGTCATGGTATTATCAAATCCTTGCCAGTAACATTTAGCAGGGTATCCGGATTAGAGCCAATAGCTGCAGCATTGGCAGTATAAATTTGCTGCCACTTAGAACCATCGTCGTACACTTTCTTAGCAATCATATAAAGAGTATCGCCATATTTGACGGTGTAGGTTTTCAGTGTTGCGCTGGTGCTGGGTCTGACTGATTCGTCTATCTGCTTAACCTCGATAAAGCGGTATTCACGGAGGGTTAGGGTGTAATTAATATCCCTGGTGCCGCCGCGCTCACCATATTCAAAATTTTCGATGGAGCAGGCCATATTGACCGGTGTACCGGTGATAATTAACCGAATGGGCCGCTTTGTTTTACGCCACTTTTCAATAATCTCAACAGCATCATAAGGTTTGGGTATACTCTGATATGCACAATACGGCGCATAGTTGGCCGGGAAAAAACTTGACAGTGATATTTCTGCAAGCTTAAAGCCGCCCATTAGACTTAGTTCACCAAGTCCTAATATACCCACTACATCGTTTTTATTGCCGGTACTGACTGTAAATTCACTGGGGTTAACTGGTAATTGGAATTTTTCTTGAAAATTGTTGTATGAAAGCCAAAACTCCAACTACGCCACCCCCATGTTACCAGAAGCTTCTTTAATTTCAGCCACCATTTCAGATATAATTTCTTTTGTGGATTTATTTACGCCGTTTATATTGATATTGAATATGTTGCCGCCCTGAGATTTGCCGTTATTTCTGTACTGGTCGGCCTGTGCGCGGGTTAAAACTTGCTCTCCCTTGTGTAGTAGAGATGGATAGTTGTCGTATGGGACGTAAGACATGCCCATTGCTTTTCCGGGAGGTTTAGATCCAGACACACCAACTTTACCAGCAACCCACTTGAACCTATCGGATATCCAACCAAGTCCCTTAGCAATACCGTCAAATATGGGTTTAAGTATGCTCCACGCCGCCTGTACGGTTGATACGATGCCGGGCCACGCCGCTCTAAACCCTGCCCATACTATTTGCAATGTTGACCAAACTATGTCGAGTGAGGGCTTTATGATAGTCCAAGCCGTTTGGATGACACTAGATATTAGTGGCCAAGCAGTAGACCACATTGTCTGTAAACTACTTAATACCTGACCTGTGTATGTAATTTTCGGTGCCAGCCATTCAAAAACTGAGGCCATAGCTGATTTTACTGGCGGCATAATCGTATTTATTTTGGCTGACCATGTATCGAAATTGCTACCTATCCAGGTTATTGCTGCACCAATTCCCTGCCCCATCTTGGTGGAGATAGTTGTTATTTTTTCGCCATTCGTACCCATAAAATCAACTACTGCCTGCAGTTGTGGCTTTAGGCCATCAAGAATGCCAGTGCCTATGTTAGTAACTGCAGTTCCCATGCCACCTGTAATAGTTGACCAAAGACCCGCACTAGATTTACTTAATTTTTCCGCTCCGCCCGAAAAGAAAGGTGCCAGTTTAGTGTTAACTAGCGTAGAATACGCCTTGTCTGTTTCTACGCTAGTTAAATCATCATTCTTGCCCTTACCAACGTAACCTTTGAATTCATCGGCGGAGATTTTAAATCCAAATTCTTTTAGTCGCTCAAACTCTCCAACTTTAGCATCTGCCAAGGCTTCCATTGCATCGCCAAATGTTTTTGTCGGATTTAATGCCGCCATATCCCCAGTTAAAGAGACTAATTCCTTTGCCTTAGCTATATCTCCCCCAGCTACATTAATGGCTCTCGCGCCACCGGTAATAACTTCATCCGTGCCAAATGGGGTATAATCTGCGTATTTTCTCATCCAACCAATATATTCGTCGGCCTGTTTTTTTACGTCTGCCTCAGACATGCCTTTATTTTGGATTCCGATAAAATGACTCATTGAAATTTGCTGCTGCTCCAGCATCATCCCTGCGCCGATAGCATTGCCCACACCAAAGCCAGCCAGGGCAGTGGCGGCTAGTCCTTGTATAGAAAACAGGGTATTCTTTATCCCGCCCAAAACCTTTGTTGCCCTATCGGTTATGGCAATCACAGGCCTAGCTACCATATTTCCTAACAGCCTAATGCGCGTAGTTAATCTGTTAGTTTCTCTATGAGCCCTTGAAAAAGTTGCAGTGAATTGATCTCTCAGGCGGATCGCGGCATCCAATATCATAGCTTCACCTCCCCGCGAGAAAAATAATAACGCATCTTAGATGCGCTACTGTTCGATATCGTGTGATTTTGTTAAATCTTTCGCTGCCTTATCGACGCTAAGTAGTTTTTTGGTACCGCATACTGGGCAAAATTTCTTACTCGAAAAAAATATGTAGTAAATTGGGTACCATACAATACTAGCTAACCATGCTAATAAAAAAATATTGCCCATGACCATTTCTTTACTGGCTCAACTGTTCTCTGACATAACGGACAGTATTTCATATAATCGCCCTCCTTTTTTCCTATATTATACTACTTAAGCAGGAGAGGGCATATACCTTTATTCTTATTATCTTCCAATTCTTTTATCATAGAGGCATAAAGAAAAATCTTCTCACCTTCAGAAGCATTATATATTTCGGACGGCATACGGCCTTTCTGCACGTAATAATGAATCATAGCCGCTAAGCCGTCCTCTTCAATTAGTTTTTTGTGTCTTCAATGTCCACATTGCCTTTATCGAATCCGGACAACTTCATGATGGCGTTATAGACCATCAATATTTCTCCGCCCAGCAGGATGATGGATACAATATCCACCGGCCTCGTGGTGCCGTACTTCTCGCGCAACTCCTTGGTCTTAAACGTCGGGTCGGTAGTCAATTCATAGATAGCCCATTTCATTTCTTCGGTATCATTTCCATTGGCATTTTCGCTGATATTTTTCATTTCATCAAGTGTTGCAGCCCGGTAAGAAATAAAAAAAGGCTGTCCTAGTTGCTTAGACAGTCTTTTAATTTCAATCTTCCCGGTAGGAATATTTTTTACTTTCGTAACATCTGCGGCCAGCAACATATCCAAGGTCTGTCCCATCTTAACAATCCTCCATTGATTAATTATCCAGTAAATGAAAAATATCGTCATAGATGTGTCGGTCATTTTTTTATCTCGGTTCTACGGTATCAAGATCATCCCAGTCCGTAAACGTAAACGGGCACTCCACAGCACCCTTTTGTTTCGCTTCCCAGCCGGCCAATGTCAAATCGTCAAAAGCAACGTCCTTAATCAACACTCTCTCGGATCCAAAGGCAGCAGGATCTTTTAATGCCGATAAAAGCTGAAATCTAGGGTTAATACCCCTCTTGATGTCGGCAGAAATCTTAATCATCATGCGACTGTTAACCTTATGGAGCTTTACAGAACCGGTACCTTTATAGCCCATCATTTTGGTGTCTGTGCCAAGTTTTCCGCATACGTCAATCTCTTCTTTCGTGATTTCTACCTTAGCGTCAAGACCGTAGCACTCGGAAACTTTGTCCCCGTCAAGCCATAGTTCGCCGTGGGTGCCGTTCATAATTCTTTCAGCTTGCAATACCAATTGTTACACCACCTTATAGATTGATTTCCAAGGATACATCTTCAATAGCATCAAGCGGCCTCAACGTCGATACCAAAAACACCTTGTCCCTGGTGTTGGCCTCTTTTATTTCCTGGTCAGTCATATTATCGACGTCCTCGCCAATACTCCTGAGATATGTCTTTTGTGCAGGCAGATTTATTTCACATTTATTCTTGCCAGGGTCCAACACTCGCTCCTGCTCCAGGACTTCATAGTAGGCGTTAATAGCTGCAATCAGGAGCAGCTTGTTTTCATAGCTGTTTTGATACGCCCCGATATAAACGTCCTCGATGGTACCTTTAACGTCTACATAAACCATGTCCAAGATACGAACCAACTTGATTTTCTTCCAGTCTGCGCCTTTCGTGTCGGTTGTGGTTGTCAAACTGGTAACACCACGAGCAATTTTAACCTTTTCACCATCGTGATATAGGATTAACTTGCCAGCATCAACCTTAGTGTCGGCTTGGGTCTTGGTAATATGCGGAACGTCTGTAACCTCAGTAAGCACCCTATATGTCGGTGCTACGGTAAGCGGCAACCCTGCAATAATACCTGCTATTCTGGCAGTATATTCACTTGCAGTATAGGTATCCTCGCCAACTGTCACATCACCGGCCGCCGGCGTAGATGACGCATCCTCAACTACGAAGTTAATAACGGCTTCATGGTCAGCGGCATTGCCGGGAAGAACAAACATAATCTTGCGTTCTTTTGTGTCCCTCATGCCTTTTGCCCAAGTAGCGATAGCACCAACGTCAAGAGCATCAATTCCGGGAATGCATCCTATGTTCCATTTGATAGTTTCTAAATAGTTTAGCGCATCGTTATAATTTTCTGCATCGGAAGCCAGAATAATAACCTTTACTTCTTTAGGTGTACCCGCAAAGGCGTCCTCCAGATACTTTATATTTGTGGCACTCAAAGTATCCGGTATGTCGGCTATATCGGTTAGCGTGAGTGCCGTTAAAGCATCTACAGAGGCATCTTTTAGCACTACGGCTAATGTCCCGACTGTACCGCGACTAATAGCGGCAATTGCCTTACTCTGAAATATAATTGTAACGCTCGGTAAGCCCAAGTTCATCACTCCCTAAAGTTCTGTATATGCTGGATATCTTGCATTAAATCATAAGTTTCTTCTTCGCGCGTCCATTCAGCTTCCAGTCGAACGGTAATATAAACCTCGTTGTCTCTCGGGCCACCTTCACAGCTGATTACATGGTAAATAACCCCGTCACCAATACTCATAGCGTCCATTAGCGCAGCCTTAAGCGTGTCGGCAACGGAAAACTGGTCAATCGGATCCGGGGCGGTGCCGGAGCTTTCATCCTGAGCAAAATAAACAATCTGCCAAGTGGTCTTAGACAGGTACATTTTCTTACACAGGTGTTCTTCTGTAGCCGTCACGAACTGCACAAAAAAACTGGGCCGCTTGAACCCAGCAGGTACGGTGTTTATATATGTCCTGGTTATAGCTGGGAATTCAGTTTTTAATAAGCCACGAATTGCATTGAGGCTACTACCTAACATTCATCCCCAACTCCCTTCCTACGCGGTGAACAAATTCTTTTAGTAGATCAGGTAATTCTTCTTCTGTTTGTTCTAGGGCTTTTCTGAGGTAGTGTTTACCGGGAACGAAACCGTTTCCATCAGGGCCAACGTGACCTTCTTCTACCATCTTGGCGTAAAATTTATTAGTGTACACAATAACGGTGTCTTTGCCTCGCATTTTTACTCGGTATGATTTTCTGAGTTCACCGCTAATCCTTGGGGTTAATCTTCTAACGTTTTTCCTGAGGAGATTACCGGCTTTTCGGACTGTTTTGCGGTACTCCCTGGGCGCAACGTCACGAATAACCCGGAGTAGTTCCCTTTCCCACATATTCAGATCCATTAACTGAACACCTCAACGCACATTAAGTGCATTTCTTTATGCTGTTCCTTTACGTCAATCACTGACTGAATATTAAATATCCTGGTACCGTAAATTACCCTCATTGCGTTAGTTATCCCAGGATAATACCATATTTTTATTCTTACGCTAAGTTCTGAGTTAGTATTTTGCAGTAATACAAACTCCCTGCCACTGATTGGTTCAACTGAGGCAAAAATGGTTGCAAAGTTCTGCCATTCGATACTTGGAGTGTTATTTTCTCCTTCGGCCTCGACTGATTTCTGAATTGTTATTACGTGCGGTAGTCTTTTAAGCATCTGGCATACTCACCGCCTTCAACTGGCACATTATAATATCAAAAGCGGGGCTGAATTTTACTTCCCCGCTGCCCAAATTCCATAAGTCATTTACGCCTACTGTCAGGCAGGCTATACCTAAATCGGTTTCAACCTGCTCAACAGTGACACCGGCGTTAACCATATATCCCTTTACCGCTATCACCTTTACTGAGATAGTCGGATTCATATATTCACCAGACAAGCCCAGTCCTGCTTTAACCTTTTCAAGCATTTCAGTATCTGTCATTTAGACCACCAAATAGACATCAACCACTGTACCATCAAGAGCACTGTGTAAGTCAATAGTATTGCTTTCCAGGGCAGTTGTGCTGGTTGTTACTGTGGGTTCTGTGGACTCTCTAACGTTATTCAAAAAAGTCATTCCTGGAATAACGGTATTGCGTTCCAACTGGTACGGCAGACCCAGTTTATCGTTCCATCCTACACTCACAATGTCGTAGGGTACGCCTGCTGTCGTGTTGGCCGATGATGCAGCAGTGGTTACGCCAACGCTGGTGTCATCAGCAATAGCAATGTTCAAAGTTGCATCATTAGCTAAAGGTGTTTTAGCTGTTAGGATAACTTTGTCGGTAGCTCCGGATACAGTAAATTTTGCTGCTACTGCAGCGTCAGCGGCCAGGGCGGTACGAATTTTACCTGCTATAGCTGAGGCATCGTCACCTACTACTCCAGCTGTGGTATTTACGGACGTAGGCGCTGCCGTCAGTCCAGTACAGGTGCCGTTGTCAATAGATACGTTCATAGTAGCATCGTTTGCGGTAGCCGCTTTTCTGGTCAGCGTAATTGCAGCGTCGGATCCGCCAATAGTGAAAAATGCGGCTATACCTGCATCAAGGCCCATGGCGGTCTTTATTTTACCGGCCACCTGTGCGGCAGTGTCGTTATTGGCCACTGCAACAGCCAGAGTGACAGGACTTCCGGTCATCCCCGCAGCAGTGACTACAACGGCGGCGTCGCCAGCTCCAGCAGCTCCTATAGTACCTACAACTGTAGCAGTTTCAACCTGACAAGTCCCCACAACCGGAACGGATATGGTTTTTGGGCTACCAGTCATTCCAGCTGCAGTGACTACAACGGCGGCGTTACCTGCTACCGTAATCGTGCCTGCTGCTGTGGCCGTTTCCACCTGAGCCACCGGCGTATGCACCTGCACTGGCAAGGCAACACTGGTTACGGTTTTAAACGCTTTAGTACCATGCACGGTTGTAGATCCGTTCAGGGCAAACGTCTCTGTTATGACCTCCTTGGCGTAGTTGGTACCCGTTACCACCACATTGCCGGTTATTCCAGACACATTGCCCACCACCGATAACGCGCGTGGCGCTGCCGGGCTAGTTATGCCGGTTGTTATTGTCTGTACTGCTGCGCCAAGGTTGGTCGCGGCCATAACGCCTGCTGCGCTTGCCGCCACTGCTTTAGCTGCAGGTACGTTAAAAATAACCGGGTAACATCTTTCACAAGTTTTATTTCTAGCGTCTGTTCTTACATAATTAGCAGTCCCGGGATTAAATTTACTCATATTTTACCTCCGTTTCTGAGACTGCTTTTAATTATGCAGTCTCGTCATATGACCAGTAGGTGAATGTTGTCTTAGCAAACAACGGCTTGCCACCGGAATATACCTTGCCACGCCAAACCGTCTTATCTTCGCTGAATTTTTCAGAGGCGTTGGATTCAATTACAAAAGCCTCGGATTCATTGACAATATAGGTACCGAGGTCACCGTACAGCACGCTGTCAGTGTCAGGCATCTGACTCGTGAAAATAACAGGCTGTCCGGCAATTAAATAGTTGGACTGCCCAGGGCCACCGGCGACGGGAATAGTAGTTGTTAGCGGCTTACCTGCAGCATCAGTCATAGCAAAGAATTTTCTGAAAAACGTGCTACGTTTCATAACCCAGGTAGCATTGTCGCCATAAGGGCTTTCAACCTCGGCGCAAATGTCGGCAATTTGCTGCCAGTCCATGATCGAATAAGTGTTGGCAGCAGACGGAGCCACCTTGATGGCTGCAATAATGCCCAGGAATGTAGATGTAGACAGCGATCCGCTCAACACATAGTTTTCAAGCAGTAAACCGATATATTTACCGATTTCCATAGCCAGGTATTGCTCAAAGGCCGGGATGCTGTTTCTAAGCAGTAGGTTTTTAACAGTAATAGTGGCAACTACTGCCTGTTGACTTATTTTAACCTCAGTGAAAGAGAAGTTTAGTTCCGCAGTCCCATCAGCATTTATGGTAGGCGCTTCGGTTGTACCAATCGGCAGCGATACATCACCGGTAAAACCAAACTTAGTAATACCAGAATACAATCTACCATATTGCGTAATAATGGCATACACGCGGTCAAGTGTGGTCTGCGGTACAAGGTAATCAGCACCACTGGCAACGCTGTCCCCATTCATATCGGTAATAGCCCGCTTACCAAAGGCCATAATCTCAGCGTCAGCTTCAGAGACTTTGTTATTCAAAAATGAACGATAAAAGGCATCCCTGTATTTTGCGCTAGAACGATAGTTTTCCTCTGTAATATCGCTGTGTTTACCACCGTTAAACGGCAGTCTGCCGCGCTGCTCATCAGGAGCACCTTTTAATTTTTCGTTAATCTCATCCATGTGATCGGACAGTGACCTGAGGTTCTCGGCTGTTTCGTTCAGCTCATCGGTAGACATACCTCTGTGGTTCTTAACCTGCTCTTTTAAAGCAAGCCGTTTTTCTTCAATCATTGTTTTTTCCCGCTTAAGTTCTGCGGCCTCTTTTGCGCTAATTTTAAACAAATCTTTTACCTCCAACTGTTAAATTTTTTATAACTGGCTAATCAGGCTAATTAAAGCCATCTTCTTAGCCTCGATTTCGGCTGCATCATCGGGAGCCGGGTCAGGTGCTGGATCTTCTTCGGCAATCATAACCGTATCCTCATAAGCTGGCCAAACCAGCACAGACACCTCATAGACCTCGTTAATTTTCAATATTATGTCTGTTTTAGTCTCCCAGTTGGTTGCAATAGTTGCCTTATTATCAAACCAAAACGACATCCCATCTACAATCTCACGGTTTACCCGATCAAATACAAAGTCATCAATCCAAGTATTTCCCAGTGTTACCTCTACAAACAGCCCGATATCATCAACCTCAGCACGCATCCCCTTACCGACCTTACCTAGTACCCAATTTGCGTCATGGTTATACAGCATAACTAGTTTAGAAAGGTCAACGCCTTCCAGAGCGTTTTTATCAACCTTCTCAATCCACACACTTCCGCGCCAGGGTCTGCCTGGTGTATCGAAAAGAATAGCATAACCTCTTAGCCGCCTAACATTCTGGCCGTCAACTTCCTCGGTGATCGCCCTAAACCTTGACTTGCTATCCTCAAACTGCATCCGCTTCTTACTAAGTAACGTCAGCGGGGACTTCTTTTCCTTTTCCACCCGTATCACCTCCCTCAACAATATAGTTTCCGGCACCTAGCACCTGGAAGTTTTTATTCTCAAGAAACTTATCCAGCTCAGGCGGTCCCTTAGGCAAGCCCAAACGCTTCCTGATTTCATTACGATTCATAATGGTACCGTACACCATTTCCTTGTAAAACGCTGTCTTTGCTGACAGGGTGCTTATTTCAAGGTCAACCAGTTCAGCCAGAACCTTATTGCTGTGGTAGATTTCCGTATCGCTAAATAGCTTGTACGTTAACTCTTCCTCTATTTGCCAAACCGGAGGTTTAATTGTGTTATCTATAAACTGCTCATACTGCAGTTCAGTGGCGTTGTGAGTGATAATATCCTTACTCACACCAAAGTAAGTATACAGATAGCCGATAATAGCTTCCATCAGGTCCTTGTTAAGCGGGCTTAGTTTCAAGTCTAATTTATGAACTTCGTATTCAGCACCAATCATCCCGAAGCCAGTTGTGTTCTCAGCAGTCAAGAATAGGTCCTTAAATTCATCCAGCTTTTTCTTCATGTCAGAGCCTTTTAACTGCGTCTTAACCTGCAGTAATGCGGCTATCCTCTGACTGTTTTTACTATCGCTCACAGCCTGGGTCTGCATCGTGTTTACTATCTCTTCGTAGTTACCTATGGCCTGCCTAGCCGCCCCGCCTTTTTGTGTCGGAAACCGTTGTAGGTGGATGATGTCATCATAGTAAAACGCGTATGAGCCAGAGGACGGGAAAATTATTATCAATCTACCGTTTTCGTCCTGGGTAAAATCAAACTGTGTAAATGGCAAGGGATACAATGCCCTTAGGTTACCGTTTGCGTCCCAGTCAGGCATGATAAAACTATTGTTTGTTAACAGCAGCGTAGTAATAACCTGAGTCCAGAACACTGTTGGGCAGTGATAAGGGTTTGTTCTTACTTGTAGGACATAGTTAAGCCTGTCGTTTATTAATTCGCTATTCCCCTCCGTGTCTGCGCGCGCATGATAAAACGGTATACTGCCAACCTTCTCAGCCACAAAATTTATGGCCGTTCTGACCTCCGGTATGTCATACAAACGCCGGTTTATCTGCATCAACGAATAGCCCTGATTTAGCAGGTTAATAATTTTAGATGCGGTTAGTTCGTTGTCTTTCTTAAAATAGCTAGCTATATGACCGAAAAATCCCAAGTTATCACCTGCCTTTCTGTGTTGGCAGTATTAAAATTTACTCTTACCAGGCATTTTCATAGCTGTACCGCAAAGATGTTCTATTGTGCTTGCAATTAAGCAAACTTCTTCAGTAGATACTCCATTTCTAGCCTCTAACATTTTCCTGTTGCTTTCCTGCACTGCCTGGAGTGTTCTAATTTGCTCTTCAATTACGGCTTTATAATCCATACTGTTCACATTCCTTTCTGTTATTAAGTTTTATCTATACGGTATTTCGCTTATCGGTATCGTTGATCTTGCATTTTTTAAACAAACCTGAAAAGCACTATTACGGTTTAATCTGTTTGCGTACCACTGACCACATAATAAAATAATGGCATTTGCTGGATTTAGACCATTTATCATTTCGCTTGACGGGTATGTGGGTTTTTTTATATTCAATCTGACTACTAATAATTTTCCAGCACACTGTGGCCTGCAGTTTTGTCCGGGCCACAACCCAAACCTCAGTATCTGGGAATTCTTTTAAAAATGACTGCAGTTTTTCAACTTCACGCTGCACTCACACACCCCCTATGGCTGATACTCTTTGAACATGTCCTCGCATTTTTTGTATGCTACATACGAGGTTAAAAATCCAACGTACCCGTCAATCCTGCCCTTGCTCTTAGCTTTGTTAGGCTGTATGTTTCCGTTTATGTCAACTGTCGCCGCCGTGTTGGTTGTGCACCATCTAAACAGGCCATTGTGCCGGGAAAACTGCACTACCTCGTCATCCAGCAGGGACCTAGTTTCCTTCATTGGCTTACTCAGCGACTTAGCACCCATTGCCACTTCAAACAAAACGCCCTTTTCGTTCTTGTCCTCTATTGAAAAACCTGCCATTTCCATGTCCTCAGAAAAATCCTTAAAATGCCAACGGTCAGAGCCTATCTTCCAGAACGTCACTTGATATTTTTCTGCTAGGTCAACGAACCACTGTACAACGTCCTTACGACTTACCATGCTACCCTTGCATATGTGCAGGAGTTCGCGGTTTAACGGGTCCTCAGCGTTAGTGTTGCAAAAACTTTCATATGCCATTTTGTCATTTTTACTGTTTTGTTCAATTCGAGATTCAGCAATAAAATATTTTTGAAATAAATACAGTTTACCGTTTAGCGGTATCAGTGCCGTTGTATTACACAAGTCTGTAGTCTCGGATAAATCAACCCCGCCGACTGCGTACTTATCGGTGATCATCTCAATATCCATATCAATAGCGCACTTATCAACCATAGCCAAGTCAAAATAAACCACGGCCAAACTGCTGGCCCGGTTCAAATGCTTTGCCTGGAAACTGGGCATTTGTGCAGGGTCTTTTAAGGCCTTCTGATATTCACCGTCCAGGTAACTTAGCGTTGGCCTCGCCTCGGCCATGCCTGGATTGGCTTTTATCCAGCAACTGCTATCCTCTATCTTGTCGCCGTCGTCAATCCTAAAAATCATCGGGAAAATTCGTTCCTTAGATTTCCCGGCCAAAACCTGTTGACAGCGCTCTAGGATGCTGTCAAAAATACCTTCCCGCACGAAACCGAACGTCGAAATAATAACCCCTAACGGTTGCGTCCTTGCCCCACAGGCCGACGAAAACACGTCGTAGGTGTTACGGTTCTTGATCGCGTGGCATTCGTCAATTATGTACCCGTGAGGATTTAGCCCGTCCTGAGATTCATTATTCTTCGAGCCAGCCTTCATAAAACTATTGCCAGCAGGAAATAATAGCATTTCAGCGTTATCTTTATCCCGCTTTGTCCGGCAGTATTTACTCAGTATCTCAGAGCTGATTGCAAACGATTTAGCCGCCTCATACACGATAGCGGCCTGGGTCTTGATTGTTGCCAAGCACCAGACCTGTGCAGCCGGCTCCCTATCGGCCATAAATAAAAACAAGGCTATGGCGGAAATGAAAGTTGACTTACCCCACTTACGAGCAACAAAAAGAACTAGCTCACGGAAATAGCGTACCTCCATGCCTAGTTCTTCATCGAACATTTTAAAACCAAAAACACAAGCGACTATGTAACGCTGTTCTTGGTTTAGTTCAAACGGCTGCCCTGCCCAACGTCCTTCTTTGTGCTTAAGGAGCTTGCAAAAATCTATAAAG
>Ga0209318_1000863_pt1 | contig 24246 bp, 31 predicted proteins | sample RifGroE1_FD_183999 | JGI IMG/M metagenome (GOLD analysis project Ga0209318, IMG submission 183999) | Groundwater microbial communities from Rifle, Colorado, USA - Groundwater E1 (SPAdes) (version 2) | ecosystem: Environmental > Aquatic > Deep subsurface > Groundwater | place: Rifle, Colorado...
TCTAGTAGTGTATGGAGCAAAAGCCTTCTTAACCTCAGGCGTTTCTTTATCAAGTAACTCATTACGCCTTTTGTTCAATGTAATAAGTTTATCTTCAATTACTTTTCTTTCATCTGCACTTGGTGAAGTTTTAGCATCTAATGCATAAGGATCAAACTTACGATTATATTGTTCAGAGAGAGTTGTAATCTCATTATCAATATTTGTAATCCTTTCATTAAGCTGGCTTGCAGATTCATATCTATGAGTAGCTAACTTATTTTCAATTTCTTTTACTTCCTTCTCTTCAGGAGAAAGAGCTTCATATTCTTTCTTAGCAAGTTCTTCTTTCTTCTGGATTCCTGAATTAATTCGATCCAGAAGACTTTGACTATTTTTATTATCCTCAACAGTCTTTCTAATTAATTCAGCCGGCTCGACATTTAACTCTCTTGCTTGCTGATCAAGTTTATAAGGATCATCAAGAATTTCTTTATTCAAGTTAAGAGTATCATTTAAAGTTTGAATACTCTTACCAAGTTCATCTTCTTTCAGATTGAGAATATTTGCTGCTCTTCGATCAAGTTCAATCTCTGCATCAGTCTTTCCAGGTCCAGAATCTTTTGCTTGTGCGGAGAATCCTGCATTAACTGCTGCACCAGCCCCACCACCGATAGCACCAGCAGCCATGCTTTCAATGATTCTTTCAATATTGCTTGCAGTCAGCAGCTTCTCATCTGTATTTGCTACAGTATTAAGCACATTGAAAAATTCCTGTCCACCTTCTTGAAGAGCTTCCTGAGGAATATTCGTAAGGAGTTCTTTTGCAGACTTCTTTACAGTTCCTGTTACTCCTTTGCTCAATGCATCAACAAAAGTATCTACTAGCTTACTATTACCACCAGCGAACTCGAGGGCTGTTGATAAAGCACCAAACAGTGTCGCAGTACCTGGAGCATCAATTCCTTTTTCTTGTAGCAACTCGGCGTACATGCCACCAGTTTCCATTGGCATTACAGCTGCACCAATACCAACTTTGCCACCAAGTTTCTTTAATGCTTGGCCAGCAATCTGTTTCTTTAACTGATCTTCTGCTAAATCACCAGCACCATGTTTAATTGCTTGCTTGACAGATTCCTCGATGCCTTTCTTAATAACTGTTCTAGCTGCAAGACCACCAGCAACAGTACCTGGGCCTGGAGCCACAACAGATCCTATAGCAGCACCAATACCAGCCTCGGCCATACTAGGAACAAGTTCACCAAGAGTTCCTTGAGCCCAGTCAACAGCACCACCAATACCAGTCTTGCCAGTATAGATATCTTTAAAAGTATGCTTTGCAGGATATTGTTTTGCTTCTTCAAGATTTCGTTGATATCCTTCCATACCAAAATCTTGAAGAGATTGTCCAACAGACTCTGCACCAAGATTTTTAAGTCCTTTCCCTGCAAGTGCAGTAGCACCATAAGCAGATGCTTGAAGATTCTGCAATCCTCTCTTCACTCCAGGAATAAAATCAGGTGCATCTTCTGGAACAGAAGCTGATGCAGAACTATCTGTCATAAATTGCTTATAAGGGCTTTCTTCTTTTTCATTAACAAGAAATTGCTTATATGGACTTTCAGTCATTTCAGGCATTTATCACGCTCATCTGAAAAGTTTTTATTTACATGTATTTAATAGCACATTAAAATATATCAATAACTAATTACCACTGCCCCATCGATCATCAAGTAGCTTTGCCAATTGTTTTCTTGCTTCTCCTGGAGGCATACTCTTAAGAGTTTCAAAAGCTTGATCATGAGGCATTGAAGAAAAGTATTTCTCATAAATCATTTGAGGTTTTTGCCCACTATTCAGATCAGCAAGGATAGCATTTTGCGGACCTGTTTGTTGTCTTCTTGGATTAATAAACTTACCAGCACTTATATCATATAACTGTTCTTCATTTATAAACTTCTGCATTCCAGTAGCTAGATCAATTTCTCCAGAAGGAACTTGATTAACAATCTTAAGAAAGTTATCTTTATCTACACCTGTTCCTGTACCCAGATTTTTAATTTGTGCCGCTTGATAGTCACGTAATGATTTACCTGTTAATGGTATTTCATTTGCATGTGCAATTGCTTCACTTGTCTGAGCATTCTGAAGCGGAACTGTTCCATTCTCAGATGCCCAAGCATTATTCCGATTGTTATATCCATTCATCTGTTCTGCATTGTAACTGGCTATTCCAGCATTAGCAGCGTTCATTTCATCAACGCCAGTACTGTAAATAGGATTCCGATCTTTATCCCAGCCAATAATCTGCCGGAACTTCTTAGCACTAACAAATGGACGCTCAAGTGCAGGAGCACTATTATTGCCAGACCCATTAATAGTTTCCCTGACTACAGACTTTCCTGTCTTTTCATCTCTCAGCATAGAATAATTGATATCAGGATTCGGAGATCTGAGCATTTCCTTGATACCACCAAGCCGATTCATTCTCTCTGTATCTTCAGCATACAAGAAGTTAGATTGTGCAGGTTTCTGAATGTTAATTGATGATGTATTATCAGTAGCTGGCTTACTATTATTAGTTTGTGATACTGGTTTTTGTGGCTGATCAATAGGCTGATCTGAAAGTTGAGAAAGTCTTGACTGAATTCTCTGTTTTTCTCTTGATATTTCATTAGGATCTGCTGCAAACACCTGCCCAGGAATGTCTTTAAGTGAAGTTGTCTTGTTATCATTGAGAAAACTTTGCGTAGTAGCATTCATCACAAATGGACTTGTGTCTGCTGGCTGTCCAGTAAAGCCTCGATACATATTATTACCAACTCGCTCAAGTGCTCGAGGAATAAGAGCGGCTGTATCAATAGCAGTTCCTGCTAACCCTGCTACAAGAGGCCCACCGATCTTGCGAACACCCCTACCAAGCATAGAAGAGGCAGTTTGGCCTTCTGGTACAGCTAGAGAGCGTAGTCCTCTTGGTTGACTGTCTGCTCCCAATTCTTCTGTGTTTGAAAATGACTGATCTAACAATAATTTCTTCTTCTCTTCAGGTGTCATATTATTCTCCGTTGCAACAGTTACGTTCTGTTCTGTTGTCAATAATTACAGCACATTTTAATAAATATTTCAACTACTTTCATTCTCCGTTGCAGCAATTACGCTCTGTTGTACTGTGACTTGTGCTGTTCTGATCCGATACCGATGTACTGTAAGAATCACTCCTTCCGCTGCTGTCACTCCTGCTCTGACTATACCCAAGGTTCGCTCCTGCCGAGACACTGGACAATGCCGCGGCGGCAAGCTGACTAGCTATCTGAGCTTTAGCCTTAATCAGTTCCGCGTTGATCTCAGCCTGTGCAACTTCAATCCTCGCCAGCATATCCCCATATCTTACTTGAATATCTGAATTAGCTATGGCAACTGCAGTTTCTGCTTTATAACTATCTACCAAAGCAGTGACAATTGATGAGAATTTTCTAATTTCTCCGTCGAATGCTTGGATTTTCAACTCTTCAGCTTTGGCTTGGATCTCAGCATTGCTTACACTTGCGCTCACGTCTGCCTTGTATTGTTCGATCTGCGCCATGAAGACATTGACTTCGCCTTGACTCTGCTTCACCTTAGCATCCAGGACAGAAACATCAATCTCAGATCTGGCCTTGTATGCATCAACTACTTTTCCGTATCCCTCGACCTGATAGGAATACATTTTAGCTTTTTCAGATTCACCGGCTATCTTTGCCTGATAGAGATTATATTCAGCCGTAACTCCTTCAACTTGAGCCTTGTAAGCTTCAACAAATGCCCTGAATTGCTCTACTCTAACACCATTAATTTCGGCAACAACTTTTTGGCCGTCCATCTTTGCTGCGTAAATCTTAGCCATTGTGTCAATTGCAGCAAGCTGTTTGCCATACAAATCAACGGTAAGAGCCTGCATTTCAACGGATAGTTTTCTTCCTTCAATGGTTGCCTTGTAAAGTTCTGCCTTGGCAATCTCAACCTGTATTCTAGCCTTCCATATCTCAGCCTCAGTCTTATATCCTTCTAGCCTTGCAGCAAATGCCTTGACACGAATATCATATTCCTGGATGAGGAATTCAAGAGTAACTTTAGAGGCTTCAAACGCTCGCTGCTGAACAGAATTAAACAAAGCCATATACTCATGTTCAAGAGCAAGCCCCTTTTCAATGATGAATGTAGAATATTGATATGCAAGATCTGCTGATTTGACCATGATATCTTTGACCAAATCCTCACGGACAAATGCACTTTGTAGTTGTGCCTCACTTAGTCTTGCAACCAATGCACCCTGCGGAAGTCGTGAACCCCTTGATGCGAAGTCATTCAGTGCAAGTAATTCGTTTTTCTGTAATTCCGCGTCAAGCCTGGTAATCGCTCTGTCATAGATGGCTTGCTCAACTTCCGGCAACATTCCCTGGCCGCCATTAATAATCCCATCTTCAATCTTCAGCCGTAGCATCCGATTGAAATCGCTATCGTAGGCCGCTTCATTCCAGACATAGACCAAATCAGGAGGTGTCAGATCAGAAGTTGGGAAGATCGCTGCAAACTCAGGCAATGCAAATACAGGTTCATCAGGTGGCAGTACTTCATGAAGAACTGGTAATGGAGGTGCAACCGGAAGATCATCAAGCGGCAAGTTAATCGCCAGTTCAGCAGGTGCTGTCTGCGTAAATGTAGGCGGTTGTGTGCTCGGTGCTGCTGGTATAAAAAAGTTCGGCAGCGGGACATTAAATTCTGGGACAGCCAAGACCGAGATATCATACGTCTCAAAAGTTGGCGCGGCCTGAGTAAATGTCACCGGGGAAACAGCAATCGCGGCAATCGTCGGGCTTGTGGGGGTAGTTGCGCTCAGCCCTGATATGCCAGCAGGTGCGCTGATAGAGATCGCAGATGGCGGACCCCAGCCGAAAGAAACATCTGTACCTGCTCCGCTACTCCCCAAATATCCTAATGCCGTGGTAAAAGTCTGATTCGCGTAGTCCTGCGACAGTGCAAACCTACCCGCCACCAGACTGTGCGTGACCTCTGTAGTCAACGGGTCTTCTGTTACGTAGTCGTCTGCCGGATATCCTAAACCACCCATATTATGCCTCTATTTCGTATTTGATTAAACCGAGGAAAATCTCTCCGTAAAAAATCACCGTGTCGTCTATGCCTTCGACGTTGGGGATGATGTGTTCATAGTCGCCGCTGTTTGTGCCGAACTGTGTCAAGGCCAAGCCGTTTTGCGAGTTCGGCCCGACATAGTGATAGTTGAACCAACTGTATCCCCCGACATCTTCCCTCAATGCTGCACTCATCATGCCGGTGACCGCGGCCATGCTGTCGGTGTTGTAATATTTCATGCAGTCGTAGGAGTGAACATATTCAGGATATTCTGAAGATTTCGGCCCAGCCAAGACAAACTCTGTGTCGTCAACCTTGAAGCAGTCTGAGTATTCAGTTTCTACCGATGATGAGTATGTCGGGGCATCGAGCCGCATTCCTATTGATGCCTCACCTATTTTGGGATAAGGATATGTTTGACTCCTGGTGTCCGTTGTAATAATCTCGGATTTCCTATAAGCGCTGCAGCTTCTTGAGATATCTTCTCGTTCTGCCCTGATCGAAACCTCGCGTTCAAATAAGGAATTTTCAATAACCGTTGTCGTATCTGTGTTGTTGTAGTATTCAACATGCCAGTCAACGAATGGCGGGGTTGCTCCCGCCTGCGCCGTGTAGTTGGCGGAAAACTTATCCCTTACCTGAGTCCTTAACTCTTCGTCACTGGGGGGGGCAGGGTCTGAGGTGAAAACAACCTCGCTGTTGTTTGCCTGCCATGGTGCATGGTCAACACACGTCCCGCCAGAATCAAAGACGGTATCTGAGTATGCGGGTGAGAACTCCATCCCCCAAAGTGTAATATCGGCAGAGGATCCCTGCGTTGAGGAAGGCAGCGACCCAATGGCGATACCTACCATCGCATAGTTCCCCTCTTCACTGACACTCTTATATATTCCCGGGTTTGAACTCCAAGCCACCGTAGCAGTTTCACTTGATTGCTCGGGGTCAGAGTAATCCAAGTCTTCGTATTCCGGCCTTACGCCGGTCTGTGCGATGAAATACAATTCAGGGTTGTTGATACTATCTTCAATCGGATTTTCCCCAATTGAGATAAGTTGGCCATCAAGATCAATCTCGATATTATCATCAAGTGCTTCAGCAGGAATTCCAAAAGTATTGGGAAAGGCATAATATGGCCCCTCAAACGTCCCGGATAGGCAAGCCACCCACCACATATTGTCAGCACTCCTAATCACCGGGACAATCTGCTCAACCTCATCAACGCCTTTCTTCGGCACAGGAGGAATTTCACCACCAAGTTGCGTCATCGGAGAGACGATGTGAATATCCTCCTTGCCGTGAACAATCTTGAAAGTCGCTACCGATCCATCATCAAAATATTTGATACCTGAGATGATGGGTAGATTGTTGACGTTGATCATCTTCATCTTGCCGAGGTGCGCCCGTGCTTCGTGAAAATGCGAGTGTGCTCGTTCATGATCTCCAGTTAGCGCATATTGAGTACCATCATGAGTAAAGTTCTTCGTCGGAACATTCTGTTCACGCTCAGCTTTACCTCGGATCTCATCCCAGTTCTTATTCATAAACCATGCCTACGATTAACTAGAACAAAAATTCCGTCAATAAAGTCTATAGAAAAATCAGAACCACTAACATTAGCAACAGTAATCTTCCAATATTCGTCTTTCTGCTTACTACTTATAGGAACTTCAAGTGTGTGCTGTACAAGAGCTGTGTCTCTTGGAGTCGCAGTATAAGTCATAGTCGTAACATACGCTTTGGGAGTATCCACCTTGATTGTCATACTTCCAGTAAATTCGCCCCCAAGATATAAACGTCTACCTTGCTTCACATGATCATCACCCAATTGGCTTGGTCCTAGTTCAAACCAGGCCGAAATGTTCCGCTCATCCGAAGTCGTTGTATAAACATCCTTCAACCCACCATCCAAAGTAAATATCCCATCAGGACTTGCACCGAGTGGCCTGCCTTCAAACATTGTAAATGAATTGAATGCAGCAGGATATGAATGCTGAGTAACTGCACCATTTCTAAGATTAACTTTAACCGTTGTCATATCCGCGCCTATATCTAATTACTTCGTCTGAGGTTGTAGTAAAATCTGTTGGCAAATCAACTCCAATAAAAAACTCACCTACAGATGGTGGAGTATTGCCAGAAAAAATCATTGTCGTTTCTTCTCCAATAACAAACGCACCATCCATTTCAGGAGTTAGCCCAGAGAATGAAAACTCACTTACAAGAAAATCAAACGACCCATCCATTGCAGGAGTTGTCCCAGTGAATGATCCATACTGTTCATAATCACCAGTAAACGCACCTTCCATTGCAGGAGAAAAACCTGCAAAGTCCATCGCTTGTTCAATGTCAAAACTACCTGACATTGCTGGAGACTTGCCCGAGAAGGATCCCCAGTTTTCTTCTTCCAACTCAAACGAACCTTGCATAACTGGAGTCTTTCCGGAAAATTCAGCTCCGAACTCAAAGGCTCCCTGCATAACTGGAGTATTGCCCATAAAGTCGGCATACTGAATTTCCTCAAGAACGAACGCCCCAGTAGACGCAGGGGTTTCTCCTGAGATTTCCATGCCGAACTCAAAAACACCAGTCGAGGCAGGAGTCTCTCCAGCAAAATCATGAGGATAAACAAATGCCCAATCCCCCTCCATCTGCGCCGTATTGCCGGAAAACTCTACAGTATCAGCAAAGATGAACGACCCATTCATACTCGGAGTCGTTCCAGAGAAATCCATATCCTCACCAGTTACGACGTTAGGAACATATCCTGTAGATACCGAATGTCCTGTAGTCGGCTGTGCGTAATCAGTTAGTGCAGTGACAGTGGGAGCATACCCAGTAGAAACAGAGTGTCCTGTTGCTGGATATGCAATTTCCTTTCCATCATCTAAATATAGAAGACTTGATCTAAGACTCATATCACATCACAAGAAGATTCCAGAGAAAGTCCCGTCCAGTACCAGCAATCTGCTTTAGTGTACAAATGATTTCTGCATCAACAGGTACTGGTACTGAATATTTATTCGGATCAGCCTGAGCATGTGCATAAGTCTGTGAATACGCCAGTCGTGACGTTCCACCTGCAGCAGCCTTTGTCTTAATCCGTAATTCCAACACATCACCAAGAACGAGATTAGAAGTATCTACAACCAAGACATACACACCAGGATTCGTCTCAGTGTCAAGAGTATGCTCAGTATCAATTACCGCTGTCTGTGTTGCAGACCCTACGGAAGTTACAGCCATATTTATCTCCTATGCTATACCGTATAAAACAATATCAAATTTCCTATCTGTAGCGTCCACAATCGTACAGGCAGCCCGAACCGCAATCCTAGTGCTTATTGGAATATTAACCTCAAAGCATGGAGTATGAGTTGGAAAGACAGCATCAGGATAATCATGTGCAGCAAGAGCAATATTAGGAATAAGCACTTGCTCTGATCCAGCACCTCCTATTCCAATATCAACCAGCCAAGTACAATTTGTCATTGCTGTATTAGCTGCTGTTCCAAACCCAATAATCATCGCTTTCAAGTCTGCAGGAGATGCCGCGACAATTTCCGTCCATGCCCCTTTAGTATTATCAACGGCACCAGGGTCTATTATAACTCCTCCTGAATCGGCAGTAGCAGCTCCGATAGTGACAACTCTTCCTCCTGCTGCCTGACCATTCGCTTCTAGAATTACTCCAACTCGAACATATCGGCTTGATGAAGTACCAGTTCCTTGTACCCTGGATGCTATCCTAGTACCAGATTGAATAGGCACTGGCAAACGAGAGCAGAAGGAAACCTTATCTCCATAGGAAGAAGAACCTACAGAGATATTAAGATTTGCAATAAAGACTTGTTCAGAACCTGCAGGACCAATGCCAATGTCAACCAGATAATCAGTACCGCCATATCCTTCAGGAATCATTACCGTTACGGCAGAAGCATCAATATCAGCAGTACCAAGTTCTACCCAAAACCCTTTAGTATTCGCGGTAAGTGAGGGATATACCGGCTTAGGTCGAGCAAGAATATCATTCCCGACCATGCTAAACTGTTGCGCCGTACCTTTTGTTTGCCAGTCGCCCATATCGGTCCCTTATGTTATATCGAAGATTCCGCCCGAGGCGAGTTGAACAACAAAATTATTCCCTACTGTCGCAGTCTTGTCAGCACCACTTTCAAGTTCACAATAACGAATAAGTTTACCCGAAGCAACATGATAGATTACTGAATATCGAGCAACAATAGATCCTACAGCGGCAGTCCAAGAAATATCAGCAGCGTCCCATTTATCAACCCCTGCAGTATTGATGAACGTGACTGCAGTTAAAGCGGCACCTCCAGTCGTGTAACCATTAGCATTTGCATGTTCATGAGCTGATAAGTCAGCCCAGGTGTCATCTGTCAAATCAGGTGTATAGGTGCTAAGAAGCAGGGCACACTTGAACACTCCAGCACCGGCATCATCATAATCAATGGTGCCAGTCATGCCGTAGAAATTAGCTTTATTAAACTTAATCCATGCCGAAGCACTCATGAGTTACACCCCATACTGATACGGAAAAGTAAACGAGCCAGAATTAAGATAATATACCTTACCCAATGTGATCGCGGTCGTCGCAACTAAAGCATCAACCCCTGAAGTAGTACCAACCGACATATCAATTCGCGCAAGGGTAGTTGATGCAAGGCCATTGTCTGCAGGATTGGCACAAAGTCGAATCCATCCTGCTGTACCATTAGCAAGACCTGTTCCTTTAGGAGTCTCAGCAGCAGCAGTAGAAATAACACCGGCAGAACTAACATCAAAATTCAATCCATTTGCAGCAGCTCCATGAGCGAATGTTCCACCATTGTTAGTATATTCCACCAGTAGTGTCGCAGTCCCAACAGCAGCGTCAGCAGTAGCAGGCTGCGAACCGGAATACTCGCGCATTACAAAATTTCGCATAACATCTCGAAGCTGTCCACCTGTAGCTGCAACAATAGCAAAGATCGTTCCTGCTGCTTCCGTAGTCGGTGCGGGTGTAACAGTCAAAGCACCGGCAGCAGCTACAGTAACGGTAAATGTAGTATTGTTATTTGCCGTACCAAAAGCTAAAACTAGATCTCCAACAAGAAAACCTGCTGCCAACAATCCATTTCCTGAATCCCTGATCTGACTTGTGGCATTATCAAAACTAATAGTATTTGCTGCCTTTGATGCGTGAATAGTTGCCCGACCAGTGCCATACATTTTGTCGCGTAAACCTGTGCTAAAACGAATTGCCATTGTACGTCTCCTTTATTTGATGAACTGCGCGAGTAAGGTTGATCCATCAATTAGGATCGCACCTGATGTATAAGGAGGAATCAAATTAATTTTTTCCTCCGTAATATTTGTTACATTGCCTGATGCATCACCGAACATGATGCCTTCATTAGTCAGCCAGAAAGCAACTTCAGTCTTGCCTCCAGGCTGCCAAACATAATTCCCATCTTGTCCCATGGACATTGCACCAACTGCTGGCTTGCTTGACCATGGCAAAGCAGGATGACTATCAACTACTTTCCAATCTGGTTTCAATTGCTCCCCAGAAACAAACCATGTTAACTCTGATTCTGAGATATAAATTCCTCCTGCAACAGGTCTTACCATCGTCACTGCGGATTCAAGTGAAAGATATCCATCTGCTGGAGCAAACAAATCAGGACCGTATGCTTCTGAATACCTGACTATTTTCCGATCTTCAGCTATACCAGACACATACATTCGACCGTTCCAATATCCTAGGATATTCCCAGTCGGTGGATCTTCATATATTCTTGTTTGATTATTAGAATAAACTGTTGCTGCTTTTACCCATGGTTGATTAACTCCATTAACAATCTTGCCCCTCTGAACACCATTGCTCCAGTAACCAATACCATCCACTACTTCACAACAGACAGGAGCAGGCGTAATGGTAGCAATCTGCACATAACCTGAAAACCCTGGCTTAAGCAACCACAATCCACCATCTATAACGAACAAACAATACTGACCAACCTGATAGATCGAGTGTGCATTCTCAGGAACGCGCTTAACAGTTCCTCGTCTTCGCATGATCATATTGCCATCAGTAATGTCAATGTTCATACATGCAGCGAGATCAACCAATCCTAGCTGCCCAGGAAATCCACCCTGTCCCTGAGAGTACGGAGAACGTGATGGATCTGGCTGTGTTCGTAATCCGGAAGAACCCTTGATTATTGAAAGTTTCATAACATTACCTAAGAGCTAATCCACGAGTATAAGATGGAAGTGTTAATTCAAGTGTTCTCATAGCACTAAGAAAACTGTTTTTAAATCTAGTAGTATTTGGTGTTTCACCTTCAAGACCATCTTCAATATGTTCCCAGGCTTTCCAAGCTGCAAAATTCACCAGCAAAGATATATGTAAATGCGATGGAATTCCATCTGGAACATCAGCATCAAGAGACATATCAACAGGTTTTCTATAATAATGGAGTGTTAATGTCTCAGCACTTGTAGGAATACCTTGATAATATAATTTTCTTCCATGTTCAATAGATTCAGAAATTCTTCCTGCCTTATTCAGCAGTGGATAAGTTTCTGCAAACTCAATAAACGAATGTGCTATATCAATCTCACTTCCAGTAGGTGAAACAACTAATTGTAAATCTCGATGAAAATTAGTTGGCATAGCTACAAAAGCAGCTGTAGTTGAAGTTGTTACAGTTCCTATTGTAAATAATTCCGGTAATGGTGGAGTAAGTGCATTCGGTATTGGATTCTCAATTCCATCTAATAACGAAAGCATTCCGCCTGCAATCTCAGAAACTCCTTGATTAATAAAACCACCTAAAGAAGCAGTCAAAGAAAGATCAGCAACAAGAACATCAGCTTTACTTTTTAATTCACTAAAAGTAGTCATATAATTCCTTAAAGATCATCTGGTGTAATTGGAGTAGTTATAAAATTTTCCTCTGGTTCCGGCCTATGCACAGGAACACTTTGCTTCTCACCCAATGGTTTTGGATCTGTATAATGTGGATGTTTTTCTTCCCAACATGTATCAGCACAAACAAACAACTTATCCCAAGTCATTCTGCATTCAGATGCATAACGCTGAAATCCACATTGATCACAAGTTACTAGGTAGTCTCCAGGTTTATAAGACATAATTTTTCCTTTTTAAATATAAATAAGCTGAACCCATATTAGATAAACTATGACAGCCTAGCCAACATAAGCGAACTTCTTCCAAATACCTAGCAAAAACAGCATCATCAAAGTTTTTATATATACCAAGATATTTTGTTTTTCCATCTATACAAATGTTAGCTGACCATTTTTGGGTTTGTTTATGTAAAAAAACACCTTTAACTCCTGATACATTATTACATGACATACCACAATTTCTAGCATTGCCTTGCTTATTTATTTCTCTTAAATTTTCAATTCGATTATCTTGCTTATTACCATTAATATGATCTAATCGTTTTGGTAAATAACCATAATAATAAAGCCAAATAAGTTGGTGTGCATAATAATGTTTTTTATCAACATTAATTTGTCGATAACCATGTGCATAATTACCAGCAATAGAACCTACCTGTATTCTATTACTCGTACGAATTTTCCAAATAAGATTTTTTCCATCATAAAAAAATAATTCTTTTAATCTTTCTTGACTTAATTCCATAATTAACTCCTTAATTATGATACTCATTAAAATATGCGGAAAGCAAATGAGTAGTTTGCCTTATCGGAGATATCATCCTATCCGCATAATCCTATACACTATTTTAAAATTGATCACAGATTACTAAATAATCACCAGGTCTATATGACATTATTTACCTTCTTTATGATAGCCATAATTGAATTTCTTTTTCTCGTCGATTAACTAGACCTTGAACTACCTTGCCGTTGTCATATTTCCAGCGCCGCAGTTGGCTTGGCACCACTCCATACTGGTCCTGATTGAGAACTCGAAGCAGGGTAGAATCTAGAAAGCTTTCGTCGCCGACATTGAAAGTGAAGCTCACCAGTGTGTTGAACTGATTCTGCGTGAGTGGAACCTTGACTCCACGATTCACTACCTTAACCACCGCTCGAATATCTTGTTGACAGAGATTTAATACTTGTGCATCAGTTAATCCGCGTCTATATTCTACAACAGCTTTATCAATTACGAGCTTTCCTGATCTACGCTCAGAGAGTGTCAACAAATGACCAATGCCAATAGTAGGCTCTCCACCTGAATCAAGATAAACTTGTTTATAACTTCCTTCAACATGTTTCAAAAAATCATAAAATTTGGCATCAACTTTCATATTACTGCCTTCCTTGCAAACGCACATTCACCACCACGTTTCATAAACACTTCAGCAAAATCATCAAGGTCCATCACCCAATAACCGTTACGCAGTAAGTTCCAATCTGACCATGAATTTGGGCCCCCAATAATTCGTTGATGAATATTAACAAATGTAGCTGCTGTACAGTGTCCACCAACAACTTCACCACCAGGAGTACTTAAGCCGTCTACTTCACGAGGATACATCATACCCTCAGTCCATTCAAGACCAAGTATAGCACTGCCGTAATAGTCGATGCCACGAATTATTTCATCAACAGTCCTTGCTCGACAATATGATTCAATCAAACCTTCCTGCTTTGCAGTCTGCATCACTGAGGCAAGTGATGTGCCATAACTAATTGGTTTCGATTCCGGTCGTTCAGATCCAGGCCAAGAATCATTATCTTGGGCGCGAAAATAAAATTCAAGAGCCCATTCATCACCAAGAGTACAGATGTTCGGCTCATGCTCAAGAAACGCAGTAAACCCAAACCCTCCGCAAGCACTCCAATTACCCTGATTAAGCAATGGAGCTTTAAACTTCTTTACTCTATACTTTGATATTAATTCTCTATACCTGAGGTCAATCCCATCATCAATTGGTGATACAGTCAGAATGTTAGGCGCACTTGGATCAGGTTGAAATATAAGTCCACATCTCGAATCTTGAGTTTCAGTCTTACCATCTTTAAGTATCATATTATTCCTTGTCAGCTGCCTGTAATGGCCTTTTTGACCGTATCCGTAATCTTCGCCCAATACCCATATATCGTGAGGCCTGAGACGCCCGTTAACACCAGTACCAAAAAAAATCTCCTGACTACAGTCCTGTTGTCTGCCATTACCACCGTAAATTTATTGAAAGCTGATATCATGTTCTTTAGGTCGTCTGGATTGATTCCTTTAAAAGCAGAAACCATATTATTTAGATCTTCGGTAGAGATCCTACCAAACCGACAATCCTCTGCTTCATGCCTACGGCTTCTATGTGTAGCTTCGATTATGGCTGCAATAGCATCAAGATCTTCATTGGTCAGATTGTTCCTTCTTCGTGGCCTCAACTCTTCATACGCCTCACCTGATTCCGTCATCCCATATTCCTTTCGCATTATGGTGCAACCTTTATAGACCGTTCTTTCGACGGCCAAAGATTGTTACGTCCGAACCTGTTCAAAACTCTTTCCCACAACTTAGCCCGGAGCGGCCACATACCGTCTTCCAAGGACCATCTTTCCAGAAGGGCATCGAAAACCTTGTGCAGATCAGCAGGCAGGAGCCCAAGACGACAGAGCTTGTACAAGGCATCATGCCCGGCTGAACTTCGCATTGATGATTTGGAGTCAATCGTCGGACCGGAAGCGCCATCCCAGGCATAGCCATCTCTGAGCCGCATGAATCCGTTCGGAAAGAGCCGAATAAATTTGGTTTTTATATCGTAGCCAAGAATGCCTGTAGCAAGCCAACAATCTGATCGTAATTGATATTTCATACCATCTGAATAACGAATTGATTTTGATTCAACAAATACTTGAGAAGAAGTCATCGTCGAATCCTCCGCCAAGTCCACGGCTGTACCGGTACCGGGTCCGCCCAGATCCCTACGCGATTGCCCGCCGAGATGCCTTGCAGGCTCGACCAGGCGTTGCAAAACGATTTCTTGCAGTAATCAGGATAGACCCAAGCGTAGCCGGAAAGTATCAATTGCTCCTGTAAGCATTGTGTCCCGAGCATCACAATTGCAACCGTCCGGCCATAGGTGTACTCTCCGGTCGGCAGGATATCGACAGTTTTTCCTTCGACCATTGTTTCGGTAAAATCCTTCGCCGCCATGCCGTAGGCTTGCTTTTTCTCCGGGCTGTCGATACCGTAGAGCCTGATCGTGGTCAGTCCTGCCTCGTCGATTACTTTGATTGTGTCACCGTCCACCACGCTCACGACTGTGGCGGTTTTGGCCTGGGCAGTTGCAGCGATAAGGAGCATGAGAGCGATAATTATGGTCTTCATCTCTTTTTCTCATCAGCGCAGAATTTAACCCCAGTTGAAATCATACTGAACCTGTCGCACGATTTCCCCTGCCGGCCGTTGCAATCAAAAGTGAAGCACCACTGACTTTCATCCTTACAGTAGCGATCCCGGACCCGGTGCAGGCCGTTTTCGTCTTTGTCGCTCATGTGCAAACTCGCTTCCGCTATGACTCTCATATTCCCTCCGGGAGTAAAGGTCAGCCTCAGTCGTCGCAATCCTCATTAGGCGTCAAACATACAGGGCAGAACCCGCCGTGGTATTTATGGCCGCAGTTTTTACAGGTGGTCATACCATCCGCTTATGTTTCAGCCAGGTTCGCCCTGCAACGTAAACGGCTGCAACCAGAGCCGGCGCCTGTGATGTGCTTTGCACCACTTGGATATCATGCTGCGACTGAGTAACCACTGCGATTACCGCCCCGAGATCAATCCCGAGCTGGTTGCTGAAATATGGTATGATCACGGCCGCAACCATCCAAAATTCAGAGGATTTGAATCCTTTTAGGAGTAAGCCTTCGTTCATATCAATCACCTCATTGCCGCAATATCAGCAAATCACTTTCCAGGGATCAGGAATAACGTCACCAGTACCGTCACTCCAATATGGCTTAAAAGGAGCATCCTTAAATAAAGTGGGATAAGTGGGATAAGTGGGATAAGCAGGTAGCGCAGAAGGAGCAGACGCCAATTCATCAATAACCTTCCGTAATTCCCTCAACTCTTCCATCGTCAGAAGGTGAACGGCCTCGCCTATCTTCAACTCTATCTTCACTGATATGTTTGTCATATCAATCACCAGTACATAGTTACAGTTTTGCTCTTATCGCCATAAGGGGCATGTAGATAGATGCCGCCGTGGCTTGTCCCCGTGTCCGAGTCGCCATCTCCGTTCGGTCCTATTCCGGGCTTGTACACAAATCCGTACATAGCGGCCTTGCTGTTCCGACTGCAGTTCTCCTGGTCCCGGCAATTTTTCAATGGATTTTTGACGATGAAGGTTTTCCCAGAAGAGAAGACAAATTTAATCGGCCCCGAGCCAAGTTCATCGCCGCCCTTGGGAATTCTCCAGGCCATCCGCCCGCCATTCCTTTCCCCATACGATGTATATGTGGCCTTATGGTCATAGTCTCCCGTCGGCGTGGCCGGTACATCAGGAACGTTCGGCGCATCAGCCCCGGCAATATATGAGTATTTCTGCCCGCCATCCATCTCTATGACCATTTTCAGCGGCCGCATGTAATTATGGCCTGGGTTTTTCATCAAGAAAACCGGACATCCCTTGTACGAATTGCCTTTCCGCGCCATCTCATTGTTGACCGTGACAGCTACGACATCGGCATCCGTCAGGGTTCGGAAAAGGATGCAGGCTGCGCCGTTGCCTTGGTCGCTGTCGTTTTCCCATGTGACTTTGTATGGGAATGGCTTAAGCGTCGGCTGTGGCGTGTCGGTCCACGTGTGTTTACACTTCGGGCAGGTCGGCATCACTCCACCTCTTCAAACTCGCCCTGCCCGGCAGGACTGACAGCAGCAGGTTCAAATGTTTCCTCTTTTGTCACCGGAACGACCGGGATGATGATATCCTCTCCCTTCTGCAGGCTGTCGACAACTTTGCCGATATTCCCCTCAATCCAGGCTTTTGCCGCCTCGATCGCACCAGAAAAATCCCCATCAGCCTTTTGGTCGGTGGTGGTCGCGTTGGTCGCGCCGGCTGCATCAATCCGCATACTGGTGCCGGCTTGCAGGTAAATCGACGTATCGCGCTGGTTCACTGTGCAGCCTGTCAGGGCAGCCAAGGCAATAACTAGTACCCATACTTTCTTCATGATCCCCTCCTGTTAAATTCCTCGTATTACTGCACGACAAAGTTGATGATCCGAGGCTGCCCCCCTGATCGATTCGCCCCTGGCCTCGTGGTAGACGGTCAGCGCGAGCCAAAATAGAGCTTGCGTCATGTCCATATCTACCTCATGTTTCCAAGCGGAACTGTCCCGCGTGAGACAGTTGACGGAGGGATGTTAGTTCCGACCAAGGATACGTCAACCCCCATGTCATCCCCATCACTTGCCGCATGATACCCCACACTCTCAGCAGTCAGCGCAAATCCTGCTATCGTGGTTGGTGTTGCCCCACCAACAAAAGTAGGAGTCGCCTGATACGAGTAACAGCTGTTGTCTGCATCTGGACAGCCGCCCAAGTATGTCTGATAGTTTGCCAGTGTATACGATGTTGAATAGTCCCTGATAACCAAACTAGGCACATACAGATTGTAACCGAATGTAGTGTAATGCGGCGTACTTGTGTATGGGTACAATTGTATCATCGTATCAAATATGGAGTTACGATAATCGTTGTACTGGGCACCATTGTCGCTGTGCTCCTGATTTACTGATGTAGTTGAACTGTAAATTGTGTTGTGGTTGAATGTGTTATTGTCGGCTGATATAGTCCCACCTGATCCAGTGTCAAATTGTATGCCCAGGCGGTTGTCTACAATGAGGTTGTTAGATATCTCCGCATCATGGATATCCAAACGAATTCCAGCATCATTATCATGGATGTAGCAGTTTTTGATATATGACTGCGTATCGCCCGCGTCGTTTGAATGTTTTGCGTATATTCCATTATTAAACCCACTTACATCGCAGTTTTGTATCCTGATATTGTTGGTGGAGAACGTGATAACTGATGCGTTACAAGATGACGTCCCCGGCCCGACAAACGTACATCCATCGACGAGCATATCAGCAGTGGTGGAATTTGCCTGAATCGCTCCACCCCCATCCGTGCAATAGTACTCAGATAGAGTGAATGTATCATTGATGAACTTCCAGCCAGCTGGCTTGCCGGTCGTCGCGTTGTTCATGCGAAAGACGCCATTCGTTCCCTGGAAATTAAGGTCTTCTATTGTCCAGTAGTTTTTATTGATATCGAATGGAAAAGGAGAGACATTAGATACAATAGTGACTGTTGCCCCTGGATATGCCTTATGAGTGATCGGTGATTCTGCTGTGCCGTCTGCACCCGTTCCCCCGTACAGAGTAATGAGCGACGATATGGTGTGCGTCCCGGCCAGATAATACACAACATCTCCGGCAACCGATTGCTCAAATGCGTGTTTCATCGTTGCCCACGGTCCGCATGCACCTTCGTCGGTAATGCACTGCCCTGAATCGCTATCACTTCCAGAGCCATCCGGGGCAACATAATATGTAGTAGCAAATGCGGACTGTGCAAAAAGCAATATTGCCACAATGTAGAGTATTAGTTTCATCATGGCGCATCTCCTGAGCCTATGACTGATGTGCTCATAAGTACCTGATCTATCTCAAAATCCATACTACTGTTCGTCTCAAAACGTACTGCATTGGTGTCTGTTGATGTAGTGCCATTAGCGCAACTGCCGATGGATGTCCCCGGTTTAGTCGAATCAGTGCTCTGCCAAATTTCCAGCGTTGATCCAGTGCCGCCATTGTTAGTATACGCCCACCAAATATAGTAGGGAGTTCCAACACTCATAGCATATCCAGCCGCTGCATAGAATTGTGTGCAGCCAGTAATGACACCGGTTATTCTACCAGTTATTTGCTGGGCTATTTCACCGATCCTGGTTGCTCCATTATACAGCCCGAAGAATCTGGTCGTCCCGGCAGGAAGCACTGCAAAATCAACCATGAAGCGACCATAAACAGTAGTCGCACTGGAAACAACGGGGCTTTTAGCGTTGGAGTCAGCATTGACTAGTCGTAAATCCTGTGAACCCCTTAGCGGAGTCGTTGTATAATCTGGGTACACCGTTCCACTAGAGGTCCATGTCTCGCTATTGTCGTATCCGGTGCCCTCAAAATTTTGATTTACGAGATAGGTAATACCTCCTGCGGCCGCTGGGCCTCTCGTCACGCTAACACTATGCGATCCTGCAAATGACAGACAAGGGAGCAGCGCCAATATCAATATCAGTATATGTTTTTTCATATCAATCCCAATCCCCCTCAATTTGCCATGAGCATTCGTTCAGCGCGTCATCGGGGTCTGAGAGCGTAACGAAGACTTTTGTTCCAGCCGGAATTGTTGCATCGTCAAATCCAGTCGTGAAAGTAGCTGTTCCGTTTACGGTAGAAATGGCCTCTATCGTGGTTGGAGTGCCGTAGCCAACACCCGCTGCTTTGTGCTGAAACATTAGAGTGATTTCTGTTGTCGGATCAGCATCACATGAGATATTTATTTCAGTTATCGTAAAAGCTGCCGGAACATTATTGATCAGAGTTACAGCATGGTTGGTGCCGTCAACCGCATAAATAGCTTGTGGGTCTAGCAGCGTCCCGTAGAAGTCGGCCTCTGTTCCTGAGACATACTTGGCTATGGCAGCTTGCTCGTTGCCGTTGAGCTTCTGTATTGCCTGCAGGATGGTATCAGTCGCAGCGACAGTGCCGGCACCAGAAGTGTATCCGGTAAGAACAGCGGAAGCTCCAGCCGCATTTCCAACAACGACAAAGCCGCCAGTACCGTTGGCAGCTGCAGCAAGAGCGGTACCGACGCCAGTGCCGAAATCGCGAGAAAGAATAATGTCATACTCGGTGTCGTTCTCTACGGCCTTTATTGCTCCACCCTCATTGTAAATTTCCTCACTGCCATCCGCGAGTGGGGCAATACTGGCATTGCTGGGAAGGATCGATCTACGGCTACCATCTGCGGCAGACGAGAGGATTTCAGCCGCTGTGACTGTGGTAAACGTACCTGCTGCCGGCGTCGTGCCACCGATAGCGCCAGGAGTGGCAGGAGTATAGGAAACCTTGTTGTTGAAGGTGTCCCAGTCGGTATCGGATAGCGCCCCGATTGTACTGGTAGAGGCCAAGCCAAGGGTTAATACCTGACTTCCGTCCACACTCAAGCCGTTGGCTGTGGCATTGATCGTCACAGCATCATGCCCACCAGCCAGAGTTTCTATCTTATCGCGAATTGCATTCTTGGTTGCCGCGTCCGTGTTAGCGTCCCAAGTTGTCGCATCATAGGCTGTGTCGTCTGCCGGGCTACCGAAGGTTGCCGGGTCGGTAAACCCCCCCGTTCCGTCAGCGTCAAAATTCAGCAGGTAATTGCTCCCTCCAGCAGCAGCCGGGGGGAATCTAAGGGTAACGATCCCAGTAGGAGTTGCAGCGGGCAACCATCCTGCTGTATAGATTGGGTCAGTGTTGCTGTAGAGTACCAGTGCCCCCTGAGTAGTATTCGCCACGCCTGCATAGAGCGTTCCCCCAGATGCCGTCACGTTGCCGAAGGTGACATTATCCGTAACCTCTAAGTCTCCAAGCCTTGCTTTCTCGGCGTCTGTGACATAGTTATCATCTTCACCGAGAGCTGCGGCATATAAATCCACTCCATGATATTTCCATTTCGTTGCCCACGAATCTCCAACTCCAGGCTCATCTCCGACTGCACCTGAAGCAGAAGAAGTATGATTAACAATACAAACGAAAACATGTCCACCATGTGTCACTGACTGAGTATTTGCAGTATAAGCTGTAGCTGTTACCCATGTTATTGCAGATATGTTTGCCTTAGAATTAACTGCATTCTTAACATTATTAGCTTCAGATGCTGAAAATGTTCCTCCTGTAACTTTATCATCATAAGTTACATCAGTTGCAAAACATTGGGAAGCAATCAAAGACATTCCCAAAATAAAAAATATTCTTTTCATTGCTTACTCCAATATAAATGGAAACACATAAGGAAATGATGTATTTACTGTTGCCGGATCAACTTTTGTCCAGGCCTCAAAGATAAACTCTATTGCACCATCACTGAATAATTGTATAGCCTCAGTCTTAGTTTCATACTCATCAACATCGCTCATTACCAATGTTTCAATATATTTCGTCGCAGAAGTAATAGTAATTGCACCAGACTGAAATTCTTCCATACCATTTGCACGATGCAAACCATTTACAACAGATATTGTTGAATCAACAGATGGTTTCGGTGATGGATACCAACGACGAGAAATTACCTGTGTATTGAGTTCTTGATCGTCTTTACTACCTGGAGTTCTAGCAACAAAATCTCCATAACGATTCATCCCGATCACAGAATTATTAAATGGTCCTACAAGAGGTGAACTAAACATTATTCAAATCCTATTCCAAAAGAATTGCCAACACTTTCAGCCTTAGATATCCTATAAGTACCACGAAAAGGAATACTTCTTCGATTATTATTAGCATCTAAAACATAAGTAATACCATCATAGACAAGCGGAGTCCAATCAGTATCAGTATCTACAGCAGGATTTTCTACCTTAGGAATCTCAATAGCAACAGTTTCAGTAGTAACAAGTCCTATAATAGAAACTGATCCATTAAGATTTAAATTATCTATAATTAATATCTTATTTGCAGCAGCTGTTGTTGGTGCTATTAATGTTTTTGCCCTCATAATATTCTCCTATATGATAATCATGATTAGATAAATATTTATATTAACATAAAACCTGTAATAATAAAGTTTCCTTTATTATTACAAGTTCTTTTTTAATATGTCCTAAGCACTATATTAACTTACAGTACAAACAGAAGAAATTAACAAGGAACCATCAGGCTTGACAAACACAACCCAATAATCATCAGCAGCCGCAGTAATTGTCAAACCAAGCAATCCCGCAGCTGTAGTAGTAAATAAACTCGGACCAGCACTACCAAGATTCTTAAGTGCACCATTAGTCAATACAGCCAAAGTCGTATCGGCTAAATCATTTGTCAGTCCAGTAGCTACTTCACTCAAATAAAGCAGTCCAGACACTGGAGCCGTAAGAGCATTACCAGAAACATCTTTGAAAACAAATTGAACTGCACAGGAACCTGATGCAGGTGTAGCAGTAGTAGTTACTGATGCGAAGGCAGGATAGATTGCAATGCCTTCAAAAGTCGGACCGGTTCTACCAAAAGAATATTTTCCCATTTTACCACCCTTTCCTTAGAGCAGCGTTGGAAGATTGGTTTCTTCCAACGCCAGTATTAAAATTAGTCTTGACCGTTCACTTATGAACACCAAGTTATCATGCAGCACCAGGTGAACCAAATATACCTCGAGGATCTGACCAACCAAACGAACCACGGAAAGTCGCTTTGAACTTAGCATTCTCCGTATCAAAGTCATTCTCAGTTCCAAACGCATCAGGCCGACGTTCCATGTACTTCAAGCCATCCGGGCAGTTGGTCTTAATAAACCATGCATCACTATCCGTCAGGTAATGATTCACAGCAATGCCTTGTGGAAACTTTTTTGAGGCTCGAATAGCATTGATATCATTATTTGCACTGCCAGACTGTCCAATAGACTCGAGAATCCTCATAGCGTCGAACTCAAGTGCGGTCGGAATGATCAACTTCTGGGGCATAATCGCGATCTTAAGGCCACGATCAGTGGTGAATGCAGCAATGTCAATGCATGCCTGCTCGAGAGCAGCTTCACTAAGATCTGCCGCAGTAGCAAGTTCATTACGCCACGTACCACCAGACTTGTTCGGATGATCAGTAGCACAAAGCTCCTTACCATCACTATTAGTCCCCATAGTATAAGCAGCAGTAAAAGCCCTATTGAGAATATTCGCTCCAATGATCTCTTTGGTCTGCCGAATGGAGAATGCCAGCGCATTTGCACGACGCAGCGCTACAGTAACAGCTATACCATCTTCGTACATTTCTCGAGTAATAATAAACCCAAGGCCATACGTTACATGAGTGTAGCGGCTAACAAATCCTTGCTCCTGCTCATCATACGCAATCCCAGCTCCCTCGGTTTTTACTGCTGCGAGGCCGAAACCAGTTACGCCAGCTTCCTCTTCGAAAGCCTTCGTAGAGTTACCCTTTTCAAAAACATCCAAATATTCAATCGGATACTCTTTATATTTCTGCCCGAACCAAGTCTTTACACCCGGTACAAGATCTTTTGCAAAATTACTAGTAGTAATAATACCCATTTGTAAGCTCCTTTAAATGATGATTAAATAGCAGAAGTTAATAAGCAACTAATTAAACATCAGTTGAAATAGTCAGGCCCAGCTCATGCTCTCCGAAAAGAACTTCCCACTTGGCATAATTTCCAAGTTCATTATCGTCACGATTCACAAGCTTCAAAATTCTGCAATTACCACTAGTGTCGGTTGCAGTATCACTAGAGTCAAGTTCCATAGCAGACTTGCCAGTAGCAGTTGAACCCGAGCCAACTACAAAGTTAGTAGACAGTCCAACCATTGCAGCAGTAATAGAGTTGGCATCACTATCTTCCTGAACCTCAAAAATAACCTGAGGATCATCAACTACCAAACAATACATTGCAGTAGCAGCCGGCCTATATGCCCGCAGCGGCGTGTCAGCCTGAATCATTACATAAGGATTATCACCAAAACCAATTACAACACCACGAACAGCCGCACCAGCAGTAGCTTGTGCGACCGTAGGATACTTGCCGGTTGCATCTGCAGATCCAGCACTTTTAACTGCATCACCTTTAAAAGTTGCAGTATTATCCGTAGACGGAATGTAATAAACATTTGCCTGACCGTTCCAAGGAGACCCGTTCAAATGTTTTACCGGCTTAAAGCCGAAAGGAGTATCAAGATTAGCCATATTTTTTACCTCAACAAAGTTTAATTATTACGAAATAGTCACACTTCCAGACAAGCCATCTCTACCCTCGCCACGAGAGTTCCGCTTAATTTGGTTTTCTACCTCACTAATCTTGGCTTGTGATTCGGCTCGGTCTGCCTCATAAATCTCTTCT
>Ga0209318_1000873_pt1 | contig 23933 bp, 41 predicted proteins | sample RifGroE1_FD_183999 | JGI IMG/M metagenome (GOLD analysis project Ga0209318, IMG submission 183999) | Groundwater microbial communities from Rifle, Colorado, USA - Groundwater E1 (SPAdes) (version 2) | ecosystem: Environmental > Aquatic > Deep subsurface > Groundwater | place: Rifle, Colorado...
ATATTGTCTGACAGGTTAAATGGTTATAAAACAAAAATGCCCTGCATATATATTTCTGTAAGAGAACTTATCAGAAACATACGGCAGGGTTGGTAAAATACCGATTCTGTCTATTATTTTGTTCAAATTGAATTTAAGCAACTTGCCACGCAGAGTAAACTACCAAACTTAATCCAACAGCTATTTTAAATATTCCTGGTGTCAAGAATATCATTTAAAATCATCCTTTCTGATTATGACTTATGAATAGTATGGATTAAATAAATAGAATTTATACATTGGTGGAGGTGAAAATATTTGATAATTAAAATTAATAATATATTACTAAATGAATGGAATAAAAAAGTTATTATTGTTAATGATATAAAACATAATAAACAACACAATAAAACAAATAAATTATATTCATATAGTGTTAATAAAAAGTTAAATAAAATAAATACTACAATTAATATAATTATGGCAGGTGGAGCATTAGCAAGTGGTGATTTATCTGGATTAGAGGATATAATTAAATTATTACAAGAATTCTCTTATTATATTGGAATGGGTTATTGTCTATGGGGATGTATTGAATATTCTATGGATATACCATCTGGTGCTACTAAAATGAAAAGAGCAATTACAGGATTTATTGGTGTATATATTATTCCTATAATATTTAAAGCAATTAAAAACGCATTAAGTTAGGGGTGAATGATTTTGGCAATAAGAGATTATATTCTTCAAAAAATAGAAACAAATTCTAATAATTTAACTAATAATGTTTCCGATGCAATAAGTACAGGAATTAGTAATGGATTAAGTAAATTATGGGATAAGTTTTTAATATCATTTAATGGATCAATAGATACAATAGCAATAATAGGAATTATGTCTACATGGATGTTAAATATGATGTCTGTTCCGTCTGCCGGAAAATGGTGTTATACAATATTTGCATTATATATAGTTATAAAGGTGGTGTTGAAGGTATGTTTGTTAAATTAGAATCTAAACCATATATTGTTTATCAATTAATACCTCATAAAAATTTACGTAATTATCATAATGAAAAATTAGTTAGAGGGTATAGTGAATTTAGCAAAAGAATTCCTACTAGGTTAGAGATAAAGAATAAACAAGTAGTAGTAAATGGTATAGACTTTATAAATTTTAAAATGTATTTATCAAACAAAGAGATATTATTTTTTATAAGTTGTCCTGAAGATAAGAGAGAGTATATAAAAGGCAAAATAGAATCATCTTGGGATAAAATAACTGTAAATAATTTAGATAAGTACCCATTTGAAAATATTGATTATAATAATGTTGTAATAAGTGAAATGACATATAAAAGAGATAATATTTTTAGTTTAAGAGTAGATAAAGATATAACATTTCCTTTAAGAAGTTTATTTAATATTTCCAATGAAATGAATAATGATGAATTTATTATTGTAGATATATTAGGTGAACCATATAAGAGGCATCAATGGGAATATGAAGCAAAATTATCTTATGATAAATTTAAATCAGGTATTATGCCTAGAAAGATTAGAAATATTAATAAAGATGTATCTTCGTATATAGGCATAGGTATAAATTATTTATTTAGTACAGCACATGAAATAGTTAGTGAATTAATGAGTTTTAATAACACAAAGAAAAAAAATATAATAGACAATGAAGTTAAAATTTTAATGGAAGTTGGATTAAACAATGCTACAATAAAAAAAATATCTTCAGAAGTTTTAAAAGTTTGGATAAGGATAATTTGTCATAGTAAAGATAAAAATAGAGCAATAATATTAAATAATTCTATATCTGGTGTATATAAAGAATTATCTACAAATGAAAATGAATTAGAGAATTGTATAGTAGATGCTACAGAGAAAAAATTAAATAATATAATTAATTGTGTTGTACCTATAACAAATAAGAATTGTAATAAAATGTCTATATATGAATGGTCAAAGTTATCTATGATTGCCACATCTGAATTACAGAAAGACTTTAAACAGATACAAATTGTAAATAGGGTAGAAACAATGTTGCCTAATGAATTATTTGATAATAATGGAATACCATTTGCAAAAGTTACAGAAAAAGGTGTTACTAGATTAGCTAGATTACCTATATATGATCATGATATTTTATGTATGCCACATTTAGGAACTGGTATGATGAGAGTAGGTAAATCAGAAGGTTTAGGAAATAATATGGCATATCATTTTATTGTAAATGGAATGAGTGCTTTCTTGTTAGAAACAAATGATGGATTAAGTTTAGATGCTTTAAGAGATAGTCTACCTAAAGATTACCCTGATGAAAAGATAATAGAAGTTGATTTGGGAAATTTACATTACCCTATATCTTTAAATTGGGGAGATAGTATTGGTAGGAATAATTCTAATGATGAAGTAGAAAGTTTAAAAATTGCTGAAAAGTTAACGTCACATATATTTACATTTATAAATAACTTAGCAAATGAAGAATTTTCAGATAAAATGGCATATTATTTAAATGCTAGTAAAGTGGTATTATCAAATCCAGACAAAGGATTATTGGATATGTTACTTACATTAACTAGTTGTAGTTATAGAGAAGAATTAATGAAGGAAGGATATGTTAAATCACAACCAGAAATATTTGAAGTATTAAAGATATTGCAACAAAAAAGTATTGGTGGTACAGATAATACAACGATTGAACCAATATTAACTAGATTAAATATATTAACAGGTAATAAGTTTTTATCTAATTTATTTTTACAACCTCCTAAATTAAATAAAGATAAAAAACCTTGTTTAAATTTTAGAAAATATATGGATAATAAAGATGGAGGATATGGTTATATAGTATTATTAAGAGTACCTAAAAATGAATTTACAAGTAATGTTGTTAATACTATTGCAAGTTTTTTAATTAGTAAGATATGGACTTGTGCATTGAGTAGAGCAGATATACCAAAGAAGAATAGAAAACCATTTGTATTTATAGCTGATGAACCACATCAATATATTAAAGGTTCTGGTCATTTATATGAAGAAGCAGGAGTAGAAAGTGGCAAATATAGAATGAAATTAGTTTGGTTGGCACATTCATTGAATCAATTTGGAGAATTTAAAACTGCTTTAACTGATGGTGGTTGTCAATATACAGCATATAAAACTAAATCATTTAAACAATTTAAAGAATTAGAATCTGAGTTTAAAGAGTTTGATATTAAAGAATTATATGAGGATTTACCTAAAAGATGGGTTGCTGTAAATAAGATATATTTACCTAATACTGATGATGTACCAAGTTTTATTGGTGATATGTTACCTCCAGAGAAATTTGTTAAAGATAGAAGTTATAGAAAGTTAGAATGTAGTAAGGAATTTGGAAGATCATTTAGAGAAGTAGTTGATTATATCAATAAGAAGAGGGATAGAAGGGTATTAGATGATATATGGGTTGAGAGAATGAAGGAAATTATTGAGGAAGAAAAGGTAATTGAGAAGGAGATTAAGAAGGAAGAAAAGAAAGGTAAAAAGGTGGGTAAAACTGCAAGTAGGAAAAGTAGAGTGTTTAAATAAAAAGGAGTGAGTATTATGTTGGAATTAATTTATAGTATTTGTGTATTTTTAAGTATAGGATTTATAGTAAGTGTAATAGTTGAAAAATATTGGGGAAAATCATGGAGAAATGTAATTATAATTAGTTTAGCAATGAGTTGTATAACTGAAATTCTTAAATATTATAAAATTAATTAAATATAGATAAAATTAAATATAATATTATATTGTAAAGAGGTTGATTTTTATGACCTCTTTTTTATTTATTTTGTTTTATTTGATATGAGGTAGTATAAAATTAAAATTGTGTGGAATAATAAGATTAAATTTAAAGGATATGATTTTATTTAATAAGTTTAAGACCTCCTCCTATATAAATATATAATGTAAATATTTAAATTGAATCCTCTAATTAGGGGATTATTTTTTTTATAATATTAAGGAGTGATAAAATTGGATATAGAAGAAAGAAAAGATATTGTATTAAAAAATATAGAAAATGGATATTATTTAAAAGGATTGAGATATGAAAAAGGATTAAGGTTAATTGATGTAGCAAATAAGATAGGTGTTAATTCTACATATTTAAGTGATATTGAAAATGGGAAGAAAACAATTAATGAAGATATTATTGGAAAATTAAGTTTAATTTATGGTGTAGATGAAATTGAATTAAGTATTAGGTTTGGAATGGTTAGTTGGAGTGTGATAGAAGGATTGAAGAAAGATGAGGAATTGCATAGGAGAGTTTGGGAGATGGTTAAGAAGAATATGGATGGAAATAATTATTTATAAAAAACTAACCAATGTAGACAAATGGCGTTTTGGGATGTTGGTTGGGTTTTTAGAATGTAGTGTAAAATAAAGATATATGAAGATATAATAAGTATTATTTAGATAAATAAGATTGTATAAAATTTTTAATTTTAAAATAAAGAAAAATAAGTTTAAATTATTGTGTAAATTATCATGCAAATTGTTATTCGTGAATTGTAGTTAAATTTTAAGATTTATGATATTATTAAATGGGTAAGAGAGTAGAGATATGATGTTGGTAGGAGAGTGTAAAAGTGTTATTGAAGTGTTGATATTATTATGATTAGAGGGTGATTGGATATAGTATAAATATGGAATTATTTAGGTATATTTATGATATGATTATGATAAAATATTATGAAATTAGAATTGATGATTGATGTGATTAGTATGTGGAAATAGTTGTTAAATGTGAATTTGTACGATTAGGATACGATAAATCGCAGTTTTAAAATAAATTTAGTGTTGAAGTTGAATAGATGTGGCACGATTACGCTATTCCGTTACTCCGTAATTTGTAAACTACGCCCCTACCCATAGCTGATTTAAAAAATTCCTCCCACAAGGTTTAGCTTGCTACATAATATATAAATTATGTAAGGAGATAAGAGACAGTTTATTAAAATGTGGCTAAAATCCTGGATATAATAAATGGATATTGAATCAATACAATACAAATAAAAAGAATATCTTAAAAATCACTCATATAAAGCTCAAATAAGGGACGTTAAATTAATTATAGGTATAATATGACCTGTAAAATTGAATTAGATGTTATCCGGTGATTATTTATTATTTGCTACACATAACCCAACACAATATTAAAATAAAAATTAACCCATTGTTCCACGTGGAACATCTAAAAACGATGCCTAGTATATCTAGGCATCGGATATTATAACATACAGCGTTTTTTTGAAGTATTATTGTACCAGTGTATTAGTAAGGTAGTACACTCAAAAATCAAATATCTCGTCCCAAATTTAACCCATAAATCACACATAATATGAATACCAAACCCAAATAATACCCTAAATATACATACAAAGTGGGGAATAATTTTATATCTATATTACGTACTACATACACTACATATAGTGGTTTACAATTAATAACGGTTACTACATATAGTATACATAATAATACAATCAAACACATAAACATTTTACTAATATATCTATTAACTATATAAACAAATACAAATAATATCTATATGTATTCACTAAAACTAATCAATAAAATAATAAAATAAATTTCTAAAAAATAAAGGGTATATTCTACCCAATGTAGAATATACTATAGTGTAAGACAAATTAAATAAAACAAAAAAACAAAAACAAAGGAGATGTTGCACAATGGCAAGAAAACCTAATTTCACTTGTCCAATATGCGGAACCCCTACAGTTAAGAAAAATATTGTAAAATCAAAAGTATTTACTCAAATATGTAATAACTGTAAGGAAATTGAACAAGAAAAAATTCAAGAACTAGCAAGTTTTAATACTTGGTTTAAATTTTACTTTAATTTACCTTATAATGTTAATTATTATAACTGGGAAGATGTTTTAGAAAATTCTATAAGTATAAAAGACGATGTAAGAGTATATTTAGAAAATAAATCCGATATGGATATAGAGACTGCGTTATCTAGAGTTATTGAGGAAGATTATACTTACAGACATGAAGAATTTTGCAATGAACATGGGTTAACAGCATTTTAAATCTTTTTACATAGAGCAGGTTCAATAACTTTACAACATAACAGAACAACCTGCTTTTTATAAAGGGATTAACCCCTCTATCGAATACTATAATAGTAACATAATTTTAAGGAGGAATTCAAATGGCTAAAGGTGAAATAAATGTAAATGCTTGTTATAATGCAATAATTGAAATACTTGAAAAAGATGAAGAATACAAGGAAATAACTGGTAATTGGATGAGTACAGAAGAATTACACAAACAATGTAAGAAAAAAGTAAAAGGCTTGAGAGAGATAGAATTTTTTGCAGCTTTAGAAATGGAGAACGATGAATATTCACTGGAAGTTGAAAAATACCTAAAGAGAATAAAATATATTTAAACTAAACACTCTAAACGGAGTGTTTTTTCTTTTCCCTCATACTAACCCAACACAACCAAAAAATAATAATGTTCCACGTAGAACAATCTAACCAACAACCCCACATATCACAACCAACAACCAACAACCAACAAAAAACAACATCACACAATCCCTTTTAATCCCTCTTAAATCCTTTTTACCTCTCCTAGTACCTAAAATCAATTCCCTACCCTTATATCCAATCCTGACACGTTTTAACCCTATTCAGCTAAATAAAATATAAAATCATACCTAAAACAAACAACAAAAAACAATAAAAACAACTCCCAAACATCAAACTATATCCAACAATCCCTCTCACGTTTCCATTCTCAAACCTTACATCCTATCATACTTAAAATTAATTTAACTAACCTTATTCAGCCTCCTATAAAGACATAATTTATATAATGTATAGTTAATACAGCTAACACTGTAAAAACAACTAATAAACTAGCAATTAGCAAACAAAAAAATATTTAACAAAAAACTAAAATATTTTTTAATAATAAAAAGGTATTTTAAATCCTTTGTAGAATACTATAGATAGTAGTATCAAATACCAAAAAGGAGGTTCTACACTATGACAGACTATCAAAAAGCAGAATTCGATCATTTGCAACAACATCAAAATAAAGCCATTGTAGGGAAAAGAAGGAAGGACGGAAAATACCCAGTATCTTTTGTTTTTGCTTTTAGAACAATTAAAAATATTATACCTGCTGAAAAGTTAGAAAAGTCTTTAGAAGGATTTAAGGTTGTATATCAAAGATAAGAGGATAAAACCTCTTATAAAGTCCCTTAAAACTTATAGCATTATAACAATTAACATCAAGGGATTTTATAAAAGGTTTAAATAAAAAGGAGGTTTTAACAAATGACTACAACCCAATTAACACAAAAGGCAAAACAACTTAAACAAAAAATGGCTACACTTAGAACAGCACCAAAGGCCACATTAAAAGAAATTATCCTATTGCTCCAATGTAAAGAAAAAGAAAACTACAAACCCATGTATAGCACAAAACTATATAATAAATATTCCGGTGAATATTGCGAATATCTAGGATTAATTTAACCTACATAATGTAGGTTTTTCTTTTCTTCTATAACACTTCCAATAACCCAATAACAGATCCCTATTCTCCAATAACAAAACACCTATTTCCCACAATGCCCACACATCCCCTTTAAACCCTTAACACCTACCATAGCACCTACAACTCCTAGAATCAGCCCATACAACGATTATTACACAAACCTATATATAATATAACAATATTAACACATATAAAACCAATAAAATTTATACAAAACAATAATATAAAAATGCTTGACTATAACCCATATATTCGTTATAATTAGTCATGCACTAAGCACTAAGCAAATTAATACATAAGCACCAATACGTTTCACCCAGTAACAACTCTTTGACAACTTAATATAAATATAATATAGGAGTGATACATAAATGAAAATTAATCATTTTTCTAACATTAATACCTTAGAGGAATTAAAAGTAGCTTACCGCAAATTAGCTAAAATGTACCATCCAGACATTAACAAAGCAACAGAAGCACTCCAAACAATGAAGGAAATAAATTCAGAATATGAATTTTTAGCACAAGAATTAAAAAATGAAAGAGGTTATACAGAGACTAAACAACAAGCAAATGACTTCATCAACATAATTGATCAATTGCTCAGACATAACAATATAGAAATTGAAATTGTCGGCACTTGGTTATGGGTAAGAGGTAAAGGAACTTATAACATTAAAGAGACTTTACTTAAAACACTTGGAATGATATACTCAAAAGGTCAAAAAGCGTTTTATTGGTATGCCGGATGTGTGAAAAAAGTTAAAAAATCTAGTAGGCAAAAAATGGATCAAATTAGAGATAAATATGGTAGTGTAATAATAAAATCTGAGGATGATAATAACTTTACACCTTCACCGACAATGTAACAACAATATAATAACCCTGTTTAGTAGCTTATTAAATTAAGTAAAACTAAACAGGGTTTAATTATGTCTAATATAACCTTATAACCTTATAGCCTCATAACATAACAAAACAATTAAAACAATAACAATATAATAAAATACTTGCATATACTCAATATATCCTTTATAATACTAATAATAATATAATCTTAATATTAATAAGGAGTTGACCAAACAATGACATACTTAATAACAACCAGATCAGGAGGTCAAACACATAAAACCTTCACTAATAAACAAGAGGCCGAAAAGTATTACAATGATAACATTGACTACAACATAATAATTAATAAATTAACCCCTTTCCAGTTTGAAGGGAAACAATATTATTATAGTGTCGGAAATAGCATAGCAATATATAATAAATCATTCGAATATATTACCAAATTAAAGATAAAATCAGATAGTAATATTACAGTTGAACGGATACAAGAACAATTAAAGGAGTATATCAATACATGGAAACCGCCTTATTGATACTCATACTAACAATAATATATAAATCCTGCAAATAACCAAAGCAGGATTTATTATTTGTTCCATTGTTCCATTGTTCCATGCTTAATTGTTCCACGTGGAACAAAAGACAAATATAAAAAAATATCTTGCAATCCTTCTCGTTATCCTATATAATTATACTTAATAAATATTACATATTTCTAAGGAGGCAATACAATGTACGAATATAAAATAGCTTACAGATACACCAATACCAACGAAGTAGAAGGATTTTTAGGAATAGGATCAACTGAAGAAACAGCAAGAAAGGATGCTAGGGAGCAAATAGAAAGAAAATTAGATATAATCTGTGAAGAATTCAATCTTAAAAACTTAATAACTAAGTTTACCGGATTAAATAAAGAAGAATCAGAAATAATTAAGAATGACTGGAAAAAAAATAACAGATACTAACCTCCACATAGGAGGTTATTTTTTGTTTAATTATAACAAAATAATAATATAATAACATCACTCAAACCCTTGCAAGACCCTATCTACTTTGATATAATAAGTTATCAGCTTAACACATATCAAATAACAAATTAACAAGGAGGTTTTACAAATGGCAAACTTAGATAAAATAAAAAATAATGTTCCTAATGAAATACTTGACACTATAAATCTACTAGCAAAAGAAGAAGACAGAACAACACTGGAAAAATGGCTGTCAGATTGTAAGAAAGAAATAATATTTAGAGATAATCAAAAAATAAACACATATTCGCTTAACTTAGAGAAGCAATATTTAGAATATATATTACAGTAAAGGCCACCGAGCCTTTATTTTTTGCTCAATAACAAATCACTCAATAACCAAATGGAGAGTAGCAGGAGGTCATACAACACTAGAAGAAGCAAAGGAATATTTAAATAAATATGAGAATGATTGACCGTCTTATTGGCGGTTTTTCTTTTTACTCATATCCCATTAACAACCTTCACCAGAAGGCCATATAACCCCTTAATATCAATCCTACATATATTTATACTTCTAATCACTCAAAAAGCCACTCACAACGATAATTATATAAACTTAGATATTTTAATTAAATTTATTATATAGAAAATAAAAATAATTATTGCTATATTGGCCTAAATAGTATATTATATTTAGTAGATAGATATTAATAAAATGAATCTGAGGAGGTTCACACAATGTTTAAAACAGATGAAACTGGCAGAATAATGATAGTAAGTAAAAATCCTTTTGGTACATATGGACATAAAAGCAATATGTATAAAGTTTATGGAACAAAAAGACAATACGTAAAAATAAAAAATGAAAAAATATACTTGGATGAAATAAAGCAAATAGAAGATTATTTATACTATCCTCAGAAAAATATATATTGCAGTCAGTTTGAAATTGAATAAAAAACCAGTTAGCAGGTTTTATCCTGCTTTTTTGTTTGTTATTTTATATTAAGAAATTAGATAAAATTACACATACCTAAACAAAACAACTCCAATTTTACCTCAAATTTCAGCATAAAAGTATTGTTTTGTTATGAGTGATTTTTTATTGACATATTAGCTTAAATAGTTTAATATAATAGATAGCAAATATAAATATTTGAAAGGGGTTAGATATAAATGACATTGACTGCATATCAAAAAAAGAGGGCCGAAGGAATTGAAAAAGCTAGAATTAAAAAACAGCAGGAAACAGAAGAATTTTTAAATAATGTAAATGTAATACATAAATTCCCAGACATACCTTCAATTGGAGTAATAAAAGAAACAGAAAAATGCTACCTTGATTATTACATAGTTAAATATCCCAATTGTTTAAAGTATAAAATAGCAATGATGAAAAAAGAACACCCATTTAATACATATTATTCTAAAGAATTTTATAAAGAAAATATACCTGCAAAATATAAAGATGTATTTGAAGAATTAGAACAGGATTTTAAATAGGCCATATGAGCCTATTTTTTATTTTGTCTATCTTGACACATAAACAAAAAATGAATATAATTAACTATAGTTTTAACTTAACCTTAATCAATCTCAGGAGGTGACTAACCTTGACACTAACCAACCACGCAAAGTTAAGAATGAATCAGCGACAAATAACACTTCAAGACGTGTTTAATTGTGTCATCAAAGGCACTCCTGAGAATACAAAGAATGGATTAACTAAGTATACATATCAAAATATATACGTTATAATAAACACTGAAAAGAATATAGTTGTAACAACTTGTTTTATTCAAGCATACACCAAGCAAATTAAAAAGTATGCTAAAATTAATAGCATAGGATTTTATCAAGCTGTTAGAATGTTAAGGAGTTGTTTAAATGCAGTTTAAATATAAAGATATTGTAATAACAAACCCTAATTTTAAAAGGTTAATAGTGGTCGGAATTATAGCAGGGGAAAAGTTTACTGTTAATGTTATGGAGGATAATTTTGGGTATTATTTTGTATTAAATGATAGTAAGTATTATTTAAATTGGTTTAAAATGGTATAAGGAGGCTATATAAAATGTTAAATCCTATGGTAATATTAAACAAAAGGAAAAATGGTGCTGTACAAAACACCAAAAGTAAATATGACATACTCTATACTTTTGGATGTGTTGAGGACGGAGTTAAAAAAGTAGTTGAAGTATTAGCATTTACCGCAAAGGATGCTAGACAAAAAATAAAGGAAGGTAAATGCTTAGTGATAAAAATAATAAAATAAGGAGTTGAACAAAATGTCTTTAAAAATAGGTCACAAATACCAAGACACCAAAAACAACATTCTAACCATAACAAACATAAAATATAATATAATAGAATTCTGCATGAATAATAAATCCCACAAAATGACCAGGAATTGTATGTATTCAAAAATGTTAAAATTAGTAAGCTAGGAGGTACAAATATACCTCTTTTTTATTTTGTTTTTATTGGTTTATGGTTATTAGTGCTTGACAATACCCTAACAAAAGTATAATATAATAGTTAATAAAACTTAAGGAGGAATTAAATTATGACCAATGCACAAAATAAACAATGAGTAAAAGAGACTTATGAATTTTGGAGCGAACAAATAAAGAAAAAACCACAAGACAAGAATACAAAATGGAATTATGAAATGATTAAAGAATTAGCAAAGCAACACGGTCTAGTGTAAAAAAAACTAGACTTTTTATTTTCAACATAAATGAACTAATTCATAATGAAATTGGAGAACGAAACCCATTAATTTTAAAGGGTTTTTGTTTTGTTATTTTAAAAAATTTGCTTGATTTTAACCCTAGAAAATGATAATATAATATATAAGTACATATTAATTATTCGGAGGTGCATCAAATGAAATGTTTTACATGTGGTAGAAAAATTCAAAACCCTTATATGCTTGACGGTAAAGTATATGGACATGAATGTTATAAATTAGCATTAGCACAAAAATACATACATTTACAAGAATTAAAAAATGATGATTGGACAAAGAAGTGTATAGCTGCAATAGAACTTTTTAGAAATGTAGAATTCAAAAAATCAGCATGGAATCAGGAATTCCAAAAATCAGTATTAACACAATGGGACAAATACCATAAATTATCAGGGAAACAATTTGAAATAATTCTAAAAAATATTGATACAATGGAATATAATTACATATACTTTAATTTATTAGAAGATGAAGAAAAGAAGAATGCACAAGCCAGATATATTACAAATTGGACGAAACACAACAGATTAATAGAAAAATATAAAAATGATAATAGACTACATGAAGCAATACGGATTGAGCATAAAACAGGAATAGAAAGAAGAGGACGAAAATATTACATAGTTGAATTTATAGACATAGACGAACCAGAAAGAAAATTTTTTGATATAGTACCAAGTAAAAGTTTAGAAGATTTACAAAATGATGAATATATAGAAATAAAGAATCTTATAGAGGTTGTATAAACCTCTTTTTCTTTTCCCGTTAACCTGATTGTTTAGATTTAAATGTCATGGTTATACAGTAATAGCAGGTCAAGAAATAATTAGCGAACTATATGAAAATAAAATAAACATTATGACCGAAAAACCATACTTTGTTGTTAACTGGTTTAATTTTAATCAAGGCTCAGTATACTTTGACAACAACGGCGAACCATACACAGTAAAAGAGATAGACCACATTAATAAAACAGTAAAATTTTAATACCTCATATGAGGTATTTTTTATTTGCCTATTTATCATTATTATTATTTTCCCCTTCTATAAATCCTCATACTCTCACAAAACAACCTTCTACAATCCCCTACAAGGCCGATAAAAATTAAATCAGGTATAATGACACCTGTATTTTGAATATGGGCTTGCTAGAGTGCTTACAATTGATTTTAGAGTATTTATTCAATTATTTTCATGGTAATATGGCTATTATTCAGTTATTCAGTTATTCAGTTATTATTTAATTTAAAGAATATTAAAATAAATATCAAGAAAGTTATTGACATACCATATCAGCATATGATAGAATAAATCAACTTCAAAAACGGAATACATAAATAACAAATCATCAAGCCACTAGGTGAGGCGATCCCTAGAAATGTCACTGGAAATTATAACTTATCTATTGTCACAATGTCATTAAATTATTTAGCAATAATAAAAGAAAGGAGAGATAAATAATGACAAGTAATAACAAACCAACTTTTGTCCCGTCAAGTAAGGAAGTAAATTCTATTGTAGGACAGATTGAGAAACAACAAATTGCAGTAGGTAATCATCTTCAAAATATTGTTCTTTCAGGGAAAGATAAGGTAAAAACTATTCGTGAATACATGGAATCACAAAGAGGGTACGTCTGGGAAAATTGGAGAGCATCAAATTTAATACAAGCTATTTTACTCAATGACCCTATTCCTGAAATTATTATTTACAGAAATGATGATAAAAGTCAATTTAGAAAAACACTTGATGGACAACAGAGACTTACAACAGTTTATCTCTTTGTTAATGATGGTTTTAAACTAGATTTAAGTAAGTCAATTTATCCTAAGTTTGAAATTGAAGGAGAACAATATACATATCAGGATTTACAAGGAAAAATGTTCTCTGAATTGCCGGAATTGTTTAGAGATGCTATTCTCAATTACGATTTAAGGATATTAACAGCTAATAACTGTACAGACGAGCAAGCAGAAAGATACTATACCAGTATGAATGCAGGTATGAAACCGTTAAAACCTGCTGAGATTAGAATGGCAGGAATGGGAATGAAGGTTAGAAGGTTTATTGGTGAAGTATTAAAATCAGATTGGGTACTCCACACCATGACAGCCAAAAGTGCTATAGGTAATATAGGAAGTGAAATTATTGCTCAGGTTATTACACTTATGCACCATGATAACAAAGCAATTGAGTTATCTAAGGAGAATATTGACAATGTAATTTACTCTTATCGTGATTCTGGTATTCCTGAAGAAATGAAAGAAAATATCTTTAATGTATGTGGCTATCTTAATCAAACTACTAACATTTGGATTGAGTTAAAGAAGAAGCATGACGGACAACAGACTACCAAACGTGGTAAAGGTGTTAGTAACTACTCCACATATCGTTTTACCTTCTTTAATAAAACACATACCGTTATGTTGATTATGTCTGCACTTGAAGCAGTTAAAAATAATGTGTCAGTTGATGAATTCCAGAAGTGGGCTTATAAATTTTTTGAAAATCCTTCAGTGGATTATAAGAAAGGTATGGATGGAAAAGTAAATGAATTGGGCAACGTGGATATGAGAATGTTAACAATACAGGAAGAAGTAGGAAAGTTAAAGAGGGGAGAAGTTAGAGTAGCTAAGGAAGAAGTTAAATCAGAAGCTAAGGTAACATTTGAAGATATACAATCAGTATTAAATGAATTTAAAACTGAAACAACCGATTCACAGGAGAATGAACAGTCACAATCTGAAACTAAGTTAGAAGAGACAATTGAAACAATCAATATTATAGAATTAACAGAAAATGATATAAATGAAGAATTTCCTGAATTAGTAGACAATAGTCAAGAAGATCAACAAGCTAGTTAATGCAATATGTATTATAATGAATTTTTTAAACCCTTAAATTTAAGGGTTTTTATTTTGTCAATAACAGGTCAGTTTATATCATCATAAATTATAACTTTTATCATGAAATAAATTAGCTTGACATTTATATTTAGATTCTGTATACTTATAGTTAATCAAATACATATTTTCGAGGAGGTTTTAATATGATTAAATCATGCATGAATTGTATATGGTGTAGCTGTAGAAATTATGGATATAATAGACCAATATGTTTAAGTTATGTTCCTGAGAGTTTTACAAAAACAGAAGAAAAAAGCAATAATTATTAACCTACTAAATAAAGTGGGTTTTTTCTTTGTCTAAATCCCTACTACAACACATATAAACCCTTTTAAGCACTCCCAAACTTTAAAATACCCTAATAACAATTTAACCCTCTAAAATAGGCCGAGAAATACGTTAAAATAGATATTGAAATTTATATTAATACTGTGTATACTAATATAAATAAATAAAATATTGAAAGGGGTTAATTAAATGGCTAATATGAACTATTGTAGATTCGAGAATACTTTAGCTGATTTAAAAGAATGTATTGAAGCTTTAGAAAATAGGGAAATACTTAGCACAAGCGAAATAAGATGCGCCGAGAGATTAATTAATGAATTCCTTGATTTTTGTGTAGCTGAAGGAATTATTGAGGAATTAGAAAACGATAAAAAAATTAAAAGTATAATTGATGAGTGTAGGTAGTCCCTTTAAGGGACTATTTTTTATTTGTAATTGAGTAAAATAATACTTGCAATTATATTATTATTGTGTTAGTATATCAATAACAGGTCAACGGAAACAAAATATTATAAATACATAGGAGGTTATCACATATGAAAAATAATACAAATAATCAAGTAACCGCTGAATTAATCAATCAGTTAACCAGGACTAGCAAGCAAGTTAAAACCCCAGTTAATCAGGTTACGGCTCAAATGATTCAAATGTTAACTAGATAGTTATATAATTAGAGTAACAAAATAATAATACATAACATAAGGAGATTGTCACATATGAGAAATTTTAAAATTTATAATGCTAAAGGTAGAGTAACAAGAGACTTTAAAACACCAGATAAACCTGAAATATGGGCGCGATTCTTGAAGTATAATGAATATCTTATGTATGAGAATAAAAGATATGGTAGATTGTCTGTCCTTGGCAAACAGTATTACAGAGGCAAGAAAAAAGGTATTCCATTATATGCAACAACGAATTAGCCCTCTTAATGAGGGTTTTTTATTATTATTATTCTAAGAATTATATTACTATTTATTATTGACAACTAACAATTATTATAGTATTATATATAAACCAATAACAATATAATTAATATAAGGAGAGATTTTGAATGTCATATACTGCCTTATGCAAGAAATGGAAAAGAGAATCCGAAAGAAAAAATAAATTAGATAGAGAAGAAAGAAAAAGACAACAAGCAATTTCAGAAAAATTTCAAGAGGAAATATACATAGCAAAAGGGAAACAAGAAAGACAGGAGCGAATAGAGCAGGAGGGAAAGCAACAAAGAGTATATGACAGTAAAAAAGAAATGCTTGAAGCATTGCAGAGAAATAACCCTTTTAGTTATAGGCGATATTTAATTTTTTGGGATATCATAAACAATAATTATAGTCAAATTTTATCTGATATTAACAGAAGTCGCATAACAACAAAAGACATTATAAAAATAATTGCTTACATAGAAGGTTTTAGCAATGAAATAATAAGCGAATACTGGAAGGAAAGATTAACCTGTTTAAAATAACAGGTTTTTATTTTGGCTTAGTTTATTAAAAAGTAGTTGACAATTATATTTTTATTGTGATAGAATAAGTTAATGAATTTAATATATAGGAGGTTATACAATGATAGATTATAGAAAATTATTAAGAGAAGAAAGAAGAAAAGAAGAACCAAACGACATAAAATTATTATACTATAAATATAAACTTGGAATAATGCCAGTACAGACAACGGAAGTAAATACATACTTTGACAAATTGGAAAGATATTTACAAAAGTCTAAGGTTACAGTTGAGGAAATACAATGTAATAATTTTGAAGAATATTTAAAAAATATTGATTTACCGGATATTATTATAAACCAACATATTTTTTAACAAAAACTCGATTTTATGCAAATATTGGGATTAACAAATCCAATAAAATCAATGGTTTTTAAAATTGGAGTATTGACTTTTATATTAATATTGTGTATACTATAAATATATAATATAAATATAGGAGGTTAAAAATGAATACTTCTAAAAAAATATGGTATGTTGCTGCAAGTATAAACGGATTTAATAAATATACATATATAGAAAATAAAAATAAGGCCACACAATTATGCAAAAATTTACAGAAATTATTTCCTAATAGGATAATGTTTTGGGTAGATTTTCAATGGAAATCAAGCATTAATAAATATCCTGGTAGTGTTTTACATGGGAATTCATTTACAGAAACAAAAACATTAATAAAAGATTGTGGAATATATGTAGAAAATTATATGATATCTAGTTTAAATTAAGACCAATTAATTGGTCTTAATTTATTCTTTATTCTATAATAAAATAACCTTGACAATTATAATATAATTCTGTATACTATTAATAGATTAAAGAATACATATTAAATTTTAGGAGGAATAAAAAATGAAAAATAATAATAATATTAGAACAATGGAATTTAAAGGTCTTGACGATTGGAACAGACCAGTTTATAAATGTATTGAAAATGGTATCTTATGGAAAGACATAACACTTGGAAATGAAAAACCAGAATTATATAGTTGTAGTAATACCTTTGACGGTGAGCCAGACTGCCCAATAAAAATAAAATCAGATTTAGAAATACATTTTATTAACCAATACACTAAGAACAGAAACAAATTTAATTATATGATGCTTGATAGGTTACAAAGTGATTGTAAATATTATCTTGGAAATGGAAATCGTAATAAGAAAAACTTGTATTATGGAGATGAGAAAAAACACATTGACGAAATGAAGAAACTTTATAACAATTTCCCTGACAATGAAAAGCCGGAATGGTTAACTTATGAACAAATTTTAGATTATGAAAAGGCAATGATTATATAGAGAAATTAATTAGGCCATTTATTGGCCTATATTTTTTTTGTTTGTTTGTAAAATAACCTTGACAAATATATTAGTATTATGTTAAAATATCAATAATTAATCAATACATATTAAATTTAAGGAGTGGAGCAAATGAACAAATATACACAATTGAAAAATAAACATCAAGAAGAAGTTGATAACTTCCCAATGTTTTTTGCTTTTAGTAATCAGCAATTTGAAGAAGGAATGAAAAAATTAGGACTTGACCCTTCGGAAACAGACAAATTATATAAACTTGGTGGAACAGGTGGTTTTTACCGGAAAACTGATGCAGAAGCATTACATGGAATGTTTAACAGACACGACAAGGAAATGAAGCAAGCAATGGAAACTGATGACCAATTTATATATGATGCGTTTGACTATGAACTTGGAAATCATGAGTATATAGTAACATACAGTGTAACAGATACCCTTAGAGCATTAGGTTTAACTATGGAAGAAGTAAATAATAATCCAAGGTTGTTGAGTGCTTTGAAAAAGGCAAGAAAGGCACAGGAAGACTGGTATAATAAGAATGGATAAATAATAAAGGTGTTAAAGTTTAAAGGCCAACTATCGGCCTTTTTATTTTTGCTTAAATATATAAAATTGCTTGATTATTATATTAAGATTGTGCTATAATATTAACAACTTAATAATACATAAGGGAGTGGATTATATGATTATAAAAGCAGGTAGAAAAGAATACGATTTAACCAAAGATGACAATATCATGTATAATGGTCATTGTTATCAGATAATAACCAGGTTAAGCGGTTACGGTTGGGATGCCACAACACCAATAATAGCAAAAGCCAAAGCAGAGAAATTAATAAAAGAAGGTAAATTAGTATTCAGTCATTATGGAAAAGGGACTGTTAAGACAGACATTTATAAAATAGCTGAAGAATAAGGCCGATAAATGGCCTTTTTATTTTGTCCTAGATAAGCACTCTAACGGAACAACATAATAACAATATAAATAATGTTCCACGTGGAACAATTTAAAATTAAGTAATAAAACACTTGACTATTATATTTAGATTGTGTATACTATATAAAATGGAATTAACAAAGGAGGTTCTTATTATAATGAGTATAGGTATTCAATTGACAGAAAATCAAATAAATACATTAAAAGATAATGCAAATATTGAAACAGACAGAGAAATATATTCTATCAGGTTTGACAGTCAAGAAATAACTATCAATGGTAGCTGGAGCATTGAAAGAGGGAATAACCCTATTAATGAAGAAATTATATCAGCGATTGAAACATTTTGCACTAGAAATAATATTGATTGGGAATATTCTTCAACATATTCAGCATGGTGTGATTAATATAAAACTGGTGTTTTATTACATAAGGAGGTTTAAATAAATGGAAAAAATTCATGATTATACAAAAAAAGTAAATTTCCAAACATATTTATATAATACAATTGATGAAATGAATAAGCATATTGAAGAAATGAAAAATAATGGATTTTATAAAGTTAGTTATTCAACTAAAAAAGATGGAAAACACAGGATAAATTATGGGAAAATAATAGATTGACATAAGCCGAAAGGCTTTTCTTTTTGCTCAGACCACTTGACATATTTATATTAATAGTCTATACTTATTAAGTAACAGGTTAATACTAATACATATTTTGAGGGAGGTTATTATTAATGAGTACATATCAAATTAATTATAATAGTTTTACAAATAATGATTCTTTGATGATTTTAAAAGGTCTAGCAGATTTTGAAGATATTGAAAAAGCAGAAGAATTTATTCAAGAAAAATCATGGGTAGACGGAAAACAATATAATATATTAGATATAAAGGGTTTGTTTGTAGTATATACAGTAGATGAGGCTAAAAAAATTAATAAAATATATGATTATGATATTGTAGATCGTCCAGAATCGGTAAAGAGATATCATAAGGCTAAAAGGGTATTAGAAAAAGTTAAACCTTTATATGCTAAGAAAGTATTAGAAATATCAGAGGATGCAAAGTTAATAAATGTATATTATAAAAATGGTAGATTGCAAAAACAATTAAGAGTAGATCAAATTATGTTATAAAATATATGTTTGTATAAAATGAGGCCACAATTAGAATTGACTGATTAAACCCTTTAAGGGTTTTTTCTTTTGTGGATTTAAATTAGTAGTTGACAAATATATTAGTATTGTATATACTATTGTTAAGAATACATAAGGAAGTGAACATAATAAAATAAAAGGAGTGCTATAAATGACTAATATAATGTTTAAAGAGGGTATTGCATACGAATCAAGTTATGGTTGTGCAGGAAGGGCAGAATTTACACCGATAATAATGGTTAAAGAAAATCAAGAATTTTTTATTCAAAATAAAGTTAAAGAAATTACTAGAGATGGCTATAGTAAGCACCACGAAGAAAGGAATTTAAATGAAATAGAAAGAATTAAAAAACAATTATTAAATAATGACGGTAAATTCTTAAAATTTCATGCTAGAGAAGAAAACCCTTTTAAATTTATACAATGGGTAAAAGATAATAATTATACTTTTGAGATACATGGTGAATTATTTTATGAATGCAATAATGACTCATTTGTTGATTTTCATGGAAATGTTAAAGAATATTCAGCAGCTTTTCATTATAGGATCTATGATGTAGAAATGATACAAGAATTAAAAAATAAAGTAAGTGAATGTAAATCCTATGTAAAATGGTTAAGAAATGCAAGTTAAAACCAAATGACAAATTTATGCAAATTTAAAGGAGGTTAATAACATGAACATACAAAGAATAGTTAATAACCAATTAGCAAAAATTGTATTTAAAAATAATAATCCATTTCCTTATAAATTTATTGTTGATGGTGTACAGCAATGGGAATGCACAGAACGACAAACTGCAATACAATTATTGAATGATTGGGATGGAAAAATAGAATTTACAAAAACACCTTTTTATAAATATCAATGATTCAGAACAAGCAGGAGGTTTTTAGACTCCTGTTATTTATTTTTGTTTTTAGTGTTTTGGGTATTGCAATATTAACAAAAGTATAATATAATAAGTAGCAGGTAAGCAAATACATAATCTTTGAGGGAGGCCGAACAATGACACATTTAATTAAGGATGAAATGAAAGAAAATGTAAATTATCATATAACATATTATACCAATGATCCTATAATGGGAGGTGTTATTACTAAGCATTTTATAGGCACGAAAAAAGAATTTAAGCAAGCAATAAAAATATTAAATAAAAGTAAGATAACTTTTGCCATTGGTGATATAGAAGAAATCAGCTATAATATTAATGAATGTCCATTTTAAGGAGGTTTAATTAAATGACTTCTGAGCAATTGCAACAACTAGAGCAAACAATAAAAGATTATTTCTCCCCTGAAGGTTATTATATAACTAATCAATGGCAAACTATAGAAACAAGTTTAGGATTAACAACGGTATCACTCACAGAACGATTAAAAGTATTAATAAGGTCATTAGAACCTGTAAGTAAGAATCAAGTAAATACATATGAAGTATATAGAATAGTACAGAAAAGAAACAAACAAAGGGAATTAAAATTTGATGGTTACTATACATTTTAAGGAGGCCAATTAAATGAATAAATATATTGTTAAGTATGACAGCCGAAAGAGTATATTTGATGATTACCAAGTAATAGAAGGTAAGAACCCAAAAGACGCACTTAAAAAGGCTTTTAATAAGGATTATATGAGGTTAACAGGTGAGGCCAGCAGATATGCTACAATTATACTGGTTAAAGGTGATTATGATAAGCAGAACAATAATATAATCTATAAAGGAAGGTATCAGCTATTATGTTATGGTGAATGTAAGTAGTTGTTGACAATATTAATATAATTGTGATATGATAAGGGTGAGTAAATACATAAAATGAATAGGAGGACGATATAATGACTAAAGATAATTTAAAATACTTAGAGTGGATGACTATGGAAATTGAAAGAACTGAGAAAGAAATAGAAGAATATTGCAATAGTTTGAAATCTGATACTAAGCATAAAATCATTAACAGTAATACAGTGGAATTAATCAGAGCAGCACAAGCAAAATTAAAAATATTAGAACTAAGCAAGCAGATGTATCAGGTACACCATAAATTAATATAATCTCTATAAACCCTTATATTATAAGGGTTTTTATTTTACCATATCATTACCAATGACAAGATTTATTATGATCTATATTAATAGAAAATAAATATAAAAATACCATGATTTAATGTTGACAGTATGAATATTATTTGATATACTTACTATAACGGAATAACAAAATAATTCTAGGAGGTTTTATAATGACACAGAGCAATATTAACATGGTTTTAAATCCAGAATTAAACGGAGTGGAATTATACTTTGATGCTAAACCAGCTAAACAGATTATTACTGAGTTAAAGGCTAATAGTTTCCGATATTCTAGTTTTAAAACTTGCTGGTATGCTAAACAGAATGAAAAAACCTTAAAATTTGCTCAAGAATTAACAGGAGCAACAGCAGAAGGAATAGAAAATATTATTCCATTAGCTATAAAGAAACAAAACAAAACCGTTATAACATTAAACTTGTGGGATTCTACCAGATTCACAGAATTACAAGCAAATGGCAAGCAACCAGTTAAAGCCATTGCAACAGAAGTCAGAAAACACGTTAAAGCACGTTTCCCACAATGTAAATTTTCTGTAACCTCTGACCATAACAGTATCAGTTTTTACATTGTATCATCTCCTTATGAAAAAGAAAGTGTATACTTAAAAGCCATTAAAGAATATTGTACCAGTTTATTGCAATCCTATAATTATACTACATACGGTAACAATAATAACTTTTATGGTGCTTATGCTAATATTAGCTATGATTACACACAAACAGAACAGACTAAAGCAATTAAGGCCGATATGCAGAATTTTGATGATAACCTTACCGAATTTGAAAAAGCAGAAGAAGAACGTAAACAGGAAGAATTTAAAGCATGGGAAGTAAAAAGGGAACAGGATATACTGGATGACCAAGAATATGCCAAGAAAGAGGCCGAACAGGTTAAAACCATATACAACAGTATTGATATAGTAGAATTAACAGAAGATAAGCAATATTATGTTATTAACTCCCAAATGGCAAATTGCAATAAGAATAATACCTTAGAACAATATAAGGAAGAAGTTGCCAAAGGTGATTTTTACTTAAAGGATATTAAAATTACCAAGGAAATACATTTTCAGAATGAAGAATCATTAAATTATTTTTCTAATTTGCTACTTAATGATTTTGATTTTTTAGAAGGAACTGGAGGAAGTTTTACCGATGATGCAAGATTTACAAGTATAACAGATTACCACAATATGACAGAGGAAGAAAGAGAATCAATTATATTTAATCTTTACGGTGTGGCTATTTACTATAATAATAATCTGCAATTCGTTGTTGATGCTCAAGGCCATAGTTATGCTCGTTACGTTGGTTTAGTTGAGGGTGCAAAAATTCAAAAGGATGTTATTGTTAAGCAGTTTATAGATTCTGCAAAAATAGATGAATTAAAACAATCTGCCGAAACATTAATAAACTTTTCAACCGAAGCAATAACATGTGATAACAATATTGCTGATACAGGGGATAAAGAAGATTTTTCAGAGTATAAAAACAGAATGAAACAGATTTTTAATAAAAATTATTTTAAGTTAACTAAAGAAATTATTCAACAAATACCAGAAGATCACGAAAAGTTGAA
>Ga0209318_1000875_pt1 | contig 23920 bp, 35 predicted proteins | sample RifGroE1_FD_183999 | JGI IMG/M metagenome (GOLD analysis project Ga0209318, IMG submission 183999) | Groundwater microbial communities from Rifle, Colorado, USA - Groundwater E1 (SPAdes) (version 2) | ecosystem: Environmental > Aquatic > Deep subsurface > Groundwater | place: Rifle, Colorado...
TTATTTTGTTTACGATTTTTTTAATCTCAGAATTTTGGCTGATTTTTCTGAATTTTTGCAGATGAAATCAGAAAAGTTTATGGGGGATTTTTCGGTTTTTATACCACGGTGAAGGGGTAGATTACCTTTCCTTCGCCGCCGATCCGCCACTGGGATCTGGGCAGGCGGATCACTATTCGTTGCCGGCTGCTTTCCTGGTGTCCAGGCGCCGTTCCATGGCGGCCATTCTTTCTTCCAGCCTGTCTATTTTGCCACGCATTTCCTTATTGTCAAGCTCGATACCGATGGCGCGGTGAAATGCCTTAATATTCGCGGCCAGGGCCGGGCGATATACCGTTTCCGATATCAGCACTTCAGCAGTCATATTCAGGAGTTGCTGAATATTAATGTCTTTTTCCGGGGCCTGTTCAGGCTCCGGTTCGGCTCCAGCATTCTCACCCCTATACATCGGACCTTCACCGAGCACAAGCCATGTCGGGCTGATGTTGTATTCCTCGCACAGGGCTGAAATAAATTTTGCGTCCGGCGGATTTACCCCAGATTCATATCTCCTGATAGTATTTGGCGTTGCGCCAAATTTGACGCCGAAATCCTTTTGCGAAGCGTCATTTCTAATCAGTTTTATTCTCTCGCCGAGAGAGTTGGAGTCATGCTTCATGATGCCAGATCATTTTTTTTGAAAGCATTTCACAATTAAGCGAAAGCGTTTCAGAAAGCGTTTCACTGAAAATAATGAAATGCTTTCTATAATATATTGAAATCATTATTTAATTTTATAAAAACCATTGAATAGCTTTAAAATTAAAGCGTTTCATCATTTTTGGCGTTGACAATGCGCTAAAAATAGTGCTAACGTCATTGTGAACATAACAATAGTTATACACATGGTCATCATAAACGGGGCATGGCCTCTTGGTCAATGTCCGAATTTTAAAAAGAATGGACGGAGGAGGGAGGTTATGGCGGACAGTGAAAGAATGATCGTTGAGATTCTCCTCATCGTCAGCATGGCTGTCGCCATGCCTTTTGTTTTTGGGCTTCTTTTTCCACCGAGGCGGTGGCCAGACGACCCCACGGCGAGAGAACGACTACAGCATCTTTTTTATATCTTCGGAAAGTTTGTCCACTCCAAGGTCTTCCCGCACAGCATTTACGATATCAAAATACTTATTAATCACAGCCATAGGGATCGTCGCGTCAGGGACTTCTATTGGGGCCACCAGCTCTTCGACCTCATGATACATCCTGAAAATCCTCTCGGGCAGAAGGTGGGCGGTCCCTTCGATGATGGTTTTACACTTGGTCAGGTGATCCAACAAGCTCTTCTTGTAGAACAAGCTCTTCTCATCACTTCCGGCCTTCTCGACAGCCACGCACATCAGGCAGATGTGCGAGAGTTGCGTGACAAGCTGTTCGTAAACGGCAAACTGCCTCTGATAGAGGAACTGCTTGAAAGGCTCTTTGCGCAGGCGCAGGCGTATGCGGTCGCTCACCCTGGTGGAGACGTAGGTCAAGATGATACTCAGTAGTGATATTTCGGTATTCGTTAAGTCCATGATTTCCTCCGCGTGTGAAATGGTTGGTTACCCTCCTTGCAGAGTAGCACGCGGGGGAATTTTTACCAGGAGCAGGGCGTGAAATTAATGTTTTACCGCCTTCGAAACCAACCAATAAACGTGAGCCAGGTGTCATGAACGGTCTTTTTGATATCTTTCGCAAGTGGATCAATACCAAGGTCGGCGCGGACTGCCGTTGTCAGCGCCATCTGGGCCCCGACTATTCCGCCATACTGCTCCCTCCGCCCATCCTTTTTCACGGTCAAAACAGTGAGCTGTCTGAAGTGAGTCGCAGGCTGCAAAACCTGATCAGCCGCAATGTACTCTGCCAGCGAGAGCAGGCGCGGATAGCGCGCAAGCTCGCTATTGAGCTTATCTCGGCTCGCTGGATCCTCAATATGGGATATGCCCTCCATCATAAGGATCGGCCAGAGATGGACGATTTCCACTGCGCATTCGACAAGCTGTTTGTAGACGGTAAACCGCTCTTTATAGACGAGTTCTTTGAATTTCTCTTTGCGCAGGAAGATCTGAAAAGCGAGGGTGCCGGCAACGCCGAGCAGTGCCGCGCCTGCGCCTATAAGCGCTGTGAAAACAGGAACGTATTCTGACATGATTTCCTCCGCGCGTGAAATGGTTGGTTACCCTCCTTGCAGAGTAGCACGCGGGGGAGTTTTTACCAGGGGTATGGCATGAAGCAACTGGGTCTGTTTTCGGCGCCGTCCTTGAACGTGCTGGGCGCGGTGAAAGAGCGGATGGCGGCGGCGGCCAGCGAGTGCGGCCTGAGCCGGGCGCTGCTCTGCGACCGGATGAACGAGCTGGCTGACCGGTACGGGATTTGTCTGGTGGGCGGGCGCAGCGGCCGGTTGTCACCGGACACCCTGGAGAAGTGGCTGAACCCGGTGGACCGGGAACATTTTCCCTCGATCAAGGCGTTGCCGGTGTTTGTCGCGGCGGTGCAGGACACGGGCGCGGTGCAGGAGATGGTGGCGCCGCTGGGCTGGCGGGTGATCGACGAGCAGGACGCCAGGCTTTTGCAGTGGGCCAAGCTCTACCACAGCGCCCGGGAGACCAGCCGGCGCCTGAAGAAGCTGGAGGCGGAATTATGATTTCAGTCGGTCGGCGGCCAGATGCCGCGGCAGCGCCTCTTGGTGTCGGCCAGCGCTTCTTCGAGGAATGTCTTTTTGAATTCAAAGGCCGGGACCCCCATCCCCAGGGCAACGGGCGGATTCATCCAGACGCCGTCATGGTCGGTATAACCGATGGGGATAATCAGCTCATTGGCGCAGAACGGGCACCTGTAGAGTACCTGGTCCCGCCTGAGAAAGATGTATTTGCGGCGCACCCTGAAGCCGCAGATGAACCGCATGTAGGCGACAGCGCCGCTTTTTGTTCGGCCTGCCGCGAACCATTGGTCACGAGGGGACAATAAGGAGTTCTTCCACATGAAGGTAAGGGTATCACAACAGAGCGTTGACAGGAGTTTATTGAAGTCAATCAACATCTCGGACGGCGAAAACTGTTCTTCATTCATGGTCGATCCCTCCCTGGCTGCATTTTTGAAAAATCCAGATGCGTTCAAAGAAAAGCGGCTCATCACTCTACATGATCCGCTGCTCGATGGCAATGCTGCCGCGTAATGAAGCTGGAGGCGGAATTATGAGAAACACGGTCAGGATCAAAATATGGATGCTGCACCAGGGCGTCCGGTGCGCGGACATTCAGCGGGCACTGCGGATGAAGAGCATGACCCAGGTGTGGGGGACGATCAACGGCGACCGTAGTGACCGCCGCGTCCTGGCCTGGCTCAAGGATCACGGCTGCCCGGCCCGATTTCTGGCACTGCCGCCGGACATGCGTGAGGCGGCATGATGCAGGACTGGTACGAGGCCAAGGAGCTGGCGGGGTTGCCGGGGATGCCCGGCACGGTTCGGGGCGTGTCCAAGATGGCCATCCGCGACGGCTGGGAGTCCAGGCGGCGCAAGGGCCGCGGCGGCGGCAGGGAGTACCGGCGCAAGTCGCTGCCGGCCGAGACCAGGGGCCACCTGGAGCAGGCGGGTTACTTGCCCGCCATCCAAGCCCTCCCCACCCTCCCAGCCCGCACCGAGATCCCGCCGACGCCGGCGATCAGCGAGGAGCAGAAGCACAAGGCCCTGTGCAAGTTCGAGCTGCTGCAGCGCTACACCGAGGCCGTGGAGTCCGCGCCGTTCGGCGGCAAGCTCCAGGCCCGGGCCGACTTCATCACCGCCTACAACTCCGGGATCGCGTACCCATATATATATAGGCAGCTTGGCCAAACCTCGTGGCAGACAATCGAAGGCTGGAAGCGGACGGTCAAGCGCTACCGCAACGACTGCTACCATCTCGCCGACATGCGCGGCAAGGCCCGGCGCGGCCAGTGCGGGCTGACCGAGGAGCAGACCAACATCCTGTTGCGCTGCACCCTCAAGCCCGGCAAGGACGGCAGGCTGAGCGAATCCATCCGCCAGGCGTTCGCGATCATGAAGGCGCGCGGCATCCGCTGCACGCGCAGCGAGGCCACCTGCCGCCGCTGGCTGGAGAACTGGCGGGACCGCAACTTCGGCACCTGGATCTTCTGCCGCGAGGGGGCCAAGGCCCTGAATGACAAGGCCCTGCCCTACCTGGAGCGCGATTATTCCAGGATCGAGGTCGGCGACATCATCGTCGCGGACGGGCACGGGCTGAACTTCGAGATCATCAATCCGTGGACCGGCAAGCCGCAGAACCATATGGCGCTGATTCTGTTCTACGACATGAAGTCCAACTATCCCCTGGGCTGGGAGATCATGCCCACGGAGAACACGCAGGCCATCGCCTCGGCCCTGCGCCGTGCGATCCTGCAACTGGGCAAGATACCGAAGGTAGCGTATCTGGACAACGGCCGGGCGTTCAAGGCCAGGTTCTTCAAGGGCGCGGACTTTGACGATGTCGCCTTCACCGGGCTCTACCAGCGACTGGGGATGCAGACCATCCACGCCTGGCCGTACCATGGGCAGTCCAAGACGGTGGAGCGGTTCTTCGGCTCGCTGGCGGAGCTGGAGCGGATGATGCCCACCTACACCGGCACCTCCATCGAGCACAAACCGCCCAGGATGAACCGGGGCGAGCGGCTGCACCGCAAGGTCCACGAGAAGGCCTTCGGCGGGCGGGTGCTGACCATGGCCGAGGCGCACATCCTGATCGCCGCCTGGTTTGACGAATACGCGCGGCGCGCGCAGGGAGACGGCAGCCATTTAAAGGGACTCCGGCCAGTCGACGTCTTTGTTGATGGGCGCGGCCCGGGCGTGGACCGTGGCGAGCTGGCCTTTCTGATGATGTCCATGGAGCTCAAGCGGATCCACCGCAACGGCATCGCCTTCCAGAAACAGAACTACTATCACCCGGCCCTGTTCGGCCGCAAGGGTTCGGTGGTGGTGCGCTACGATCTGCAGGACTTATCGTGCCTGTACGTCTACGACAAGAACGGCGAGCTGATCTGCATCGCCGAGCCGGTGGCCAAGACGCACCCGGCGGCGGCGCAGCTCGGCGACAGCGCTGACCAGCAGCTCCTTATCGAGCACATCGAGGCGAAGAAGAGCTGCGAGAAAGAGGCGACCCGCCTGGCGCGCGACTTCCTGCGCGACGAGGTCATGCCGGAGCATCAGCGGCTGCTGGCCCGGCACGGGATCGGCGGGGAGATGCCCGCCCTGCCCGCGCCGGCCGCGAATACCAAAGTGATTTCCTTCGACGCCGAGAAGGTGGCGCGGGAGGTGGCGGAACAGGAGCGGTGGCAGGCCGAGGCCGAGGCCGCCGACGCCCGCCACGAACTGCTGCGGCTCTCCGATGCCGATCGCTACGAGCGGTTGATGGAGATGGAGGCCCAGGGCCTTGAGCTGGCCGACGAATGGAAAGGGTTCATGCGGTTCTTCGAGGGCATGGACGAATACAAGCTGACGCCGGACTACTGGGAGAGCTGCCGGGTGAAGTTCGGGCTGATGTACGGATCGGAAGATAGAGGGCAGGAGGCCCGATAGGTGTCCCCCTCACCCCGGCCCTCCCGGAGTCTCAGCTCCGCTTCGCTTACCTCCGCCAAGGGAGAGGGAGTGGGATGGCGGACTCTCCCAGGGGGAGAGGGATATTAAAGAGAGGTAGGGTTTACCAATAAAAAAGCCGGCGGTGAGGCGCCGGCTTCCACACAACCTTTGGATGAGGAGGTGGCATGACTGAGAAGATACGATTTACCCCCGCGTTTGTCCAGACAAAAAACGCCCGGAACTTTGACGCGGTGATGTCCGGGCTGCTGATGGGCAAGGGCGGGGCGAGGGAGGGCGACGAGCGGCTTGGCTGCATCTGGGGCCGGGCCGGCCGGGGCAAAACCCGGACGGTGCAAACCTGGGCCGCGAAGAGCGGAAGCGCCTATGTTGAGACGGTTTCAGTGTGGAGCGAGCTGGACTTTCTCCAGGCCCTGGCCCGTGAACTCGGGGTGCGGCAGGTGGCCTGGCGGCGCGGCCGCTGCTTTGACCTGGTGATCAATGCCATGCTCACCAACCCGGTACCGGTGTTCGTCGATGAGGCGGAGCGGTTCGGGCAGCGCTATCTGGAGATCATCCGCGATATCGCCAAGATCACCGGCGGGGTGATCGTCCTGGTCGGCGAGGAGGAGCTGCCGCACCTGATGCGCCAGAACCGCCGGGTCTGGAGCCGCACCTACCAGGAGATGGAGTTCGAGCCAGTCTCCCAGTCCGATGTAATCATGTACGTCAAGTCCACCACCACACTGCCGCTGTCCGCGCCGGCGGCCGAGATCATGCACAAGGCCTCGGGCGGGGATCTGCGGATCGTCCGCCGCGACACCATCAACCTGACCCATGCCGCCAACTCCTTGCGCCGGCACGGCGAGGTGGACGGCGAGCTGGCCCGGATCGCCTGCAAAGTCGGGTTGAGGGGGTAGGCCATGGCGGAACATTACACGGAAACAGTCCTGGCCGCGGTCAACGAACTGGGCCGCGAGGTCACGGCGGCGGAGATCGGCCACTATCTGCATATCCAGACCCAGCGCGTCCACAAGAAGATGCTGAACGTGCTGTCGGTGCTCTGCATCTCCGGCCGGATCGCGCGGGTGCGGCAGGGCGTCTATGCCCCGATCCGGAACCAGCAGCCGCAAACCATCGAGCTGCGGCAGGTGATGTGGCGGGTGCTCAAGATGCGGCGCCGGGTCACGGTTGAGGACCTGCAGACCATGGCCGGCGCCAGCTATGTCTACGCATCCGACTGGCTGCGGATGCTGGAGGACAAGGGAGTGGTACGCAAGGTCGGCATCGATGGCGAGCACTTCGCGGTCTGGCAGCTCATCGCCACGGACGCGGAACTTCCGGCCGACGACAAGGAAGCGGCCCGGCTGCGGACGTACCGCTCGAAGAAAAAGGAGGCGCTGGCCAAGATGCGGTCGGCGCGGACATTGATCAATCAGGCCATTGCGGCCATGGAAGAGGAGGAAAAGGGATGACAACGAGAATCACACGCACGGAGATCGCCGCCCGGATCGGCGACGCGCAGTATCGGCTGGCCAATGGCGAAGACTCGATTGATGTGGAGCTGGACCTGCTCCGGTTGCGAAATGAGATCATGGCCGAGGAAATCACGGACAACGCCCTGGCCGGCTATCGCCGCGATGCGGTCGAGCAGGTGGCTACCTTAGGCGAGATGCTGGCCAAGCTGGACCTTGGTTTGGCCCCGGACCAGGAGCTGTTCCATGTTGCGGCCTGCGCCGAGCTGGCGCGGCAGCAGATGGAGCATTACTTCGACCTGCGCAACCGCGTTGCCGAGGCGCGGCTCAAGGCCGCGGCATGACCTGGCGCCAGCTCCTGGGCCGGGCAATCGTCGCCGAGGGCAGCCAGAGCGCGGTGGCCCGGCGGCTCGGCTACAGTCCATCGGCTATCTCGGCGGTGCTGGGCGGCAGCTATAACGGCAGCGCTAAGGCCATCGAGGCCGCGGTGCGCAACATCTACGGAGGCAAGACAGTGACGGAACAGGCAGTGCCGGCGGGCTATAAGCGCAATGCGATCGGGCACCTGGTGCCCATCGAGTCGATCAAGGACGAAGATTTGCTGCGCGACGAGTTCGTGCAGCGGGTCATCGAGCAGGCGATCGAGCTGGCAACGGTGATTTCGGCGTTCAAGACGCGGCTGGGCGAGGACATGCAGGCCCTGATGGAGCTGGCCTTCGAGAAGTACGGGGCAAAGATCGGCGGCGAGCGCGGCAACGTGACCCTGACCAGCTTTGACGGCAAGTACCAGATCCTGCGCGCCGTGTCGGATCAGCTCGATTTCGACGAGCGGCTGCAGGCGGCCAAGGCGTTGATCGACGAGTGTCTGCGGGAGTGGACAAAGGACAGCCGGTCCGAGATCAGGGCCTTGATCGAGTCGGCGTTTCAGGTCGATAAAAAAGGCAAGATCAATAGCAAACGGATCCTGGCGCTCAGGTCGCTGAAGATCGAAGACCCGGTGTGGAAAAGGGCGATGGAGGCCATCAGCGACGCGGTCACCGTGATCGGCAGCCGGACGTATTACAGGCTCTACGAGCGCGACGAGCACGGTAACTATCGGCAGATCCCCATGGATTTTTCAGGGGTGTAATTCAGAGGACGGAAGCGAAACCGGACCATTTTCCTGGCGTCAGGAAAATGATCCGGTCATCCGGGCGTGGCGGCCCGGGTCTGATGAGCAGCCGTAGGATGCCGGTGAGGCACGAACCGCATCTGTCGCGATTTGATGCGGTTCGCGTGGCTCACCGCATCCTACGAAGATCACGAAGACTGTTTTGGTGAGGCGATGGAGCGTTACTACTGGACAACAGCGGAGGTCAATATCATCCGCCAGCACTATCCGACCGGCGGCGCGAATGCCTGCATGGCGCATCTGCCGCGGCGCACCTCATCAGCCATCTACCAGCAGGCCACGAGACTTGGCCTGCGCTACGGCAACAAGGAGCACAAGAACCGCAAGTGGCCGGCGGACGAGCATATCGACCGGGCGATTGTCGAGGCATACCACCACCCGGAGCGCGGCCCGATCTATAAGCAGCTGCGCGGCCTGATGCGGCCGGTGTGGTGGATCAAAAAAAGGGCGGTCAAGCTGGGACTGTCGCAGCTGGTCGGCAGGAAAGAGGCGCCCTGGGCGAATGAGGAACTGGCCCTACTGGAGAAGCATAGCCACAAATCGCTGAAGGTGATCGCGCGGATACTGCGGCAGCGCGGCTATCACCGCACCGAGACGGCCATCAAGGTCAAGCGGACCAGGATGGAGTTGAGCACCGACGATCCGGACCACTACACCGGCCGGCAGCTGGCCAGGGAGTTCGGCGTTGACGAGCATGTGGTGATCCGCTGGATCAGTCAGGGCTGGCTCAGGGCCGGGCGGCGCGGCACCAACCGTACCGAGGCCAACGGCGGGGACATGTGGTGGATAAAGCGCAAGCATGTCCGGGACTTCGTGGTGGAGAATGTCGGCGTGATCGACATCCGCAAGGTGGACAAGGTTTGGTTCGTGGACCTGCTGGCGAACACATGACATGAGCGCAGGAAGACAGATTCCCTCTCCCCTCGCGGGAGAGGGCCAGGGCGAGGGGGATGAAGCAGACTAGCAACGAGTTTAAAATCACCGGCAGCTGCGACAAGTGCGGCCGGTTCGAGGTTATCCGCATGCGCGGCAAGCGGGTGTCGAGCGACGGCAAGGTCCATTACCTGCCACAGAACGTGGTGTGCCCGACCTGCCGCATGTGGGCGGAGATCGTGGCCATCGAGGAGATAGCGAAATGAGCAAGTGGATACCTGTTGCCAGGCGGCTGCCGGCACCGTTGACCGATGTCCTGGTGGCGTACCGCAACCTGGAGGGCGACGTGATCGTCGATGTCGGGTTCATGCGTGCTGACGGAACGTTTCGCTACCTGGGCATGGATATGGTGCGCATGCATAATGTCGTCGCCTGGATGGAGTTTCCGGCGCCTCCTTCCTTCGAGGTCGAGGGATGAACCAGATTCTATCTACGATTGCGCTCGCTGTCGGGTGTTTCTTTCTGGGAGCCGGATACGTAATGCGCGCTGTGGAAATGGTTGAGAGGCATGCCACCCGGCAGTCATTGGTGGTTTTACTGTGTGGCCTTGGCCTGCTGGCTATATGGATGGTCATTGTTCTGGGAGTTGGTGAATGAAAGGCATCTGCCCGACCTGCGGGGCTTCCGGGTCCATCGAGTTTTTCGCCTCCGAGGCGATCGCGCGCCAGACGCTGGCATCGGCCCTGGCTCTGCCCAAGGCGGTGCAGGACAGCCTGTTCGGCTACCTCGCCCTGTTCCGGCCGAAGAGCGGCGGGGCGATCCAGCCACGCAAGGCGCTGCGGCTGATGCAGGAGATCGCGGCCCTGATCGCGCCCGGCTACATCCAGGTAAAAGGCCAGCCAGCCAGGCCATGCCCGGCGCGGATCTGGGCCGAGGCCATGACCCAGATAAGCGAGCGGCGCGACAGCCTGCGGTTGCCCCTGGCCAGCCATCAGTACATGGCCAAGATCGCCTGGGACCTGGCGGACCGCGAGGACGCCAGGGTTGAGGCGACGAGGAATGAAGAGGCGCTGAGCGGCAATCACCGTGCTCCCTCATCCGGCCCGCGGCCACCTTCTCCCGGGGGGAGAAGGATAGCGGATCCCCCTCTCCCCCCGGGAGAGGGCCGGGGTGAGGGCGAGGTTGACGACGGCCTGTTGCCCGTGGAGCGGGCCATCCTCGCCAAGGGTGGCACGCTGAAGAGGATGGAATGACGTCTGATACTACTCAAATGAGTAGTACCGAGCTTGCCGGCTGCCGGGCCTTCCCCGCCGGCGCAACCTGCCCGCGTGAGTGGTGCGCCGAGGCCCAGCACTGGGCCATGTGCAAAGGCTGCGTCCATTTCGGCAGCGGCCGGACCGTGTCCCGGTACCAGGAGGAAAAGAACCATGCCGACCCGCGCTGACTACGCCAAGATCAATATCGCCTGCAAGGAGCTGGGGCTCGACAAGCATCAGTTGCTGGCGGACCGCTACGGCCTGCAGTCGTCGAAAGAGCTGACCGGCACGCAGACCTTTGACCTGCTGCGCCACCTGCAGTCCCTGGGCTGGCGGGCGAAGTCCGGCCGTGGCGCGCCGGGCAAGGCGGACCGGACCCGGCCCGGCTACATCGCCATCAAGCCGGGGCCGGCCGCCGGCCAGCAGCGCAAGGTCCTGGCCATGTGGGCGCGGCTCGGCTACGCGCCGGAAAAGCTGCACGAACGGTGCCGGCGGCAGTTCGGCGTCGATCGCTTTGAATGGGTGACCGAGTACGCGCACCTGCACGTGCTGATCACCGACCTGTCGAAACGGCTGAAGGCCACGATGGAGGCGCGATGAACATATTCGACCTTGACATCATCGAGCTGCCGGACGATGCCCTGCCGGCAATCGAGGAGCTGGACGGCGACATGCGCCTGGTGGCCGAGACCATCGGCGTACGGCTGGCCCTGCGACTGGCCCAGGTGTTTCATGGCACCTCGATCAATCTCTATAAGTGGAAGAAGTGGACCCGCCGCCACCGCGACAAGTGCATCCGCCGCGACTACGACACCGGCCGGTATACCGGGGTGGAGCTGGCGCGCAAGTACTTTATCGGCCAGCGCCAGGTGTGGAACATCCTTGGCCGGGCGGAAGCCCCGGTTAAGGAAGACCGGCAATTGCGGATGTTTTGAGGGATAAAACACGCTTGATGATAACGGAGGATGAATATGCCAGGATACCCGCCATTCGGGACACGCCCGATAAAATGCTGCCGCCGCGGGTGCTCTTTTCGCGGGTACGAAACAGACCTCGCCGAGGAGCCATGTGTCATCGGTGGAGTAGTCGCCATGCAGTCCGTGTGTCCTGTTTGCGGTAATCAGAGCTATCAGTTTATGAAATCTCCCCTCTCCCGCCGGGAGAGGGGCAGGGGGGAGGGAAAATGTTAACAAAAAAGGTAACTGTTTTCGACCGGATCATCATCGCCGTGCTGGCCTGGCTGCTGCCGGTGCTGGCGTTTGCGGCCCATCCTCACAAGGAAGAGTATTACCAGGCCAAGTGGTGCGCGGCCCACGGCGGGACAACAGAGTATGTCCTGCCGGACAGGACAAGGGTGGACTGCCTGACCGAGGCCAACGCCATCGAGTTCGACTTCGGCTATAAGCACTACGAGGCCATAGGCCAGGCCATCAAGTACGGCATGGCCACCGGCAAGAGGCCGGGGATCGTCCTGATCATCGAGAACAAAAGGGATGCAAAGAAGTGGGTGGAGCTGCAGGAGGTGGTTATCTTCCTGCGCGAGCGGTTCCGCTTGCGGATCGACACCTGGATGATGCCTGGAGAATGACGGCAATGGCTGAGGAGCTGCGCTGCGCCGGTTGCGGCGAGCTATGCGCGACCGGGCTCTGCCCGGTGTGTGAGGTGCTGCTTATGGCCCAGGGGGCCGAGCAGGAGATCAGGGTAGGATGTGGTGAGGGACGAACCGCATCGGGCCGCGATTGATGCGGTTCGCTGGGCTCACCGGCATCCTACGGTGGAAGAAATAATGGAGGATGATATGGATAAAAGTGTGTTTGCGGAGCCTCCGCGCCGGGTGTCCGGCGCGGAGTTCAGGGCGAAGTTTTACGCCAGGCTCGTCAGTGCACCATGTTGCTGCGGATCGGGGAGGAGCCCTCGATTGTTTTCTCATCTAAAAGCGCGATGCTCCACGCCAGAAGGTCTTCGGCTGCACAGCGAATATTCGCCTCTTCAATGTTCTCTGTGTCGGCATGGAGCCAGCGAAGGAAAGCGCGGGCGTCGATGAGCTTTGACCTGTGCATGGCTTGGCGTCGCGGGGCGGAGAATTTCTTAAATCCTTTTCCAGGGAGCAATGCATGAAAAAATTCGCGAACATGAACGAAGCCCTTGCCGTGGCAACCGACCGCAGCAAGATTAACACCAAGGAATGGCGGGACGCGGCGTGCTACATTTTGGACAACGCGCCGCCTCCCCTGCGGGCTCGATTCGACGCCATCCAGGGCGAGCTGATGGGCAAGCATTTCCCGGAATTGAAGCCAGATCATTACGATGAGCAAGGAGTTCCTTACTATTCTGCCGCGTCAGTCCAGAAGGCACTGGATATGAGTGACGAAGAAATGAACGTGGCTATTGCTGACCTGAAGGATTGCCACCCTTCCCACGTCACGACCGCAGATAAGCTGCATCGGCTGCAGTGAGGAAGGCGCCATGGTGGGGCAACAGGTAACTGTGAATGACCGCTTGACAAATGGTGATCGGTTCGGCTATCATACTTGTGTCGTCGGGATACCGGCGGCCGGGTTTAGAAGCCCGAAACCAGAGGCGGACACACCGCCACCAGCAGTCTTGGCGGTTTTTTTGTGTCCGTGGCATGGCGCTCTCTCCTTGGGCGGCATGCGGGGAGCTTCGGCTCGCCGGTTCCTCTGGTCCGGTCTTCTAACCCGCATGTCCGCCCATTTTGCGTTTAGAAGCGCGGGGCGGGGAATTTCTTAATTCTCTACCGGAGGAAATGTCATGAACCAGAAGCAGATCAGCACCATCAAGCGTCACCTCACCATCAAAGACGGCGAGCCCGTCACCACCTCCCTGGACATTGCCACGTTTTTCGGCATGAAACACAAGGATGTCCTACGGGCAATCGAGAACAAAATAGCCGATTGTCCGACGGAATTCGTCGGGCGCAATTTTGCGCTCGTCTCGTATGTCGATAATCACAACCAGCAGCGGCCCATGTACGAGCTGACCCGCAAGGGGTTTGACATTGTGGCCCTGGGCTTCACGGGGCCGAAGGCCATGGAGTTTCAGATTGCCTACGTCGAGGCCTTTGAACAGAAGGAACAGGAGCTGCAGCAAAAGGTGCTCGCGGGGCGGGCCGATGCCGTCATCGGAACGCTGGCTATCACCGCCGCCATTGCCAGGTCCGGCTACAAAGCTGACTTCCTCGCCAGGATGGTGCACCTGCGTTTTGCCGGTCTCACCGTCAAGGAGGTGGGGCGGGTGCTTGGCGTGAGCAAGGATGTCGTGGTCCGGTGGTCCAGCGTCCTGCGCAAGGCCGGGGTGGACTTTCCGAAGAGCGCGAAGCCGGCCGCGGCCCTGCTCAAGTCCGCCGGCCGCCAGCTCTGCCTGCCGGGGCTGGCGTCATGAACGGGCCGGTGCTGGCCTTCGGCTCGGAGGAGCCGCGGGATTTATTGCATAACGCCGCGGCGGTGCTCAGCCTGCTGGCGGCCCTGGCGCCCGGCGCGGCCGATGACTTCGGCCACGACGCCGCTGACGGCCTGGGCCTGGTGCTGCGCGCGGTTGAGCTCACCATCGAGGCGGCGGTCGCGCGGTTGTAGCTGCACACTCACCCCCACCCCTCTTCCCCTCACCCTGCCCTCTCCCAGTGGGAGAGGGTAAGAGAAGAGGGGGAGGGGGTTCCCCCTAAAAGCCTAATCCCCTAAACTCCTAAACCCCTCTCTCCTTAAAATACTGCACTGTTTCACCTATATATAGCCCTGCATCTCCTGCTATAGGATAGACACGAGCACGGCAGCGGGCTCCTCCTCATCCTTCCCCGGACGGTTCGCCGCCCGGGGTTTTCCTGCATGGAGAGGGCCGCCTGCGGCGGCAAGTGACAAGTGACAAGTGACAGAGTGGAGGGGCGATGACCAAGGAATACGACCGGTGGTTTCAGGAGTTTACCTTCCTCTACTTCTCCGGGCTGGTGAGCTGGCCGTGGCTGAAGGCGCAGGGGATCGCCGAGTCGAACCTCCGGCACGATGCGGTATCAAAGGCCGGGGCGCGGGGGCTGATGCAGATCATGCCCGGGACCGCCGTCGATATCGCCAAGCATTTCGCGGTGGTGCCCAACCTGGATGACCCGAAGACCAACATCATGTTCGGCGCCCATTACCTGCGCAAGTGCTGGGACATCTTCAAGAAAGAAGAGGGGTTGGAGCGGTTGCGGTTTGCCTTCGGCGGCTACAACGCGGGGCCTGGCCACATCATCAAGGCCCAGGAATTGACCGACCGGCCAACCGTATGGGAGGCGGTGAGCGCCCAGTTGCACAAGGTGACCGGCGAGAAGAACGCGCTGGAGACCATCACCTATGTCCGCCGGATCGAGGGGATCCGGCTTTCGATGATCGAGATATGACCGCGACCGATGCGGTTCGTTCCTCACCACATCCTACGGGGGGGGGGGGGCGAGTGGCCTGGCTGGCCGGGCTGCATGAAATCTGGAGATGGAAACGGACCATGGCCGACGAAATTGACATTGCCAATGACAACGCCGCGCGCATCCTGGCGGGCCGCATCGAGGCGGCCAGGGGCGAGGCGGGCCGGACCGGCCTTGGCGCCGAGAGCTGCGACTGGTGCGGCGAGGATATCCCCATGAAACGCAGGGAGGCCATGCCCGGGTGCACCCTGTGTTTCGGCTGCCAGGCGCAGAAGGAAAGGTTGAAGCATGGTTGAACTGTTCGGCGGAGTGGCCCTGCCCACGGTCATCGCGGTGGTGAACCTGCTCGGGCTGCCCGGGCTGGTGCTGATCATCTGGTCGGCGGACCAGCGGCGGTTCCACTCGATGCAGTTGCTGGCCCAGGAGGAGCGGGCCAGGGAGGCAAAGCGGCGGCAGGAGGAAATGACGGCGCTTAAGGAACAGTTTCTGGCCGCCATGGCCGAGGCGGCCCGGCAGCATGCCGACGCGGTGCGGCTGTACGAAAACAATGTCGTCCTGACCAAAAGCTACGAGCGAACCACCAACGAGCTGATGAGCATCATCCAGCTGGCGACTCAGACCATGACCAGGCTGAGCGAGCAGGTCGTCAATAACATGTACTGTCCGGTCATCCGCAACGGGGAAAACAGATGGGCTTTGACACAGAGAGACTGAAACACAAGGGCCGGCTGGCCGAGAAAGAGGCGGCCGCGTACCGGCTTGGCGTGATCCTGCGGGGGCAGATCACCACCCTGCGCGATCTCCTGGACCCGTTCTTGGCGCTCGATGAGCTGCCGGCCGAAGCGGCCGCGGTGCAGGCGGTGGAGCTGGCCGGGGTGCATGCCGAATACCTCGGGCTGCTCGCCGAGATCAAGGCAATCAAGCGGGCGCTGGGAGACTGATGGAACGGTTCGCGGTTCACGGTTCACGGTTCTTTTTTTCGTGCCGGCCTGGGGGCCGGGGAGGCGGTCATGCCTGACGCCTATGGGTGGGACATCCGCGAGCAGGCCGAGGAACTGTACATCATCGACGGCCTGACCTATGAGCAGGTTGCGGAGCGGACCGGGGTGTCGCTTACCCAGCTCAAACGCTGGGGCACGGACTCCGAGCCCGGCTGGGCGGAGCGGCGGCGCGAATACCGCCAGGCCCAGACCACGGTCCGCCGCGGGGTGATGCTGGCCAAGGCCAAGGCGGTCAACTCCCTGCTGGAGGCCATGGACCCGCAGACCGCGTATGCGTTCTCCAGCCTGGTCAGCGCCGGCCGGGTGATCGAAGAAGAGTCCAGGCGGCAGCGCATCGAGGACCAGGGGCAGGCGGAGGCCGAGGTCCGGCAGATCAACACTGCCGAGGACGCCGTCGCCGCCCTGGGCGAGGCGGTGCAGCGCAAGGTGAATGTGCTCCTCTCCCAGCCGGGGGCGGTGTCGCTGGCCGGGATCAAGGAGATGCAGCAGGCCCTGGAAATGATCGAGAAACTGAAGACCAAGTATGCACCGGTTGACGCCGGCCAGGACGGGCCGCGCGGGATTTCGGCGGAGGCCCTGCAGACCATCCGCCGCGACGTGCTGAGGATGTCGACATGAAGAAGTTTTACGGCAAGGCCAAGATCGTCCCGGTCAACCCGGGCGGGCTCTTTTTGCCGTACCAGGAGGCGTGGATCAAGGACCGCGGCAGGCTGAAACTGATGGAAAAGGCGCGGCAGATCGGCATCTCCTGGTCAACGGCCTATGCCGCGGTGGAGCGGACCGCCGAGGACGGCGCCAAGTGGGATCAGTGGATCTCCAGCCGCGACGATCTGCAGGCCCGGCTGGTGATCGAGGATTGCAAGATGTTTGCCCAGGTGCTGCAGATTGCCGCCGAGGACCTGGGGGAACGGGTGATCGACGAGGAGCGCAAGATTTCGGCCTACGTGCTGCACATGGTCAACGGCCGGCGCATCCATTCGATGAGCAGCAACCCGGACGCCCAGGCGGGCAAGCGCGGCGGCCGTATCCTGGACGAGTTCGCCCTGCATCCGGACCCACGCAAATTGTGGTCCATCGCCTACCCGGGCATTACCTGGGGCGGCTCCATGGAGGTGATCTCCACCCACCGCGGCAGCGCGAATTTTTTCAACCTGCTGGTGCGCGAGATCCGCGAGCACGGCAACCCGAAGGGGATCAGCCTGCACCGGGTGACCCTGGACGATGCCCTGCTCCAGGGGTTCCTCTGGAAGCTGCAGCAGTCGCTGCCGGCCGGCCACGAGGTGCAGGAGATGGACGAAGCCCAGTACTTCGACTTCATCCGGAGCGGCTGCGCCGACGAAGAATCGTTTCGCCAGGAGTACATGTGCGAGCCGGCGGACGATGCTTCCGCATTTTTGGAATATGACCTGATTGCGCACAGCGAGTACGGCCAGGCCGATCAGTGGGAGTGGGACGGCCTGAGCGCGACCAGGCCCAAGGGGCGGCTCTACGGCGGTCTGGACATCGGCCGCAAAAAGGACTTGACCGTGCTGTGGGTGGTGGAGGAAGTGGGCAGCGTCCTGGAGACCAGGCTGATCATCGAGCTGCATAAAATGAGCAAGCCCGCCCAGGAAGCGATTCTCTGGCCGATCATGGGCCAGCTTGACCGGACCTGCATCGACTACACGGGCCTGGGCATCGGCTGGGGCGACGACGCCCAGCACAAGTTCGGCGAGTACCGGGTCGAGCTGGTGACCTTTACGCCCCGGGTCAAAGAGGAGCTGGCCTATCCGGTGCGGGGGCTGATGGAGGACAGGCGGCTGCGCATCCCCTACCGGCCGGAGATCCGTGCCGACCTGCGGGCGGTGACCAAAGAGACCACGGCGGCCGGCAATATCAGGTTTACGGCCGAGCGCAGCGAAAACGGCCATGCGGACCGCTTCTGGGCGCTGGCCTTAGCGGCACATGCCGGTTCGACACCGGGCGGCGACACGGCGATCCTCTCGGGGCTGCCGCGGGAATCAGCAACCTTGACCAGGGGGTATTGACATGGCGGACGGCATCTGGGTGAGCCCTGACAGGTTCGTCTCCTTCGCCGAGGTCAAGCCGGCCGAGTTGACCCGGGAGATTGCCAGTCGGTCCACGGCCTGGGACTTCTCCCAGGTGGTCGGCCTGCTGCCCGACCCTGACCCGGTGCTGCGCAAGCGCGGGGACGGGGTGCAGATTCTGGAGGAACTGCTGGGCGACGCGCACCTGACCAGCGTGGTCCAGACCCGCAAGCTCGGCACCCTCAAGCGCGAATTCAAGTGGGAGCCGGGCACGGTGGACGGCCAGGCGCCGGCGGCGGCAGAGGCCCTGTGCGCGCAATTGGTCGAGGACCTGGAGCGGGTCGATCTCTACAGCCTGATCTCTGGCATCCTGGACGCCCCGCTCTACGGCCTGGCGCCGGTGGAGCTGATGTGGGAGCCGGGCGATCACCTGCGGCTCGCTGATCTGCGCTGCCTGCCGGCGCGCTGGTTCGGCGCCGACCAGGACAATGCGTTCCGGTTCAGGAGCATTGATCAGCCGGACGAGGGCGAAGAGATACCGTTCGGCAAGGTGGTCTTTGCCCGGCACTTCCCAACCTATGACAACCCCTACGGCCTGCGGCTGCTGTCGCGTTGCTTCTGGCCGGTGATGTTCAAGAAGGGGTCCATCAAGTTCTGGGTGACCTTCACCGAGAAGTACGGCATGCCCTTCCTCCTGGGCCGGTACGCCCGGGGCTCGTCCCTGGAGGATCAGCAGAACATGCTTGCCAGCCTGGTCAAGATGGTCCGGGACGCGGTGGCGGTGGTGCCCGAGGGCAGCACCGTGGAGATGCTCGGCGGCACCGGCAAAACCGGCGGCAGCTATCTGGCCTTCGAGCGCCTGAAAGATGCCATGGACGCCGAGATCTCCAAGGCGATCATGGGCCAGACCCTGACCGCCGAGATCGGCGACAAGGGCAGCTACGCCGCCAGCAAAACGCACGAGAACGTGTTGGGCCTGTACCAGGACGCGGACCGGCAGCTGGTCAAGACGGCCATGGAAGAAATCGCCTGGGTCTACGGCGAGGTCAACGCCCCGGGCGTGCCGCCGCCGACCTTCACCTGGTTCGAGACCGAGGACCCGCAGCAGGCGTTTGCCGATCGGGACAAGGCCCTGACCGAGGGCGGCCGGGTCCGGCTGAAGAAGGAGTATTACATCCGCCGCTACGGGTTCGGCGAGGATGAGATCGAGGTCGTTGACCAGGGTGGGGTGCCGGGCCAGCCTGGCAAGGCCGGCGGCGAGTTCAGCGAGGGCGATCAGTCCTACCCGCCGGACCTGATTGCCGACCGGCTCGATGCGGACGGGCAGCCGGCCGTTGACGAATGGATCGATCAGGCGCGGGTCATGCTGGCGCAGGCCTCCAGCCTTGAAGAATTTCGGGCCATGGTCCTCGCCGCCTGTCAGGATCTGCCCATCGATGCCCTGGGCCGGCTCATGGCCGGCGCGATGCAGGCGGCGCATGCTGCCGGGATCTTTGACATCGAGGAGGGGTCGGATGAATAGCCCCTCGGCCATGACCGGCGTGCTCAAGCGGCCCTTTGCCGAACAGGTGGCGTATTTCCGGGGCAAGCTCGGCAGCCTGGTGCCCACGGCCCGCTGGGATGACATCGAGAAAAGCGCCCACGATATCGGCTATATGGTTGCCGGCGCGGCCAAGATGGACCTGTTGACGGACTTTGCCGCCGCCACCGACCGGGCCATAGCCGAAGGGACAAGCCTTGAGGCCTTCCGCAAGGACTTCATGGCCATCCTAGGTCGGCACGGATGGTCAGGCTTCACCGGCGACGAGTCCCCGGCCAGGCGGGCCTGGCGGACCAGAATGATCTACACCACCAACTGCACCACCAGCTACAACGCCGGCCGTAACGCCCAGTTGGACGCTGCCGGGTTTCCCCTGCTGGTCTACCGGCACAACGATGCGGTGGACAATCCCCGGCCCCAGCACCTGGCGTGGAATGGGTTGACCCTGCCCAAGGATCATCCGTTCTGGCAGACGCACAAGCCGCAGAACGGTTGGGGCTGCCGGTGCTACATCCTCGGCGCGCGCAGCGATAGGGGCGCGCGGCGGCTGGGCGGCGGCCCGGACAAGCAATTGCCGGAAGACTGGGACGCGATCGACCCCAAGACCGGCGAGCAGGTGGGGATCGGCAAGGGCTGGGGCTACTCGCCCGGGGAGAGCATCAAAAAGGAGATCAGCAAGCTGGCGGAGAAGACGTTGCAGTGGGACTACACCCTGGCCAAGGCCTACATGCAGGGCGTGCCGGAACGCCAGCGCGACGCCCTGGCCAAGGCATACCGGGGACTGCCCTCGGTGGCCGACGATGTCCGGCGCTACGCGCAGCGGATCGTCGAGGGGCGGACGCATCTTGACATCCCGCCCTACCGGACCATGGGCCTGCTTACCTCGGCGGATGCGGCGACGGTCGGCGGACTCAAAGGCCTTGAGGTTGCCGGATTCGATTACGCCGTGGACCAGAGCGCGATCAACAAGGTCCACAAGGACCACGGCGATCCGGAGAGCGAGGCCCCAAGGGGGCAAATTGCCATCACCGCCAGCGATTACGCCGACCTGCCGGAGCTACTGAACTCGCCGGACCAAATCAGTGACGTGGGCTCGACATGGAAGAGCAAGCAGCCGGTGATCAAGATTTCGAAGTATTTCGGAGGCGAGGAGCTGGTTACGGTCTGGGAGGTTCGGACCGGCCGCAAGAGCCTGGTCCTGCAATCAATGTGGAGGTTGGCTCATCGCGCCCTATAGCCCATCTTCCCACGCCCGTGACGTTTCGGGGTATGAGCCCGACGGTGGATGTGCCATAGGGGCGGAGAGCCTGTACAAAGTATAGCCATGATCACCATAAAAATCAATGACCGCGAAGTGACCGAGGCCCTGGGCAAGCTGGCGGGGCGCTGCTCTGACCTGCGGCCGGCCATGGACGATATCGGCGAGTACATGGTCGAGTCCACGAAAAAGCGGTTCGCTACCTCCACGGCGCCGGACGGGACGAAATGGGCGCCCAACAAGGAGACGACGCTGCGCGAGTACTTCCGCCGCAAGGGTGGCGGCACGGTCCTGCGCAAGGGCGAAAAGGGGCCGGTGCCCGGCGGGCAGATCCTGGGCAGCAAGAAGGTGATGATCGGCGAGTCGAAGCGGCTCGGGACCGAGATCGCGCCGAAGGCGGAGCAGCGGCGGGTGGAGATCACCTCCAGCCTGATTTACTCAGCTGTCCAGCAGTTCGGGGCCGCGAGAGGGTCATTCGGCCGCACCAAGAGGGGCGCGCCCATCCCCTGGGGGAACATCCCGGCCCGGCCATTTATGGGCCTCTCGGACGAGGATAAGGCGGCGGTGCTCGACATCATCCAGGAGCATCTGGAGCTGGCGGATTGAAGGGCGGCCCTCACCCCTTCCCTCTCCAGAGGGGAGAGGGGGAGAAGAGAAAAGGCCAAAACAGGCCCTAATTTGCAAAAACAGGGTCAGGGGATACCAACGTACCGGCGAGATGCCAATCGTCGAATACAGAGGATTTTAAAAATAGTTTCACAACGGTTCTGTTGATCGTCACTGACGACCTGAAAGCGAGAGGAAGGAAATGGCAAAAAACGAGTTCAAGGGGTTTGGCGACTGGGTGGAAATTTTCCGCGGCGGCAAGCAGGTCGATTCCAAGGGCCGGGAGCATGACGGTGACGCGGTGATCGACCGGGCAGTTGCCAGCTTTGACGCGGGCAGGCATGAGCCGCCCCTGGTGCTCGGGCACCCGGCGGACAACGGCCCGGCCTTCGGCTGGGTCGAGGAACTGAAGACCGCGGCCCGGGACGGGGCGAAAGTGCTCCTGGCGAAGTTCCGCCAGGTGGCGCCCGAATTCGAGGAGCAGGTGCGCGCCGGCCGCTGGAAGAAACGGTCCGCCGCCTTTTACCGCGACGGCCGCCTGCGGCATGTCGGGTTTCTGGGAGGGACGCCGCCGGCGGTCCAGGGCCTGGCCGACCTGCGCTTCGACGAGGGAGAGGCCGATACTTTCGAGTTCGCTGATCCTTGGACCTGGGGTGTTATCGGTCGGCTGTTCGGCCAGCTCCGGGAGTGGATCATTGCCAAGGACGGGATCGAGGCGGCGGACCGCCTGCTGCCCGCGTGGGATATCGACCAGTTGAAAAAAGAGGCAGAGCGCCCCGGGGAAGAGGCCTCGGTGGTGGCATATGCCGAACCATCACAGGAGGGCACCATGCCGACCGTAGAGGAATTGCAAAAAGCACTGGACGCCGAAAAGGAGGCGCGGCAGGAGACGAACTTTTCCGAGCAGCAGCAGGCGGCCCGGCGCCGGGAGGTGGACGCCTTTATCGACCAGGGCGTCGCCGCCGGCAAGATCCTGCCGGCCTGGAAGGCGCAGGGGCTGGGCGAGTTCATGATGTCCCTGGACGGGGACGCGGCCACCTTCGAATTCAGCGAGGGGAAAAAAGAGAGCAAGGCGGAGTGGTTCAAGGGTTTCCTGGCCACGTTTGCCAGCCACCCCCTGTTCAAGGAGATGGCGCCCAAGGCCGCGCCGGCAGCGGACGCGCAGTTCAGCGAAGATGAGAAAACTGCCCGCGAGATCGCGGGCGTAGCCATGGAGGAGACGAAATGACCACTGAAACAACCCTGGATGTGAAGGCGTACCTGGCCTCGGACACCTACGGCCCGGTACTGATCAAGAAAACCATCGGCACCGCCGCCGACCTGGTGGTGGGCACCATCCTGGGCCGGATCACCGCCACCGGCAAGCTGGTGGCCTATGACGCCGGCAACGCTGACGGCAGCGAGAACCCGGTGGCCGTGCTCATGGAGGCGGCCGCCGCCGCCGCCGCCGATGTCGAGGCGATCTGCGGCTTTGCCGGGGTCTATGTCGAGGCCAATATGACCGGGCTCGATGCCGCCGGGAAGCTGGCTTTGGAGACTCGGGGTGTCTACTTCGTTTAAGAAGGCAGGCTCTAAGGTGTAAGGCACTGAGAAAGAGGCCGCTGCCGTGGCTGACAAGCAACTGACCAACATCTCTCTTATTGGAGGACATCATGCCTGAAGTATTTTCGTCCCGCGCGTTGACCATGGCGGTCAATCTCATGCGCACCGCCCCCACCAAGGTCCTGGATACTGTTTTTTCCAGGAAGAAACGCCAACTGTCCGGCATCTTCGAATGGGATGTCAAGACATCGAGCGAGCACCTGCTGTCGAACATCTCTGTTTCCGCCGAGGCGACGGTGCGCGGCGGCATCGGCCGCAAGAACATCACCTGCCGCGCGCCCCGGTACGCGGAAAAGGAATTCATCTCCGCCGCGGACCTGAACAACATGCGCGCCTTCGGCGATGCGGTCGCCCCGGAGCTGCTCAAGGAGCGGGTCGGCGACGAGCAGTTCGACATGAAGCAGACCATTGACCTGACCCGCGAGTTCCAGGCGGTCAAGGCCCTGTCAGGCCAGGTGGTGGACAAGAACGGCGTGGTCCTGGTGGACTACAACCTGCCGGCGGCCCACAAGCCGGTGCTCGCCGGCACGGCCCTGTGGACCGATGCCGCCTCGGACCCGATCAAGAACATCCGCGCCTGGAAGAAGCTGATCGGCCAGGCCGGGCCGGTCACCGGCTTTGCGGCGTTCTGCGGCACCGGGGCCATGGATGCGCTGATCAACAACGGCAGCGCCCGGGAGCTGCTCAAGTACACCATGGGCGACCAGATCGCCAAGGAGGGGCGCGTCGCCCACCTGGCCGGGGTCGATATCGACGAGTACGACGGCTCGTATCTCGATGGCTCGGGCACTCGTCACGACCTGATCCCCTCCGGCGTGTTCGCCCTGGTCGGGTTCGGGCCGGACGTTGCGGCGGAGCTGTTCGCGCCGGTCATCGACCTCAAGGCGCCCGGCGGCGTCGGCAAAGGCAAGGAGGCGGACATCTTCTTCTCCAAGATGTGGGAGTCGGAAGACCCCTCCGGCCAGTGGGTCAAGGTGGAGTCGCGGCCGCTGCCGGTCTTCTTCCGGCCGCTGTGCGTGGTCTACGCGACGGTCATCTGATCGGCAACCTGAGATACGGGGCGGCGGGCAGCCGCCGCCCCGGCATGAGGAGAATGCAATGCAGATAACT
>Ga0209318_1000876_pt1 | contig 23907 bp, 14 predicted proteins | sample RifGroE1_FD_183999 | JGI IMG/M metagenome (GOLD analysis project Ga0209318, IMG submission 183999) | Groundwater microbial communities from Rifle, Colorado, USA - Groundwater E1 (SPAdes) (version 2) | ecosystem: Environmental > Aquatic > Deep subsurface > Groundwater | place: Rifle, Colorado...
CTTACTGTCTTTTGTCTTTTTGTACCTTTTGGTTTTGTAAAAGCAACGGATCTTCCTGAGCAAGATTTTGGTGTAACTGTAAATGCTAGTATCAATGTAGATCTGTATTCACAGCTAGATATCAATCCAATAGTCGTAGAGATAAAGGAAGGTTCTCAGGTAACCTTGGATATTGTAGATAGCCTTGGTAATCCAAGAGCAAATAGAGATATAGAAATATATATAAATGGTTCTTCCCTTGGAATTACGATAACTCAACCTTCTCTGACAGATCTTCTTGGGCATACAGTTGGTTCTGTAAAATCCTCGATTCCAGGTTCTTACGAAGTGTGTGCGAGAGATGTAACTGACCCATTAGATATTAATATTCTAGATTGTGAGGTGTTGTATGTAACTCCTGTTGCTGTCCCAACAATTTTCGCAGAACCACCATACACCATTGGTTCTAAAAACACGATCCTGTGGAGTACCTCTGGAAGCGGACCTTACACATACTATGCTCAGGTTAGTACAAAAGCAGATTTTTCAACAATCACAAATAACAGTGGTTGGATTGGTGCAATGGGATATGAATTTACTAATCTTCAGAATGGTCAGATATATTTTTACCGTGTAAAAGCAAAAAATACATCTGGAGGAGAGAGCGCTTGGTCGAATACTGTTTTCTCTGTTCAAGATTCAGAAAAACCATATATAACGCTTTTGAGTGTTAGTGGTTTAGGAAGCAATACTGTAGAGGATTGGAATCCAGAAGATACTCTAATTATTCGTTTGAGAGTAAAAGATAATATAACTGTTGTTAATAAGAGTTTTTGGTGTGTTTTAAGTGACGATTCCCCAGATAGTTGTGTAGATACAGAAACCAGTGTCGGAGATATCTGGGAAGTGAGAATTAAGCTTGGAGATTTGGAGCAGGATAGTAATGGATATCTGCTAGAGGAATATACCTTCTGTGCAGAGGCAGTGGATTCGGTTGGTAATGTAAGAAGAATTTGCAATATTAATCTCTATGTACTACATACTGAGGGTCCAGTTCCCCCTAATAAGACTCCAATAGACAAGGTCGTAGATAAAGCAAAGGAGATAATAGACGATACGATTGGGAAGATAGATATTGAGGATTTACAAGATATTACTGTTACTACTGTAGCTACTAATGTTGCCATAGGGGTTGGTATCTTGATTGGGAGTTTCAATTCCATCCCATATTTCATAATTCAACTCATTCTCGGTCTTTTGAGTATTCTTGGATTCAGAAAGAAGGGTCATCCTGTTGGTTATGTGTATGACTCTGTAACGAAAGAACCAATATCTCAGGCCATTGTAAGGGTATTTAATGTAAATGGAATTTTGGTATGGACAGATGTCACAGATGGTAATGGGTATTTCAGGGGAACACATTTAAACAAGGGTACATATTCCATAAAGGTAACTGCAAGAGATTACACATTCCCATCTAAGATAGTGTTTGGGAAAGAGGATTTTCCCTTGGAGAATGTATATCATGGGAAGGAATTCTCAATTCGTGATGAAGAGATACCAAATTTCTCAATACCAATGGACAGGGTAGAGTATGGTGCATTTAGAATTTTCTTTGAGAAGACAATTTCCCAGAGTAAGTTTGTTTGGAAGAGTTTGCATGTTATTCTTTTTGTTGTAGGTTTACTGTTCTCACTTTATGCATTGTATACCTCGAGAATTTGGTTTAACTATCTAATAGCTGGAATATATATTCCAGCATTGGTTTTGTTAGTATTTTCTTTGTTTGGTAAGAAGGGTAGGTATGGAATAGTAAGAAATACAAAGGGAAAGAGATTAGAGGGAGTAATAGTTGGTCTTAAGGAGAAAGAGTTTGGTAAGTTAGTATCCAAGAGGGTTACAGATCATCTAGGTAGGTACAGATTTGTAGTGAATAGTGGAGAGTACTCCATAGAGATATTGAATAGTGGTATCGCCATAACCAACTATGTTGGTTTGGATGGTATTAAGGTAAAGGATAATACAGTTATAGCTAAAGATCTTGTTGTTAAGAAGATTGTTGAGAATGGAAAAGAAGAAGAACTGGAAGAGGTACTAGAACCACTTTCTGAGCTGTAATATATTGAGAAATGGTAGATATAGTGGTATTATTCTTCAGTCCTTTTTAGGGCGTATAGCTCAATTGGTAGAGCAAGCGGCTCTTAACCGCTAGGTTCAGGGTTCGAGCCCCTGTACGCTCACTGCATGGAGTAAAGGTGGTTCAACATTAATTGAAAACTGCGAGATGCTTTGTATTACACATAATCGAGCAAAAGGTAATCGATGAATAAGAATGTCAAAGAAAGTGTTACTTGGTTAATTAATAATTGTATTGAACATATTAAAAATCCTTCGGCGGCGGAATTTAAGAAGAAGAACCCTCTTTGGTTTAAAAGAGCTCACGTCCAGAATAAAAAGTATGTGAACAAAAAAATTTCAGTTATAAAATCATGGAACAAGGAGCTCTATCCATATATAAAGTATATTAAAAAATCTGTACCTGATATTACAAGTCAGACTACCATTTGTGCAGTTTATTTACTGCTTGAGTATAACCAAAAGCTTTGGCAATCTTTTATTCATTTAGCTCGAAAGGGGCACTATTCTGCAGGTATGACAAATTTACGGTCGATAAATGAAGTATCTACTCTTATTCAGCATTTTACGTTCGAATATAAGAGTGGGAAAAATACTGACCTGAAGAAATGGTTTTCTGGAGAAATAATTCCACATAGGAATGGGAGAAAATCTATTAATGAATTTTTAAACAGACATATTATTTCTGAAGTAGAAAAAGGGGGAGTAGATATTGAAAAGTTACAATCGGAAATATACCAGATAGAATCACTAACTCCTCACTCGTCTTACGTTGCAATGTTAGAGATTATAAGTCCTTTTACTAAAGATATCGACTTTACCAAAAGAACGGATTATTTTAGAATGCAAAGATCTATGAATTTTGCTCTAGGTACATTAGGAGACTATAATACTGCAATGCAAGTTGTTTTTTTGTTTCTTTGTCCAGACCTTAATAAATATTCTGAATTAAGGCTTATAAACGAGAAGTATAATCCCAATTTAATAGACTTAGATTTTGCCGAGGAATATTTTAACTTTCTAAGAAACAGATCTGGGCCAGAGTAATACCAATAATCGTTTTTAAGCATTTTATCCAGGAATTATAATAATTTTATAATAAGCTCTAATTAGTTTAAGTTAATAATAAGGGGTTGTATATAAAACCAAGTAGAATAATTTAAAAAAGTCTTAGCAGGACCTGAATTATGGCTATTTATTATACTTCTATATTAACTCGGTTATTGTAATAAAGATCTTCAAAAGGTTCGACATCCATTCCTGTACGCTCATTTCGTTTGTTTACTTCCTACTACTATTCTCAGTGGATTCATATATATCATGTACTTTTTGAAAGGTATCAGTAGGCTAGAGTATAGCTTCTGGTTAGGTATTAATATATGTTTAAGCTTCTCTATCTTATCCAAATATTCAATCAAACACCTGTAATCTCCATCCCCTGCAACAATTATTGCCTTATCGTAATTTGGAAGCTCAATCATAGTTTGTAATACAAGCTCAGCATCCACATTACCCTTTACAGTTGTTTTACCCTTTGTATCTGTATGTGAGATTGTAGGCTTAAAGATTAAGGAATATCCTAATTTTTTCAGATCATCATACATCTTCTCATTATCCTTCATGTATCCTACAAAGAGGAAAAGCTTCTCAACATGATACTTACTTTCTAGATATGTTTTGAATTTTTCAAAATCTATTCTCCAACCCTTGTACTTACGCATAGGAAGATCAGTAAGAAGTCCCTGATACAGATTATTACTATCTATGAAAGCATAGATAATTTCTTTTTTGTTTTGTTCTTCATTCATACTAAATGTTAACCTTTTTAAGATGTAGTTACAATGTTTTTTTCATATACAATTCACCTTTGTCATATCCTCTTGCTTTGTAATACTCTCTTGTACCAATTGCCGAGATAACGGAAATATTCTTGAATCTATTATCTCTGGATATCTCTTCTGCCTTTTGTATTAATTTCTTTCCTAGTCCTAGATGTTGTGACTGACCACTGCTATCTTCAGATAGGCTCATAACCTTACCATACACATGTACCTCTCGGATTATCGAAGAGTCCCGAAGCTCTTTAATGTAGTTAAATCTTTTGTAAAAGAAATTTGGCAAACAAAGTCGTAGGAAGCCACATATCTTGTCTGTTTTTTTGGTTTTGAAAGATATGAATAATTCTTTGCCAATGGAAGAATTGTAATTAATTATTTCCATCTCTAAGTCTTCCATCGTTACATTTGAATCCTGTATTTCTCGACTTCTTATTTCCTGTAATTTAAAACCTCTCTCCTCAATCTCCTTTTCCGCTATCTGTCTTAAGTTTGTTTTCTTGTTTCCTGCCACTATCTCTTCAGAGGGTATATCTCTAATTATTCTCGAAAGCCTACAGTATCTTGGAGTTGAAGGCATAACGCTGACAAGCACTTCAAGTAATTCGTCTTCAGTATATGGTTCGTACATTTTCTTTTTGTAGAGATTGTACAGATATGTATTTGGTACGATAGAGGTAGGATATATCTTTAATTCATCAGGAGAGAATGCAGGTTTCCAAAGTTTTTTGTAATCCGCAATATCTGAATCTACCGTAGCTTTGTAAAGACTTGGCATCCAATGTCCATGTATTTTAAATCCAGCGAGTCTTAAAAGACGTATGGCTTTCTTAACATCTTTAACCTTTCTTCCAATATTGTTTGCTTTAAGTATTTTGTTGTTTAGAGATTGAATCCCAATTTGTACTTTTGTTGCTCCAAGTTTTCTAAGATGTATGACTTCTTCCTCTGTAATTAAATCTGGTCTTGTTTCAAGTACTAATCCGACATTTCTGCAGTATGCTGTTTCGTTGCGAAGATGTTCTTTCTCAAGATTAAAAAAAGATATTTCAGATTCGTAATCTTCTTTTGGAGATATGTATTCTGTACTGTCCTCTGTTACATCGTTCATGGCTTTGTAGCACTGTGTAACAAACCAAAGTTGGTAATCTTGAGTATATGCACTCCAGCTTCCTCCAAGAACAAGGAGTTCAACTTTTTCAATGTTGTGTCCAATGTTCTTTAAGGCAAGTAGTCTGTTGTAGACCTGGGCATAGGGGTCGAAATGATTTGTTAGAGCTCTTTGTGCACCCGGTTCAGAAGATATGTAACTTTTGGGCATATTTGGATCATTTGGACAGAAGATACATCTTCCTGGACATGGAAAGGGTTTGGTTAGAACTGTAACAGTAGCAACACCAGAGTTTGTTCTTGTTGGTTTTAATCTAATTCTTTCTTCAATTTTTTTGTCTTGCAGATTTAATTCTTTAAGTGCATATACCAATTCATCGTGACGGAAGAGTTTCTTCCCATCTTTGGGATATTTACGAAGTATTTTGTTAAGAGAATCTTTCTTCCAAATTTCTTGGAGTTTAATCTCTTTAAATATTTCTGAAAGGATATCTTTGTATTTATCTGGTTGAAATATCTCCATATGGTTACAGTTTTAAAAGTTCATCTATATCCTGTTTTGACTGTCTAGAGAACCCAGAAGAATCTTCTATACTGTTTTCTAGTAATTCTCCTCCATTCTTTAAAAACTCTTTCATCTTCTGAAAATCTTTTTGTAACACCTCTCTAAGATTGGGATTGTAAAGTGCTGCTGCTGGATGGTACATAGGGAAAATTGGAATACCACTTGGATGAGCGTAAGGATTGCCATGAGCAGCTGTAATTGCAGTATCCGGAACAAATCTTGTTAGAGCATGTCTTCCAAGTGGAACTATGACTTTGGGTTGGATGAATATTAGCTCGGCATTGAGCCAAACTCTACAACTGTCTTTTTCAATATCCGTTGGATCTCTGTTCTCGGGAGGTCTGTATTTAACAGTGTTGGAAACATACACATCGTCTCTTGTAAAACCAATTCCTTTGAGTAGTTGGTCTAGAAATTTTCCTGCTGCACCTACAAATGGTTTCCCTTGTAGATCTTCGTTCTTACCAGGGGCTTCTCCGATGAACACGATTCCAGATGATGGTGGAATTATTTCATATACTGGTTGGGTGGCAATGTCTTTTAATTTGCAGCTATTATTTACTGCATAGTACTCATGTAATTCTTTTAAAGAAGAGAAATTGTTTTTCATATGTCCATTATACCTGATTAGTATGTTCCTGACAGTAACTTTTTAAAACTCTTCATATCTCCGAATGCATGTACACGGGAGAGGGAAAGTCTTTTACTTAGGTAGTGGTCTATGGATCTTCCACAACTTCCTCCGATGAGGTATCCAGCGCCAGCTACTCTTGAGAAGACCCGACTATCTGCTACACATCCGGGATATGCTATTCCGTATACCGGTTTTCCGGTTCTTGCGGCTAGAATACTTTTGCTTGAATATATCTCGTATGTTAATTGATCTAAATCTTTAAGATTAATAAAGTTGGGGTGGGTTGCGGAGTGAGACGCTATCTCCATTCCTGCTTGTGCCATCTCTTTTAATTGAGGAGCCCTAATACCACTTCTGTTGGAGACGATGTAGTAAGTAGCTGTTAACCCATATTTCTTTAGTATTGGAAATGCATATTTGTACTGCTCATATGTTCCATCATCGAATGTAATCATTACAGTTTTTTGAGATGGGTTTCCACCTTTCTTAAGCAGGTTATATAACTGTAAAGAACCAGCTGTTTTGTAATTATTTTTTACTAAATATGCCATCTGTTCTTCGAACTGCTCGGGGGTAACATAGAGACCAGTTACAAACTTAGACGCTCCCTTCGGAGGATATCCTATTTGGTGGTACATAAAGATTGGAACTCTAGTTGATCCTTTGGATTGTGCAACTTGTTTTACATCGTATGGTTCATTGAAATTTTTATCATTTACAACAAAATCTTGTGAGAAGGTGTATGTCGGAGCTAAATATGTTTTTCCTTTAAAGGATCTAATTAAAAGAGAAACAGGTTCTTCTAAAGTCGATATATTTAAACTTGGATTTGTTAGGATTTCTTCTAGGGGAATGTCTGCAGTATTTGAATTTTTCAAGCTCTGTGAATACTGCTTTAAAGTGTTAATCTTGTAGAGTATTTCTTTACTGTTTAATTTTGCTTGTGTGTATACCTCAGTTAAAAACTGTAGCATGTAGTCAATCTTAGAAAGTTGTAACAGATTGGTTTCAAAGTATATGGATCCTGTATATGTAGTATTTAATTTTTCTATTGTTGCAGGTTCTGTTGTTTTCTCAGATGCAATATATTCATTGTAGATATTATCCAAAACAGTTGCATAGTCATTTTCAGTTGTAATTTCTTTTTGTGTAAGTAACCACTTTGAAAGAATTGAAAAGTCAGAGACATTAGCGATATCTACTATCTCGGAATCATTGGAGAAGGAGAGTTCATTTTGAAAGATATTGGAGAGCTCATGTGAAGTTGAAGGGAAAGTCTCTTCAGATTTAATCTTGTTTGCTATCTCTTGAAATTGAGTTAAGAAATATATGTCTAGGTACTGTGCAGGAACAAGAATGTTTAGATTGTTGTTATATATATCTGTATACAGTTCTGTTAAATTTTTGTTTTCTGTTTTATGTGTAGTTGTGGAATATCTTAGTAGTTCCGTTTTTTCATGCTGTGTAAGGGTGCCATACTGTTTAGTAAAAGATGAATACTCTTTTGGAAGGGTAGTTAACGATGCAAGTGGAATTGGTTCTGTCTGTTCTGGTTGTTGGTATGTAAGTTTAGAGGTGTCGAATGTAAAGGGAATGAAGGGGATAGAGGAGATTGTTTCTTGAAGAGGAGATTTAAGAAAATATCCAATTGCGAAGGTAAGTTCCAACCCAAAGAGAAAAAGTAAGATGTATAGAAATATATTTAAAGGTGACAGTTTCTTTTTTTTCTTACTCATATTCTAATTATATCTGTTGTTTCTTTCTGGATATAAAATAAAAGACAGTAAAGGAAATTGAAATGAAAATGGCTATTGAGGAATAAAGGATTAGAGGGTTTAATTGCATTTGCACGTTTGTCTGGAGGATATTAGTCTCAACTGTGAACCAATCTGATGTTTTTTCGGAATACCATTTTGCTTCTACTACAATTTTGTATTCTCCTGGGTCAATGAAGAAGTGATACTCACCTGTTTTCCCAGTGGTTTGAGGATTTGTTTGTGTATCACTTGGTTGCCAGAGTACTTCCTTACCATCTACTTTTTTGTAAAGGGATACTTTTGCACCGGAGATTCTAATCTCATTACCAAAGAACTTAGTATATACATATCCATATGGATCTACTTTTAGAGTCATTGTAATTGCTAACTGGCTAAGTTTGTCTTTTGAGACTGTTTGTATGGTAGTTGTATATACACCTTTAACAGAAGGTGTGTTTATTGTCGCAGAGTAGGTGTCTCTCTCTTCATTGTATTCCATTATGTAAGCCTGACCTTCGATTACTAGTAGAACAGACTCTGTATCTGTACTGTTTGAAGTTATGGCAGATGCAGGTATCTCAATATTTATTGTCTGTCCCGTATATGTGTTGATTTGTCCAGTATCATTTGGGGAGGTTTCTTGCTGATCGACTACTATTGTTACTTGGTCTTGCTCAGGTAAATCAGAGATATTAATGACGGTAGTATCTTCAGTTATTTCAGGAACTACAGTTGGTTGCTCTGTTGCTGGTGGTGGTGGAGTTGTGGAGGTTGTTGTTGTCGCTTGTGTTGTTGTCCCAGAGGATCTGTTATTTAGTGCATCAATGGAGAATATGGTGTAATAGTAAAGTGTGGTCTTGGTTAATCCAGTATCTGAGTATGTGCTACCTGTTCCTTCGTAGATTTTTGTTCCGTCAGATGTTGAGGTAGGTATTTTTGTATCACTTCTCATTACAATTATCCTATTTAAATCTGACGAAGATGGATTTGTCCAAGAGAGAGCAATAGATGTCTCAGATGGTGTTGAAGTTAGGTTTGTTACATTTGCAGGTGCAGTAGTGTCGTATCTAATTGTAAATGTTTTTACTGTACTGTATGTTCCAGCACCATTCATTGCCCTTACCTTAATTATTGTTTCTCCTTCCTTCTGGTCTGGCAAGTCATATGTCGCAGATGTTGTTGAGTATTTAAAATTGGTATTTGTTGGATTAGAGCCATCGTTTGTTATGTAGAATGTATCATCTGACAAAGAACTTGGATCTGTCCATGATATTACTGGACCACTATTTGTATTTTGCCATATGCCGTTATTGTTTCCGGTAACTGCAACTATATCCGGAGTATTCAGATCTATTTTCAATGTATATCTTGCATATGTGGTTTGTTCTGCCGAGTCTTTTGCTACGAGATGTAGATACGATGTTCCATTTGTTAAATCTGGTGTAGTCCATGTCATATTTGCTTGGGCTTGTACTCCAGATGCTAAAACTTCTGCAGAAGTCCTTGAACTTGTTTGGTCAAGGAGTCTCCAGACTGCCTCGACAGTACTGCTTGTGTCTGTTGTATTCCATGTAATTATGGCGGTTTTGTTTGAATACCAGGTACTCTGAGAAGGGTGGGTTGTACTTGTTATTGAGGAGAAAATTGGTGCTTGAGAATCGATCATGATTTTAAATGTTTGTGTTGTTATTAATCCTTGATTATCTTCTACCAGTAGATGTATGTACCAAGTGCCTTCGGAAGGTAGGGTTATGGAGTATGTTCCTGAAGCATTTACTTCAGTTCCACTTGTTTGTATATCTCCATTTGTTTGAGTTTCTACTTTGTCAATTAATCTCCATGTTTTGTAAACACCTGATTGGTTGTCAGAGACGCTCCAGGAGGTTGTAATATCTTTGCTTGTATACCAGGTTGTTTGTGTTGGATGTGTAGAACTTGTAAGAGAGGAAATAACGGGGACAGTGTTATCCGTTTTGATGATGAAGGATGAATTAGAGGCATCCGAACCTCCTGTAGGTATATCTGTTATGGAGAATATGTAGCTATCATTAGTATTTGTATTTGAAGCTGTTGTTGCTGTTATGGATATATTTTCTTCCGAGGAGGTATTGTCGAACCACTCATTTGCTTCGTCATTAACCAACATTACATTGAAATGGCTATCATTTGGATATTGTGTAGTTGTTCCGTAGTAAACTACTTTTATGCCAGAGAAAATGATGCTTTGGTTTGCACTTGTCCATCCTCCATCTGGGATATTGTTGCTCTCTAGATCTGTTGCAGAGATTGTTCCAGTGAAGGTTAACCTGTTTTCGTAAGTGTATGTAGAAGCGGTGTAATCGTATGCTGATGAAGCTGTGTTTATATCTACTGCTTTAACACCATAGGATATTGTTGAATCTCTTGTCCATGTCCAATTAGGAGTGATGTACCATGTAACAGTAATGTCATTTGCGGTAGGAGATGCGAAATCAAGGTCATATGTAATACTTGAAATATATCCCGAACCTGAAACAGAAGTAGGGGTCTGTCCTGTTTGGTCACTTCCGGCTGAGGTTGCATAGTATTCAATTTCTGTACCAGAAGGATTGTTAATTTGTAAATATAGCTTGTCTAAATCTACTGCTCCATCGGCATCTGAGTACACAGATTGTAGAGTCAATGCTTTGCCAGAATATATGTCAGTTTCTCCTGTTATATTTGTATCAAGTGCAGTAGGTATCTCATTGTCTGCAAGTGTGGAGAATGAAGCCACATTACTATATGTAGTTACTGTGTTGTATACAGCATATGCCTTAAAATAATATGTTGTTGAAGGGGTTAAACTTGTTAGATTTGAAGATCTAATCCCAGCATCATTGCTTGCACCAAGGGCAATTTGTGTGTCAATTGTCTCTGGAGCTGTTCCCCAGTAGAATCCTGTATCTGTAACTCCAGTTAATGGCATGGTTGAAATATCTGCCGAGATTGTTGCACTATCAATAGTGAGGTTGCTAGTTGAGGGATTTGTTATTAAGACTTCATTTGGATATAGAGTTCCAGTTCCTCCTGTTGCCTTTCCAGTTCCTCCTGTTGCTGAAAAGGTCCCTGTATAACTGTTTGAATCTGTCATTACAGAAATTCTTCCACCACCACCTCCTCCTCCTGCATCTGCGTAACTTCCTGTTCCACCATTTCCACCTATTACAGTAATACTCCCACCTCCTGTAATATCTCCACTAATGATATTTACTGTTCCACCAGCACCACCACCTCCACCTAGAGAACCGTAGACAGTACCATTTAAACCATTAGAGCCATTGGCTCTAATGATTCCACTATTTGTTAAAGTTCCAGCGATATTTAGAAATATCATTCCACCACCAGTTCCTCCGGCCCCACCCTGATTTGCACCAGTTCCACCACCACTACCCATGTTTACAGGATTAGAAATATTACCATATGTGCCACCACCTGCAGGACCAGCTCCAGCACCACCATAGCCACCACCACTACTTGCTCCTCCTGCACCAGGACCCGTTGAGGGTGAGTATCCTTTTCCATTTACATCAATTACTCCAGTTGCCGATATTAGAAAATCCCCATTAGTAGTTAAATTAACCTTGTATGTTTCTGAGGTTGTATTATTTGTAGTGTTAATAGTCCCGTTGACAGTTACATTATTAAAAGTTCTTGCTGTATTTGCGGTATATGTTGTCCCAGCAGGAACTGTAAGATTTGTATTGTTTGCCAACAGTGGAATTGAACCGCCATTATCTATGATTCCTGCAGACCAAGTTAAACTGCCATAAGATATATCTGCTCCAGCAACTGTTCTAAGATATGAGGTAGTAGTAATACTTAATGTCCCGGTTATTGTTAGAGTAGAGGAAACTTCCAAGATTGAGAGATTCTGGAGTGTAACATTATCAAAAGTAATAGGAGAGGATATTGTCATATATCCCTTTCCAGAAATAGTATTTGCAGTTCCCGTATTGTCAAGTAGCAAATCTCCGTTTGTACCTGTAGCCTTTGTAAATATACTTCCAGCTCCACCGGAGCTTCCCCCCACGCCACCTTTTGCTGTAAGTGTTCCAGAGAATGTTTTTGAAGAATAATTTAGTGCTATTCTTCCTCCACTACCACTACTACCAGAAGCAGCTCCATTAGAACCTGCTGCACCATTCCCTCCAATAGAGGATATTGTTCCACCTCCAGCGATTAGATTTCCAGTTATATTAATTGTTCCACCAGAACCACCACTACCACTACTACCAGAAGCAGCTCCATTAGAACCTGCTGCACCATTCCCTCCAATAGAGGATATTGTTCCACCTCCAGCGATTAGATTTCCAGTTATATTAATTGTTCCACCAGAACCTCCACTACCACCTGTATAGCCATATCCAGTAGGAGTAGAACCATTTGTTCCATTTGTACGAATAGTCCCATTGTTTGTTATTGTTCCAGCAGAGTTTATGAGAATCGCACCACCCCCTGCGCCACCATAGCTTGTGGAGCTATTTCCATTTGCACCACCACTACCGACAGTTATCGGATTAGTTATACTTCCGTATTGTGCACCACCACTTGTGCCTCCACCTTTAGCACCATGACCAGCACCACCAAGAGTTCCTCCAACACCAGTACCAGCATTTCTTGCATAACCAACCGCATTTGCATCTATGAATCCTCCAGAGTCAATTACGAAATCCCCTGTTTGTAGATTAATATTTATTGTTCCAACTACAGTAGTAGTCCCAGCTGTATGTGTTATCTTTCCCCCAGAATATATATGTAAATTACCAGAATCTATTATTAAAGCACCATTTGTAATTGCATCGTAGCTGAAATTTAAAACGGGAACTGTCGTACCACCACTATTCCCAAGTACTAAACTATTTACTGTCGTAGATGCAGCTATATTTACCGTAGTAGTAAGATCTATTAATACATCATCATCTGCTGTAGGTACTGTATCTGTACTCCAGTTAAGAGCATCTGCCCAGTTGGCAGTACTTGCTCCTCCATCCCACGATACACTTGCAGCCCAAGTTTTCTCTGGAGGAAGATATACAAGTGCTGCTATTGCAATGAAAATAGACAATAGAATTGAAGCAATTTTCTTGAAATATATTTTAGGCAGTTTTAGTCGCAACATGATATATCATCTTAACTATTCCAAACATGTATGTCAACGAAAAAGGCTCATTATTTGGGCAAAAACCAAGATTTTTTGGGTTCAATATTCAGATCTTTTAATTGAGATTCCAAAACATCAATTGCTTGCTCTTTACCAAGTGTATTTGCTGTCCAATCTCCTCCTATACAAATCTTGTTATATTTCTCTCCGTAGAATGTTTTTAATATATCTTCATCCTCTTTAGATATATTCCAAGAAGGATAGAAACAGTCATACTCATTTAGTGGACTTGCATTTAGTAACTCATGCATACAGAAAAACTCACAAGCAAGTTTATTCTTTTTGCATACGCTAGCAATTCTTTTTGAACCTTGGTATGTAGAATATACTGAGAAAAGAACCACTTTTTCTAAATTTTTAAATCGTTTTTTAAGTTCAATTATTGAAGCTATGACATTTCTACCTCCTGCAATGGAGTCGTATATTATTGCTAGCTGAATATCTTCATGTATCTCTTTAGATTTACTCTCTGGTATATCTATTTTGTAACTACAGACCCTTCCAGAAATTCCTTTTAACCCTTTAACATCTTTTACGTGGTGCACATCCATTACGGCATAGAGACGTGATTCAAAACCACTTCCCATATATGTATTTATGAATGGGGACTGCGAAAGTGGTTCGCGGATTAGTAAGACACTGATGGCATTTTTTTCAGGGATATATTTATGGTTTATGGCTTTCTTAAATTCTTTTGTTGAAGCTATGGTATATGTTGCACTACAAAGATCTTTTGCTCTTGCCATCCCTAGATACACTCTTGCGGGTTTGTTGTTTTTTGTAACTAACAGAGATTTTGTTTCTGGAGATTGCAATACTGTGATGGGAATGTCTTTGCCGAGGATATGTGTTTGGTATGTCTTGTAGGGGGTAGGGGAAGATTTGTAGGGAGTTTTAGTAGAACCAGAAGAGGAGGGTGTCCAAGTAATTTTCATATATTCAAGCTAAATATTATGTATATGCTACTTGGAATTCAATTGTAAAGTAGAAAGAGAATTATGTCAAATTATCTTCCTAAAAGGAAAAGGCCAAAGTCATAAAAGGTTGATATACCGAGTACATTGCTGGTAGATTGTCTTCTTCCACTTGTCTTCAATTTTGTTAAATCTAAAACTATACTGTCTGTAGATTTCTTACTGTTTGGGAAGTATGCTGTGACTCTTACCCAGTTTTGAGAATGATCTAAGTTTTCCTTTTTAATCGTATATTCATCTGTTTGAGAGGTTGTTGTGTAAAGAATCTCGTTGTTTAAAGAAAGAACAATTTTTTGTAAAGTACTTTTTTCTGAAAGAGGCTCTAGAGAGAACTTGACAATAATATCTCCTTCCTGTGTAGGGTAGTATCTGTTGGAAGTATTCGTTACTGGTTCAGTTATGGAGATATTCTGTGCAACTACAGTCCCTGTATTTGTTGTCCCTGTTGTTGGTTCTTCTGTTGGGGTTGGTGTTGTCTCAGGTACTGTTGTTACAGGAGTGAGTGAAGTTACGGCGGCAACTAAATCTACAAGACCGTATCCAAAAATGGAGTCTTTCCCTGTAACACCAAGATCTACTGCTGTATTGTGAAGAATATCTTTTACTTGTGTGGATGTACAATCTTTACAAAGAGACATGACGACTGCAACTGAACCTGCTACATGAGGAGTAGACATACTTGTACCACTCATATATTTGTACAAATTGCCTGGGTATGTGGAGTAGTTATATACTCCTGGGGCTGCAAGTTCTCCTCCAATGTTACTGAAGCTTGCTAATTTGTTGTAACTATCTGTAGCTACAACACATATGACAGAGGCATACGCTGCTGGGTATGAGCATGTTTGACCACTATCGTTTCCGGCGGCAGCAGCAATTACCACTCCTTTTTTAACGGCATAGTCAACAGCGGCTTTAAGAGTTAGAGAATCTGATGGTGCTCCCAAACTTAGATTAATGACTCTTGCTCCATTGTCTGCAGCATAGTAAATGCCTTTTGCTACATCAGAGAGGTATCCATATCCTTGGTTGTTTAGTACTTTTACTGGCATTATTTTTGCTGTGTTTGCAGCACCTATGACTCCGATTCCATTTTGTACACTAGCAATAATTCCAGCGACATGTGTTCCATGACCGTTATCGTCCATTGGGGATGCATCATTGTTTACAAAATCATAACCAGTGGAAATGTTGGCAGAGAGATCTGTATGGAGTAAATCTACACCAGTATCTATGACTGCAACTTTTATCCCACTTCCTGTGCTTTTATCCCATATCTTGTCTGCACCAATTCTTGTAATCCCCCAATCTACTTTATCTGCAGACATTTTCACCGGGATATCTGTTTCCACTGTAGCATTTAAATCTTCTGTAAGAGTTTTTGTATTAGTTTCATCCGTTGTATTGATGACATATATTCCGTTCTTGGGTGTATCGGTGGTAAATGTAACAGAGTATTCATCTTCAATATTTGCTATCTCTTCCTTTGTTAATGTTTTCCCAATGCTCAATACTTGTCTGCTGGTATCTTTCTCTATGATGCCCTTCTTGTCTTCAGGTGTTGTCTCTGTTTTTGTTTCTGGTACAGCAGGATTTTCTTCTATGATTCCTTCTTCTTCTGAGATGTACAAGGAATTTGCATCCTCTGTATTATTTGTTAACTGAGATTGAGAATAGAGGAATATACCGAAGGCGATGAAGAGAGCAAGCAGGACAGAGGATAAAAGTATTAGAGATATACCAAGGATCGTAAACTTTGGATTAAATTTCATATTTAGGGCATTTAATTTAAAAGAGAATACTCTCTTACTATATATGTTAGAGAATTTTTAGAGAAAATGAAAGGGTTAATTCTCTATCATTTTCCACATAGCATTTCTGTTTTGTGTAAATTGATCGACATATGCACTGGATAACTCTATTACTAATCCACTGTAGCCATGCTCTCCAGCCCATTCTTCAAAGGTTCCAGTAATGTCATAGGAGAAAGCTCCCTCTGTCCCAGGAGGAGTATATCTGTATCCAGATAACTGAGAATAGATATGACCAAGCTCTATGCCTCTTGCTGTATTTGTGGGTATTACATATCCTGCTGCAGAATGGTATGAAATAGTGAGGTAAGGATTTTCTCTGTAGACCAAATTTCGAATAGCGACACTCTCTGGTTCTGAGAAAGGAGTTGCTCCTCCTCCCAGAGGGTAGTAATTCGTTTGGAAGTATGTCCCAGATACCCATGTTGAAGAGTCAAAGTTCCTATTTAAATCTACACCATGAGCATTAAATCTCTTCTTGTTTGCTATACCATCAGGATTAATAGTAGGTATTACAATTATAGTTTTGCTTGTTGGTATTCTGTAGCTATAATTTTCTAATTCGTATATTAATCTGTTTAATGTTGTTTTTGTATTTGCTTCAGAGCCGTGCATTGATGCAAAGAAGACTATCTTTTTACTACCATTACCAAAATATGTCGCATATATTCCTCTCCCCTGTACGGAAGTTCCAATTCTCACAACTCTTTTGCATTGTGTCTTTAATGTATATGTAGAGCTTTTGGAGGACACTAATCCAGTACTTCCAACAAGACCCTTATTTATCGCTACACTGTAATTTCTACAACCAGAGAGGTTACTTGTTGGATTTATAGTGATTTTGTTTTTACTAATAGAGTAGGAGTATTCGGTCTTGTCATTTATCTTCACAAAGTTTTTTACATTCTGTACTTTAATATTTTGATTAAATGTAAGCACAATATTTCCTGTAGTTAAGAATCCGGGTGTAATATTACTGCTGATTATCTTTGGTCCATCATCGATAGAAAATTCAAGGACATATTCTTTTTCTTGTTTGCTACCATCTGTTCCAACTAGATTGTTTAGCTTAAGAAAATATCTTGTATTCTGTTTGAAATTTTCTCCTGGTGTTACTGTAATGTTTTTCCCGGAGAGTGAATGGGAGGATTTAATTAAGTTTTTATTACTGTCTTCGATGGTTACCTGTATGTCTTGTAGGACATCTTTGTTTAGAGTAATTGTAATTTTGGGTATTGAAATGTTTTGTATTACTGCTTTATTTTTAATACTGGTTTGTTCAACTTCCACAGCAGAGAGGACGGTAACTGATACTGAACCTAGTTCTTTAATTAAACTGTTCTCGTATGTTGCTGTTAATCTTAGGAGATATGTTTTTCCATACTCTAATCCAAGAGCCTGTGTATTACAAAGAATGTAAATGCTTTCCTTTGTACAAAGGATATCTTTCTCACCCAAAAGGAGATGGTATTCAAGCATATCATTAGGATATTTAAGCTCATATCTCAATGTAGAATCATTTGGGATATTTATCGCAGGATTAAAATCCTTTATCTCTGGATATTGTTGAGTTCGTACTGTTATGTCTTTCTGGAAGAGGTTTAAATATCCAAGATCTAGGGTGTATTCCTTGTTCTCAGACAGAAGAGCTGTGGGTTTAATACAAATCTGTTTCGCGAATACATCTATTTTGTTGAAGAGTGTTGTTTTGTCTCGTATTTCAATATTTGCTTGAATAGGGAGGTTAATTGTATATAGCTGGGGGAAGGGGAAATATCCCTCAAGACAAAACTCTTCGGAAGGATTTATGCTAGTTGGATATCTTGTAAGTTCGTTTTTAACAATTAAAAAGAGAAAGAAAGAAAAAATCAGAAAGGTTGCTGAAAGGGATATTAGAATATATTTAATTAGGTTTCTATTTTTCTTGGGTTTCAAAATTTTACGAACAAAAAAGTAATGACAGTGATCTAAGTATACATTAAAAGCAGTGCTATTTTTTTAGCTTGAGTCTTAGACTGTTGGATACGACACTAACAGAACTCATGGCCATTGCGATACTTGCAATAATTGGAGAAAGAAGCAGCCCAAATGGTATATACAAAGCTCCCATTGCTATTGGTATGGCAATTACATTGTATCCAAATGCCCAATACAGATTTTGATGTAATATCGCCATGGTTTGTCTGGATAAAAGGATCAAATCCTTAATCTTAAGTAGTGAACCTCCAACTATTATTACATCACCACTTTCAATAGCGATATCTGTACCTGTTCCCATTGCGATACCAATATCTGCTCTCGCAAGTGCAGGAGCATCATTTATACCATCTCCAACCATTGCGACAATTCCCTCGTACTTTTCTTTTACATCTTGGATAATTTCATCTTTCTGTTGTGGTAGTACTTGTGCAATTACCTCATCTATTCCAATGTCTTTCCCAATTCTTTCTGCAGTAGCTTTGTTATCCCCTGTAAGCATGATGGTCTTGATACCTAAAGCATGTAAATCTGAAATAGCTTTCTTACTGTCATCTTTTATTGTATCTGCCATGGAGTAGATTGCAGTTACAAGGGTATCTTCAAACTGTATAGCCAATGTGTATCCAGAGTTTTGTTGTCTCAAACAGTATTCCTTTTGCTCTTCCTTTAGGGAGAAATTTGCTATGGCATATGAATAGTTAGAGATACATATTCTTGTTTTACCAATCATTGCTTTTACTCCATTTCCAGGAAGATTCTCAAATTTAGTTACCTCTAGGCCAGTAGCATCTTTCTTTGTATATTTCGTTATCGCTTGTGCAAGTGGATGTTCGGAGTTCTTCTCTAAGGCGTATGCAAATGCTTTTGAAGCTGATTCGTTATGAAAAAACTTCGTATCAATAACTTCAGGCTTTCCCTTTGTTAGGGTACCTGTTTTGTCAAAGACTATAACTTTAATACCTTTTGCATTTTCAATCGCTTGTACATCCTTCAGAAGTATTCCCTGTTTTGCTCCTTTCCCAGTGCCAACAATAATAGCTGTAGGAGTAGCCAGACCTAGGGCACAAGGGCATGCAATGACTAGAACAGAGGTAGTGATATATATGGCAAATTGTAAATCTTTACCTAGAAGTAACCATAATGCAAAAGAAGAGATTGCAAGTAATATAACGATTGGAACAAATCTCTGAGATATTTTGTCTACAACCTTCTGTATCGGTGGTTGAGAACTTTGTGCCTCTTGTACAAGAGTAATGATCTGGGAGAGTAGGGTATCTTTTCCAATCTTTGTGGCTTTAACTCTTAACACTCCCGTTATATTCACTGTAGAACCAATTACTTTGTCATTGACATTTTTTTCTGAAGGAAGAGATTCTCCTGTGACCATTGACTCATCTACAGTAGATTCTCCATTGATGACAACACCATCTGTTGGTATCTTCTGTCCAGGTTTAACGAGAAGGATATCTCCAATTGCTATGTTTTCAATTGGGATTATTCTTTCTTCTCCATCTACAATGACGGTTGCTTCTTTTACTTGTAGTTCAATTAAATCTTTTACAGCAGCGTTAGTTTTGTACCGAGCTCTTGCTTCAAGCCATCTACCGAGGGTTATGAAAAAGATTATGAAGATTCCTGCATCGAAGAAGACATCTGTATTTTCTGCAAAGAGAGTTGGAAAGGATGTAACGAAGGTAGAAAACAGCCATGAGACTGCAGTACTTAGAGAAACGAGTGTATCCATATTTGAGGTTTTCTTTTTTAGTGCTTTCCATGCATTTACGAAGAACTGTTTTCCTCCCACAATTATTAATCCTGTGGCTAAGAGAAACTGTATGATGTAAAACAAACTTCTGCCATATACTTCTCCAAAGATATCCATTAGAGAAGGAGTAATACCAAACATCTCAAGGGTCATCCAGAGCATCATTGCAAAGAAAGGTATTGAACCAAGAAGAAGGATGAGCATTGTTCGCTCAAGCGTCTTCAATTCTTTTTTTTTAAGAATATCCATATCTGTACTCTCAAGGAGTAATTTGTACTCTCCTATGGAATCTACAGTTTTCTTAATATCTTCAATACCAATTTTCTTCTCATCGTATTCTAAATACAAATCTCCAGTTGAATAGTTAACTTTAACTCGAGATATGCCATCTAATTTTACAAGAAAGCTTTCTATTAATACTTTGCATGATGCACAGTGCATTCCTTGTATTTTGTAATTTTCTTTTTTCATACTATTTCACTGTGATAGTTATTGGAGAGACCATACCCATGGAGCATGTGATTTTGTAGGTTCCTTTTTTAGGTGTAAATGTAATTGTGTTCTCTCCCGGTTTTAAATCTATATATCCATTGAATAGTCCTCTGCCTACCATGTATGTAGCACATCCTTGTATCCCTTGGTTGTCTACTACAAGGGTAGTTTCAACACCTGCTTTGATTGTTGTACTGCTAGTTGGAATATATTCAAAACCATCTGCCTTAATTTTTAAGATTTGTTTTCCATCTGTATCTTCAGCTAAAACAGATTGTTCTTTTTGGGGAAGTTTAATGTCATTTATACTTGGGAGTCCAAGTATATTCATCTGTGAGTTGATGTTGTAGATGGCAAAAAAAACAATTAAAATTCCTGCAATTTTGTTAAACATTGCCGTGTATTTTGGTTTACTGTTAAGTTTTACTCCAGAGATACTAATCCCAAGTAGCATCGGTAGTGTTCCAAGAGCAAACAGAAGCATTATTAAAGAGCCTCTTAGGAAATCTCCAGAGGTTAGTGCCACTCCCTGAGCTATTAGTGTGAATCCACATGGAATGAAGAAGGTCAGAGCACCAATTGAAAATGGCATGAATTTACCAGAGAACTTTCTGTCATCTGTGAATTTTTCTGAAAGGGATTTTGGTAATGCTATTCTAATCTTGTTTGCCCAGGATATGTTAAGCATTTGTAGGGCTAGTATGAACATGGCAAGAGAGACAACGATTACGAGTATTGCAGATATGGTTGTATTACTAAACGAGAATGTTTTTCCAATTAATCCGAGTATTCCTCCGAGTATTGCAAAGGAGAGGATTCTGCCAATATGGAACATGAGATGGGGTACGAATTTTTGTTTTTCTGTTTTTTGAAGATATATATCATTCCATTGTTTTGTAAGAGAGAGGAGTAATCCTCCTACTAAAGCTGCACAGCTAGAAATACCAGCTACTAATCCAAGAGGGAAGAATGCTAGAAGAGAGGTGTTATTTTGTATATTGATATACTTTGCTAATTGGAGTTTGTCCATTAGAACAAAGAGTGCTATGACAAGTAGCAGGACTAGGATGGTCTTTAGCAGGTTGTCTGTCTTGTCTTTGTTAAGTATCATTGTGCCGTTTTTGAAAGAGAGTAGTGGTGTGTCTTTTATTTTTTTATTTGAAAATGTATATCCCTGTTCTTTAAATTCCTTGTTAATATTTTGTATTGGTATTCCTTGGCCATGTTCGTAATATATGTCGATTTTGGAATCTTTAAGAGATGCATCTGCGGATTCCACTCCTTTTTGTTCTTTTGCATATTTTTCTACAAGTAGTTCACAGGAGGAGCAGTGCATTCCTTGGATGTACAGAGTTTGGTGTTTAAGATTTTTTGTTCTTTTCATATATCATTAGTATATACCTAGGTGCACAGCCCCAAGTCAAGTGGTATAATTGGGTATGAGATCAGGAGAGATAATTACAAAAACAAAAATAACAAGAGATACTCTGAGATATTACAATGAGCTTGGTTTTCTAAGGCCTCTTGTAAAAGAGAATGGGTACAAGGAGTATTCCGATGAGGATGTTTGGATGATTGAGTTTATAAAGAGTGCACAGAATATTGGATTTTCACTAAAGAATATTAAAGAACTAGCAGAACAGATGAAATCTGCAGAGTGTAGGCATAAGTCCTTGATACCTTTCTTAAGTAGCAAGTTAGAAGAGGTAGATACAAAGATAGATGCATTGAAAAAAATACAGAAACATCTAAGACATTTAATAGAGGATTTTGAGAAGAAGGATTGTAGTAAACATCCTAGTGAATTGAAATTGTAGCTATTAGGAAAAGATTTTCTCCCATTGAGCATTCTCTATCCAGTATCTTGAAATAGGAGGAATATCTAAATTTGAAGAGTACAAATCCTTAAGACTAAGCCAAAGTATCTGTACTATTTCATCTTTATCAAAGACAATTTTTTTGTTTTTCAATTCTGCAATGTAAAATGTCGCAAGTTCTGTTTGCTGTTGGTATGAAAAAATTTTCTTACCAAGTTCAATAGGGTTAGTGATATTTACACCTATTTCCTCTTTTGCACCTCTAACCATGGCCTCTGATGGTGTTTCTCCAGACAGAGCGTGTTCTCCTAAGAAGCAAAACTTCCCGGGGTCGCAATCTTTAGTAAAAGATCTTTGAGTTAAGAGAATTTTATTGTTTTTCTTATCAATGAGTGTAAAGTGGGCTGTCCTATGAATCATTTGAGGATTAGTGTGACATTCCTCGCGAGAGGCAACCCCTATGACATTATCGTTTTCATCTATGACATCAAGAACTTCAGAATCGTGATTTTTCAAACCGTTATTTTTCATCAACATCTTTTGTTTCTATTAGAGCTTCTTCTTTTTTCGCTTCAGGCTTAAGAGCTTCTATTTTGACTGGTGGTTCATTTGTAGAAACTTTCTTCACTTCTGGTTTTACTCCTTTTGGAGTCTTTTTTCTTGTAGCAAGGAATATGACTAGGAGAATTACTGCTAACAGTAGAAATGCTCCACCGATTAGATAGTTGGAGATAGATTCAATAAAGGTGCTCTTAGTAGTTGTTTCCTCATCATTGCCATCTTCTTGTGTAGTAACAAGATTTGGATCTTCCACTGGAGTTTCTTCTGCAATTACAAAAGTTGGTATCTCTACACTAGCCGTTGGAGATGCAACTGATTTCACATCACCCTTGTATGCTCTTACTTGGTAGTAGTATGTTACTTCTTCTATTATCCCATGATCTATATATTCTGTTGTAGGTTTTGCTACTGTGTCTATTTTTACAAATCCTGTTGTTTCACTCTCAGATCTGTATACATAATATCCTGTTATATCTGCGGTACTAGATGCTGACCAATCTACTTTCACACCCTCTGTTTGTCCTAAATATTCTGCTGTTATGGTTGTTGGTTTAGCTATGGTTACTGGTGCGGGTGCTGGTGGTGTTACATTGTAACCACTTGTAACAAAACCAAAATCTTGGTCTGCAACAGCTGTTCCGTCAACAAAAGCAGTTCCTCCACTGTAACATGGGACTGTAGATACTACCCAATCCGCAGTACTTGAGGTTGTTGTTACGGTAATTTTGTATTGTTTTGTTGTATCTAGAATTATTGGGTCGAAAGTGAATGTAAGCCACTGTACTAATGCACTGGTGGTGTTCTTTACTTGAGAGATTAATACTTCTCCTCCAACAAGGGATACCTGCATTGTTATTGGGGCAGTTACATCTGCTCCACCCTCGATTGCTAAGAGTACTTCGGTAAGTCTGTTTTTTGTTGGAGTAAATGTCTGGGCAAGTGGGGTATGTGTTTTTATGAGCCAGTAGCCATCTACGTTCTCTATATTTGAATTCTCACAGAATTGGTCTTCTACTACTGTCTCTGCATGAGCAGGTATTGAAAGAGTAATGGTAATTAACAGGGCAAATGAAAGGGCATAGAGGATATTTTTTGATATCTTCATCATAGCTATATGTTTGGACAGTTTAATACGAAATATTATCCTTAATATTTAGAAAGTACAAGTAGTCTAGAAAAGAATCGTTGTATTTGGTAATTTCTCTTTAAGTATGTTGATCTTCTCCTGTGAGAATGGATTATTCCTTAAATCTAATGTTTGTAACTGTGTTAGGTTAAAAATTTCCATCGGATAATCTGTAATGTCATT
>Ga0209318_1000877_pt1 | contig 23828 bp, 26 predicted proteins | sample RifGroE1_FD_183999 | JGI IMG/M metagenome (GOLD analysis project Ga0209318, IMG submission 183999) | Groundwater microbial communities from Rifle, Colorado, USA - Groundwater E1 (SPAdes) (version 2) | ecosystem: Environmental > Aquatic > Deep subsurface > Groundwater | place: Rifle, Colorado...
TTTCTCTTATCTTTTATTTGTATTGTTGTTTTTCCTAGTTTTTCTGCTAATTCTTCATCTTTCATTATCATATAATTTTCTTTTAAAAATAATATTTCTTCTTTTAACCATATAATTCTCATCTTATCCCAACACTCCTTCAAATTTTATATCCCTACCACTACACCAACACTCCAAACCATTTCCATTATAAAAAGGCAACAAAAAAGAAGGGAGGAGTGTTTCCCTTCTGCTGCATTGCAATTGCAGATTGTTACCAAAACTATCAAATTAAATTAAGGAGTATTAATATGAGCTCCCTTAAATCACAAAAAGAACCCACTAAAACCAGTGGATTCTTCTAAAAATTATTTATTAATACAAAGTAAATATAAAAACATTTAAATAACGTTATTATCCATTCCAACACTAATATCTTGTTCTTCTTCAATAAATCCAAGATCAAGGCACTCCAATATATTATCTTCAACTATTTTAAGACGACCAATAGGTAAGCAGTTACTTTTAGTTAATAACATGCTTTTATGTATGCTCATAATCTCACTTATATCGACATAGCACTCTCTCCCAGTTATTTCTCCAGGAAGATAAACAAATGCAGGATGCTCATCATTTTTTATTTTAGTATACCATGGTTTTAATCTATCTTTATCGTTAATTGACATAATTGGTGCAACTTGAACAAATTCAAATTCAGGAGACATATTAAAACTATCATTAGACAAAATTAAAACTCTACGTGGTTTTAAACCAACAATAGCCTGTTGTTCCACTGCCCTCATTTTACCATTAATTTCTTTTGCCCTAAAATCACCAATACTATCTACAATCGAGCCTCTATTTTTATTATTTTCGTCTGGAACAAAAAAAGTAAGAGGTCTTTTAGTATCAGAAGGATAATATATAACTGCCTCAAATAAATACCCTCTATTAATTTCAGACCAATTATCAGAGTTTACATACCTTATAGTCAATTTGCACTACCTCCAAAAATATCTTTATAAGTAATTCTACTTAACCCTCTTGTTTTTTTTGTAATATCATTAAACTCTTTAATATCATCTTGAGACATATTATCAAATTTGTTTGTCTTTCTGATGACCAATCTTTCATTCTTTTGAGGAAAAATACTTTTAATCAAAGTCATTTCATCCACCTTCCTAACAATTTTCTTTTTAACCATATTATACCACCTTCCAAACTACTCTTAAATATAGTATTCATATTAGAACAATTTAGAAGTAATATAAAAGTAAATTGATTATACATACATCAGTTGGATCTCTAGTCATTAAACTTCACCACCCTTTCTATCCCATTATACATGGATAGAACAATGGTGTCAAGCAATAAATAAAATTAATTCAAAACAAAATTATAGGAAGGGGATACTAAAATCCCCATAATATTAAAAACCATCAAATCCTAACAATCACAATCTAACCAAAATAAACATCAAACATTTTCTAATAAATCCTCTAACTAAACTATCCTTAACCAAAACTTCCTTACCATAATTTCCATAATCTTGTTTCTCAAACTCTTCACTATAATAATCTTCATATTCTTCATAATAATCTCTGCAAGGCAGATAAAATAACTTACCCATAATCATACAAACTCATTTACTATGTATTCATCGTCTATATCACCTTTATCCTTATCTATCTCTCTAATTATACTTATCCCCTTATACTTATTCCTTATATCTCTCAACATCCTACGATGTAAACCCACACATCCCCTCTCAATATCCTTCACAACAACAAAACTATCCCTACTGCCACAACCCAAATCTCTACCCCTTACAAACGATTCTACAACATCCTCACGACTATAAAATTCTTCAACCATCCAATTCAAATCATATTCAGCCAATAAATTAATTTCTCTTAACTTACTAATCTCATTCTGCAATTCTAAATTAATCTTATTACAATTATCACATTCGCACTCGAACCAACTAAAAGGATAGGAAGTAGAGTAATAACTCCACTTGTAATCACCTCTACCAGTTTTCGTATTATTGGAGAAAATATTTAATTTACCACCATAATTTCCATTACTGTCCTTAATTACATATGCTTTAATCATTTTTATGTAACTCCTCTACTCTAATATTTGTTAAGGCCGTTGGTTATCAACCTCTTAATAAATATTATAGAGGATATTAGATGTAATAACAAGTGTAATAACTAATGTAATTACATCATATTCAACTGTTTAAACCATATTATCTCTATTTATCTAATGATTCCTTAGTATTGCTACTATTATCTTTGCTTAGCATCGTTTCAATCAGAAATCTAACCAATTCTGAAACACTAGTCTGATTATCTTTTGCCTTTTCCTCTAATTGTTTTTTAAGTTTTGGACTCAATCTTACAATGATTTGTTCACTTTTAAGTCTTGGCATTCGTATCACTCCATTCTGTTTTTATTATACCAGAATTTCATATGTTGTAACCACATATGTATTTACGGAGTGAAATAATCAGGAACCTTTACCTCTATATCAGCATAATATCACACAAAACATATCCATGTCAAACAATTTTATTTTATACTTTACAAATCAAACCACAACATGTATAATGATGAAGGTAGTACAAAATAGAAAATACAATATAGAAAGGAAGTGAGAAATATTATTAGAGATGGGCCAGAGTAATATAGATACATAAGGATTAAAATAGAAAGGAGAGGGCAAGGTTGGTACTACCTTAAAAGAGTGTAAAAATTTCAACAACTTTGTAAGTCATAATAATATAAAAATAAATTAATAATTGAAAGAAGGAAATAAAAACATGACAACAACAATGACAACTGAATTACAAGTATTCACTAGTGAATTATTTGGTCAATTAAGAGTAATCGAAATAAATGGCAAACCATTTACAGTAGCTAACGATGTTTTAAGAGCATTAGGGTATTCTGAAGGTGGATGGAGAACTACATTATCAAGAAAATGCAAAGGCGTTACAAAATGTAACGGGTTAAAAGTTAATGGAATTGAAATAAATCTTATACCAGAAGGAGATATTTATAGACTTATAGCAGGAAGCATTTTGCCAGAAGCAGAAAAATTTGAATCATGGGTATTTGATACTGTTCTTCCTACAATTCAAAAATATGGTGCTTATATGACAGAAGAAGTAATTGAGAAGACCCTTACAGATCCTGATTTCATAATTCAACTGGCAACACAGTTAAAGACAGAACGTCAAAAAAGATTATTTGTCGAGCAACAATTAGAAGAAGCACAACCTAAACTTGATAAATATGGAGTATTTTTAGATGCTGAAGGTACATATACATTTGAACAAGTTTCAAAAATGTTAAGCACTAGAAGCAAAGAGGAAGGGAGTAAGATTAAAGTCAATAAGAAAACTCTGCCAAGTATTCTTAGAGATTGTGGTATTATTAGCAAAAATAAAATTAAAGGAAGATATAAGAATTTACCAAATAAAGGTTTTGAAAATTACTTTAATATTTCTTGTGAAAGTGATAGGGACGATATTGATTCTGAGTTGACAAGAGTCAAAACTATCGGTATTGATTATATTTATGATATTTTGTTAGATAGAAAGGAGAAAGGTAAGAATTTAGTTGTGTTGGGGTAATATATAAATAATATGTGTAGAGACTCTACTAGAACTAGAGTCTCTTTTCTTTAATAAAATCATTCTAATCCACAAAATTAACCCTACACATACAATCACTCCAACAACAAATTCTAACTCAACACAGACAATCCTCACGCTTGCTATGACATTATAAAGACCTCTGAAACTAATCAGAGGTCAAATTTTGATTCATATAAAAACACAATAATTCCCAATTAATTCTACCTAATACTTCCACAAATAACTCTATCATATCCAATCCATGTTAGCATAACTAAACTATTCCCTTTTCTCCAAACAAACATAGGATCTCCATTATCTAAATAAACTGTCTTATAATATACCCAACCATTTGCTGTAAATAAAGTATTGACAGAACTATACTCTATATCATTTACACCATAAACATAATAAGCATTTCCACTTGAAGTGAATGAATCCTTATAATTAACTCCTACTGGCATTGGAACATCTGATAATAATGGAAAATACTTCACATAATTACTAGTTGCTTGTATAACTAATGCTAAATTTACTTGCTTATCATATCCATTAACATTTCCACTAAATATAAATGTTCCTGCTTTACTTGTATCTACAATTAAACTACTTGATAATGATTGTGTTTTTACTTCACTTGCATTTGATGAATTTTCTAAATCTAATATCTTTTGTTCTGCTTTAATTTTAATTTTATCAGATTCTGTATTTAAAATTGATGAACTTGATGAAGTAATTACTTGATTAGAAATATCATTAATTAAATTATCATCAGCATTATCACTTTTAACTGCAGATGTAACTACAACAGGATTGGTATTCCAAGTAATTAATAATTGTTTCTTACTACCATCATTCATTGTTGCTGAAACTGTTGGTGGTAAAGAAAAACTGTCATTTTGATTAATAACTTCTACAATATCTGGAATATAATAAATAGTTTGTTCTGGAGGAACAGTAGAATTTATTGTAAGTGTTAATTTAACTTGTTTACTGTATCCATTAACTTTTCCATAAAATTCATATGTTCCTACTTTGCTTGTATTTATTGTTGAAGGACTCCATGTAACTGCAACTTGCTGTTTAGAATTGTTAGACATTATTGCTTCAACTGTTTTAGGAAGTGAATAACTGTCATTTTGATTTATAGTTTTTGTGATATCAGAAATAGACATAATAGTAGCAATTGGTGCAGTTTTTACAGTAACAGTACATTTAGCAGATTTTTTGTTATCTACTGTGGTTACTGTGATAGTGGATTTACCTGCTTTTATTGCAGTGATTAATCCTTCTGAATTTACTGTGGCAATTTTAGTATTACTTGATTTCCATTTTACTGACTTATTTGTTGCATTTGAAGGGGATATAGTGGGAATTAATGTTTCAGTTGAGCCTGTGTTTAGGGTTATTGTTTTGCAATTTAGAGTTATTTTTGTTGGTTTTATGGTTTTTGTTGATAATGATATAGAATTTAATTGTGATGTATTTACCTCTGATGCTAATGTAGGAGATGTTAGGATTGGGGTTAATAATAGGGATAAAGATAATGTCAATGATAATGTGATTGTGGAAATTGTTGAGAGTAGTTTTTTGGGGAATTGTTTTCTTTTCATATAGTTTTCCTCCTCTTACTTTTAATTACTTATCTGGAAATTGCTAGATTTTTATTGTGATTAATTGTGACAATTATTTTATTTATTTGTTTTGAGAAAATGAGAAAGGATAATAATAAAAATTTAAGCAAATAATCAATCCTAGTCATTGAGCGATAGCGAAATGGCTAGAAGAGGACAACGCTTTGTCCGTTACCCCTTCGTTCTCTTTGACATGTCATGATATTTATTATATTATTTTGCTAGGGCGATTTCCATCGAGGATCATTTCAGCAATTTTGGTGTCCAAAAATTACTTCATGAATATGATTAATAAAAGTAACAAGTGAAATTCAACCTGTTACCAACCTGTTACCTCTAAAACCTTTATATAGCAATACTTTAAGAGATAGTAACAGGTAACAGGTGAAATCTTTATCAATTATATAATAAATAATTTTTCATTTAACTTTTATTTTATATCCTCTTGTTACCTTGTTACTTTAATAAAAATGAATTAAAAATACTATTATAGTAAGGGTTTGAGTGGTAACAGGTGAAATAATTTTGCCTGTTACTCACCTGTTACTTTACAATTTTACTTGTTACTTTTTCTTTAAATCACTATAAATCCATATAGTTTTTCCTTCAGTTTTCTTTTGTTTCTTATTATATTTTAATCTCTTCAATTCTTTACCAAAGTTTATATTGTTCATTTTCATAAATCCATTATCTCCACACCATACTCCATAGGATTCATATAATGATGCACATGAAATATATTTATTTTCTTCATCTGTAGTTATATATTTTTCTTCCATATATTGTTTCACAGGATTAGAATCTAATTTATACTCTTCAAGTTTATTATTAACTTCAATACTTTCAGTGAATTTCTTTTGTTTTGTTAACCTTTTGAGACCACTTAATGCAAACATAAATATACCATCTGCTTCTAGTTTTAATTTTTCCGATAAATCAATATCTATCTCGTCTCCTTTAAATTGTTTATTAAAAGGAATTATAGACAATCTTCTATACAATCCGTCTGATTTATCTTTGGTAACTGGTAAGTTATTCATTGCAAATATTAATTTTGCTGTACTTGGGAATGAAAACTTATCTTTACCTTTATACTCACCATCAATCATATCCCCAGATACTATTTTCTTAAAGAATGCGGTAGTTTTTAAATTACCTTCTATTTCTGATGATTTATTAATAAGTTTACCAAACAAAGAAACTCTAGAAAAAGCTCTGTCTAATTCGCTTATGTCAACATCACTAATATTCTTACTACCCCATATATAATCCATTATGTCTAACAATACTGATTTACCATTAGACCCTTCTCCTATCAACATAAATGATTTATGAAATTTGCATGAAGGTGTAAGGCAATAACCTAACATTTCACCAATCAATTTAACTCTTTCTGCATCTTTTTCAAATGTAGACATCATATAATATTTCCAATTAGGAGAATTATTTAGCGCTTCAGGATCATAATTTACATTTAATTTTATTGTACTATAATCTTCTGGAAAGAATTCGTCTTTATAGAAAACAGTATTCTCAATGTCAGTAATATCTAATGTTCCATTCTTTACTATTAATCTATTTCTGTTTGCATTAAGTAATTCTGCTAATTTGTCGTTATTAACTTGATTTATAAGCATACGAAAAGTAGAACTTATCTTTGCATTTGTCAATTCATCTTCTGATTCAAGTATTTCTGCAATTAATTGTTGAATATGTAAATCAGAACAATTCTCCCAAATTACTCCGTTGAATATTAAAAATCCCATACCCGTACTATAAACAACATTGTGCTTAGTTATAAAGTAATCAACAAATGATTTATCCATAAATTTACCATCCTCATAAAATTTTCCTTCAGTAATTTCACTTATTTTACCATCTGAATTGTAGCGATATTTCTTTGTTATTTTCTCTGTTTTAATTACTATAGAAAATTCTTTATTCTTATTTTTATAATCTCTAATTACCTCAAAAATTGTTTCTTCGTTTATCATGTTTATTTCACCTAGTCCTTTCATTTTGAAATCATAGCCACTATTAATTATTTAATTATAGGAGTCTTAGAATTACACCATTCAATAAAAGCAGATTTTAGTGAATCAGTTTTATCGAATTTGACATATGTGTCATTTTTAGAACCAATACCTACACTTAAAGGAATTAATCCTTTTTTGAAATAGAATTCTGCTTGTCGTAAATTGTAAATATAAACGACATTATGATTGTTAATCATTTATAATCATTCCTTTTTTATTTATTTTTATATCTATAAAATATTAAAATCCCAAGTCGTTGGGATTCTCTAAAACCATTGCTACAGGCCACTTTCAGGATGTTAAATATCCTATGAAAATGTCCTTTTATTTAGTGGGGGGTTGGGGGTAGGAGAGAGATATGGATGGGATGGGATTAAGTTGTAATTTTAATCCCGAATACTTCTTGCAATCTTTCATCTTTTTTATCTTTGAGATATCCAGAAGTCACCTCGCTTGAATCGTGATGAGCAAGTATTTTTAAATCGTCAAGCAACAGACCTTCTTTTTTCCCTAATTTTTCACACATATAATGATCTCCTGTAGAATAATTTTCTAAAGATATATGTCTTAGGCTATGAACATTAAACTCAATTTTCTTTCCTTCTAATTTACTTAATAAATTACTCATTTCTACAAACCAATCATAAATTGTACCCAAAGTTACTGGAGTTTTGTTATCACCTTTACCTGTAATCCACATTTCTTTTAAATCATCTTCGCCTCGTTGCTTTAAGTATAGTTCAACACATTCTTTTGTTGCATCAAAATAAAGTAATGAAAATTTCTTAGCACGTTTGCCAATTACTATATTTGTATGATTTCTATTTTTATCATAAAAACATTCCTTTTGTGTTTGGAACAACTCGTTTTTGCGTCCTGCGGAATCATAGGCAAGCATTAAAATTGTGGCTAACATATATTTTTCTGATTTAATTAATTCATCTTTTAATTTCATAACTTGTTCGTTTGATAAAAATACAATATCTTTAACTGGATCTTTTCTTAACCCTTTTACCTTACGGGCAGTGTTATTTTCATAGTCTAGATCGTCATCTTCTTCACAATATGTTAAAAGACTCCTTAAAGCACTCATAAGTCTATTATGCCTAGCATTTGATACTTTAAGTTCTTCAGTTATCCACAAACTATATCTTCTAAAATCCTTTTTATTTAACTCTAAAATATATTTATTATTTAATTTTCTATAGATATAGAGCATTACAATTTTCCAATCTGCGTAGTATTGAAGAATTGTACCATTAGATTTTTGGTTTTGTTTTAATTCCGCTTTATAATCTTCCATTATTTCCTTATTTAGAGAATTGACTAATTGCCAATCCTCTTCATTGTATATTTTGTTATAAACTCTTCCTCTTGTCATGTATTCAATTCACTTCCTTTATAATTTATTTATATATTAATTACTTAAACTTACTACAAACAAAATCTACAATTTCCTCTTGTGCTCTTCCCTCACAAGCTTTAACAAAAATACTACATCTACCTTGTTTATATCGTTTACATGTGATGCATTTAGATTTAAACTCATCTAAATGTTCAACAGTTGGGAATATCCCAACAAAGTCAACAGGACGTATTTCTATTTCTACTCTCGGGTTTTGAGAATCATAGAAGATACCTTGTGTCCTTTCACATGCCTGAACATCATCTATCCAAACTAATTCACTTTCAGTAATACTATCTAACATTAATTTATATGTATTATTACTATCCATATCAATTCTTGGAAAAAAGAACGTACAATCAATATAATACTTTTGAAACTTATTATCGCTTTTTATCCATTGTTGTTTTTTTACTTGTTGTTTAATATTTTTAATAAATTCTTTCTTATAATCTTTTGCTTGTTTTGTTTCGTACATTGTTACTTGAGGAACTGGTTTTCCATTTTTATAAATAATGAATGACCTTGGCGAGAGATAGTGGTTCACGCTAATAGGTATAGACGATGTTAATTTTAGTATATTTAAAATAATATTCACTCCTTATAATTATTAACTAAGGAGTATCCATTTTAGATACTCCATTATACTAAGGTTACTATTTTATTTATAGATTCTGAATACATATATAAATCTTACCATCTTTATAAGACTCTACTACCCTATTTCTTTCCACTATAACTTTCTCAACAATATTATCGTCCTCGCCGTACTCCCTTGTTATTACTTGATCTAAGATACTCTTTGCAAGATTTTGAACATCTATAGATTCTAAGCAATCAAACTTTAAGAATACAATAATTGGTTTATTCCAATCAACATTTAATAATTCTTTATCCTTTAATTGTTCTGATGGAAATGATTTTATCCAATTATTATATGTATTTGTTCTTACTGTTTTGTACTCATTTGTATACTTATCTTTTATTTTCTCATAGAGATTATTGTTTGACATACCATGTTTGTTTATAACCATAAATTCTTCAATATTTGGATCTAAAAAATCTAATTTATTTTGTTGTTCTTTTATAATTTCATCTTTATATCTAATCTTTTGTCCATACGATTTATTTTCAGATGAACTTTTCTTCCTATCGTATTCTTGAATATAGTATGAGTAGGTAGTAGTTTTAAGCATATACATACGATCAGATATATTCACATTATTCCTATTTTGAGTTAATCCATTTATCAACCTATTATATTCAATTCTTTTTATATCTGCATCTCTAATTTGATAAATATATTCATTGAATAATGATAATAAATTTAGTAAATCATCATAATTACAATATTTAAACGCTGAAACAGTTTTTCTTTTTCCGAAATGTGACTCCAACATTTTCTTACGAGCAATTTTATCATCTTTCTCTGTTAATGCACTTATAATTTCTGTACTTTGTTGTCTTCTATATTCTAATTCTTTTGCCATTTCTTCAAATGCCTTTGTGTATTTATATGTAAATATTAAGGCTTCATCTCCTGAAAATTTGTTCACAAGTATAGAAAACCCTTGCCTATCCATCTTATATTCTGGTCTTGATTGTTTATTTTCATCTACATACGACCCCAAGGCAAAATTCCCTTCGGCTAATTCTGGTATAGCTTCCATAAATTTTCTTATTTTCTTTAAGACGTCTGCATGATCTTTCCCATACTTTAAAGCAACAGTTCTACTACTCACAACAACATTTCCATTTTCATCAATTACTAACCCAAATTCCTTTTCAAAAGTTGTTAAGTTATTTTCCATTATTAATTCCTTCTTTCACTTTTAATTTATTTATTACTCTGATTCACACTTAAACTACCTAACTCTTTTACACCATCTGTCATAGACATCTGACGTTTCCGAAAATCCAAATTTGTACCATATTCTTTTGGTGGTCGGATGTACTCCTGTTGATTTTGCCATAACTCCATTTTCCATATAGAATGAAGCTTGTTCTGGGTTATAAAGATAAACAAATCTTTCTTTTTCTGTCACTTTATCACTTCCTTTCAACATAAATTTGTATCACAACTTTGAGACACATAAAAAGAGCATAATCAATAAAGATATGCTCCTTCAATCAATCACAAATTATTTACCTTGAGCAACGTATCCCATGACAAGCTCTACCAACCATCCTAACCAAATAATCTTTATATTTCTGACACTCATTGACATTTAAACAATTCTTCTCACAATACTCACTTGATATTAATTTATTTTGTTTTATTTGATTCTTTTGATTTATTGTCAGGGTTGTTTTTGTTTTTCTTGCTTGCCACTAACACCACCTACTTTATAATTATTTTTGCCGTTTATTAAGTTTTGTGAAATTTGATTTGAATACTATACTCACAAATTCAAACGAATGTTTTATTGAGTTATTTCAATTGTTTCACTTCAATCCTAAATGACTCAAATTGTAATTCTGGTGAACCAGTATGAGATACACATTTAAAATTTAAAGTAATGTCGGCTGTTGGCGTAAAATACCTTCTTGATTTTCAACCAATTAAAATGAAGCGACTTGTAAAAGCGCTTCGTTATTATTGTTTACATATTTAAATGTAAATCCTTTATGGTGTTTACGTTTACCTAAACATACGGCTGATATTTTACTATGTAATAATTTTACACCAAATAAACTTTCAGATTGTTTCTCTAACTCCATAATAGATGTAAAAATTCCTAAATTTGAATCATCTTTAAATACTTCAATTTGTTTTCCACCCATTTTACCTGCTTTACTACAAAATTTACTTGTCTCGTCTTCAGGGTTATATTTTACCCAATCCCAAATTTTAGTCCCCTTTTTGAGATATCTTATTACAGTACACTTATGAATGCCCATAATATTTCCAATATCTGTTGTGCTGAAATCTTGATTTTCGCTTTTTAATTTACACGTTTCTAATACAATATTAGATAAAGCATATTCTTCAATTTTATTCCATTGTATTATTGATAAATCAAATATACCGTTTAATTTTGAATCTAATATATTGTTTTTTATATATTCCATATCTGATTTTTGACAATCAATTCTAATAACTATTATATTATATTTTTTAGCCATATCGTCTTTGTAATTATCAATGGCGATAGATTCTTCAATAGTCATATTTGATTTACTATGTATTTCATTCCCATGCCCTAAACTTCCATCCATCTCTAATATGTATTTTTTATTATTATATTCAAAATAATTATCATATCTCTTTGGTTTAATCCATTCTGGGCTATACTCATGTTCTAAATAATCAAATTTATAAGTTTCATTTAATTGATTCAATAATGAATATGCAAATTTATTTGGATAACTTATCCCATCTGAACACTGACATCCTATTGATCTAGTATTATATATTGAATTGATAGACATTGATTTATTTTTTATTTGTCCACAGTCTGGGCAAATTGGATTAATTAAAGCACTACTTGATTTAGTATATAATTTAGCATCTTCAGGATTTTTAAAATATTTCACTAGCCAAGGAGTTGTATCGAATATTGAATTTATTCCCAATACTATTATTGCACCACGGCAACAAGCACAACCACCCTTATTTAATAAATCACTCTCTAGCATCCAACTTCCATCATCACAAAACCCACAAACATTACATTTATATTTATAATATTTTCTATTAAAACCATTACTATCTTTTCTATATTCTCTATCCATAATAACCAAATCTCTCTTGTTGCCAACAAACCTTGTTCCAATTTTAACTTTAAATTCGCTTGTCTTTTTTCCTAATAATTTACCTAATTTACAATTAGTAAAATTGCCATACTTGATTCTAAATATATCATGATTTAAGTATTGAATTTTTAAATATCCGCTTTTAGTATCATAACTAACAATTTCTATTTCACCTTCAATATCATCATAAAAAAAATTAACAGTATTTCCAACACTTTTTTCCCAATCAATATTTTTACCTCTATGTCTTGGTAAATTTTCTAAGAATATTTGTTTATTATTATTCATTTTATCATTTCCACCTTTCTGTAAAAAAGTTTTATAATGGATAAAGAGACCGTGTTACAGCACAGTCTCTTCGTTTTACCTTATTTAAATTTCGAACCTCAAATAAGAACCATATTAAGTAAATTATTTATTGTTTATTCATTATTAAGATATCTGCTTGATTTTAATCCAGTTACCTTCTGTTGCTGTAACTGTTGCACTATCATTCGAACATCGCAATCCAATTTGTGTATCCACTGTACATTCCAATATGGCAAATGCAGGGCTTCCAGTACCTGCTGAACCTACCACATCGGCTGCATTGCCTTTTTCTCCAATGTAACTAGATGTTGTATAATTGTAAAATTGATAGCTTATTCCAGCATCATTTTCATTTAAGAGTTGTACGCCCATTAACTCATAAACTCCCGGATATAATTCGTATCTTCCACCACCCATATTTGTTTTGACTCCGTTTAATACAACACCCGAACTAAAATTAAGCAATGTATTGGCAGATGGATTCACAGCCACCGTATTACTAGCTTTTAGGTATGCAAAGTTGCTCATCTTATCCCATCTTGTGCCATTGTAAATATACTTGCCTTTAGATTCATCGGTCTGATATACTTCTAATCCTTCAGGTGGTGAAACAATTGCTAGTCTTTGTGCTTGCGACATTCGCGGTACTCTAAAACCTTTACTTGTTGAAACTAAATCTAAAATTGCACTTGTATTAGGTTCTCCACCAATTGAAACATTTCCATCTGCTCTAATTAACATCAAATCAGTTTCACCAGATTCTAAATCTCCAGCAGAAAATACATGTCCATGTCCAACATCTACAAGATCAACATTGTGCCTCAAATATCCTTTTGTTCCACCAACTGAATCATAACCAATTTTATAGTTATCATTACCTTCATAAAAACTAATGCCATTGTCTTCTCCAATATCTGTAAGATTAGGAGTCTTTAAGCGTAATGTTTTATTATTTAAGTCAACATTTCCTTCAATATTTACATTGCCTGTGCCAGCATTTATATTGACAGTGGTAGCTCCTGTAGTATTACCAATAGTTACTGTTTTTTCATTGGTATTATTACCAATATTAACCGCACCAGTTGTTCCAGAATCAATAGTTACTGCTCCGGTAGTTGTTGTATTTAAATTAATTCCACCTGTACCGCTTTTTATATTAACTGTTGTCGTTCCTGTCAGATTACCAACTGTTACAATCTTGGAACGAGCATCTGCTCCTATGTTTACTGCTCCAGATCCTTCACTACTAACATTTACTGCCCCTGCGCCACTAGACATAAGATCAACGGTCTTATTAGCTGCACCCATAATCATTAGAGCATCATCCGAAGTTACTTTTCGAACGAATACTTCTTTAAATACTTTAGTTATTGAACCAATTGAACGAGTGTTATTTGTACTAGGAACTATATCAGAAGCAGGAATAATTGTACCAATACCAGTGGCGGTCAATGTAATGTTTTTATCCGTTCCTCCTGCTGACAAATCTAAAGTGTCATCTGATTCTACTTTTCTGGTGAATAAATTAAGAAATACTTTTAATAGAGAACCTAGTGATTTTGAATTTGTATTACTTGGCTCTATATTATCGTCTATAATTATTTTGCCTTTTGTTGCGTTTTCAGTTGATTTTAATGTAAGATTCTCACTTGCATTAGTTCCCCCAGAAACGCTTTGTCCTCCCGATCTACCACTTTGCAATACAGTATCAGATGGTTCAGCAAAAAAATCGTAATCTGTTCCTGCTATCAATCGACCAGTAAATGTATTACGTATAATTATTATATCATTAGCATTTACAACCTCTGTTCCTATTAGCGTACCAGCATCAGTAAATTTATACTGTTCTCCTTTATTCCCAGAAGTTAAAGCATTAAAATCAGCAACCGTAATACCACCCTTATAATCAATAACTTTTGCTACAAGATCAGATAGTAGATCCCATTTTAAAATATTTGCTTCAAATGAACCACTCTGAGAACCATCAGTATTACAAACATAAATCTTCCCATCATCAATACACCAATCATCTTTATTCCATGTTTTTTCACTCCAAGGAGAAGAATAGGCAATACGCTCTCTTGTAAAAGCCCACCTATCAACAGCTCTCCAAGGTTGTGTCCCTGACTCATTTGTTTTAATAGAAAAAGAAGAAGAACTTGTTAATTCTCCGTAAACCGTTTTACTTGGTACATAACCAAGCAATCCTGGAACATCAATTTGAATTTCGCTGTCAGCAATCCACTCAGTAGATGGAATTGTTTTTTGAAAATATAAAACACCTGTATTGTCAACTCCAACATAAAAACGAATAATTATATTATCTGTAGCAGGTATTGAACCAGTTTGATAATATACTTTGGAAATTAATTGGTTTTCAGTAGGTGTTACAGTATAACCAAATGAAGTTCCAGTAAAAATATCAATATTATCTGATTGAGTAATGGTTCTAATTTCTTTTGTTGCCAATAATGGCACTTCTGGTTCTATACTGCCCGAATCATTAAAATGCGAATGAATTACCAATGTTTTAGAATCATCTGATACAGACCTTACCATTAAAATATGACCTGCAGCAGAAATACGTAAATCACGACCAATATAAAGAGAATCACCACTTATACGAAAATCAGAATCATTCCATACACCATTTTCACGTTTTTCAATTACTGGAATACCATTTTCCTCAATAATCCTAATGCTACCATCTGTATTAGCATCACCTTTTATATATGTAGTCCCAGAAGGATTGTTGGAAATCATACTTCCCTTATTACTACTACTACTTATAGGCATATTGTTAATTCACCTCTACTTTCTTTTAGAAATATAATCCATACCATTTTAAATTTTGGCCCAAGTTTCCTAATACTTTTATTTGTTGAATATTACAATAGTCGATAGTGGTAGAGTTTCCAGCAGCTATGCATACACAATATTCTGATGGTAAAATCTGAATAAATAAATCTGTTGCGTCTGCTTCAATTGTTAATGAGTTGAGATGATTTGAATTTCCATTTGTGTCTGTAAAAGTAATTATTTGATTATTTGCTGTTGTTGTATAAAATTCTACTAAATTACTTTTATGGATTGAGCTGATAAATCCTGAGTGTGCGAGATTACCTATTGGCATAGTTATCATTCCTTTCTTTATTGATATTGTTTTTTATGATTTGTAAAACCCTTGTATATCAAGGACTTTAGAAGACATAAATATTGGTATTTAGGTTAAAATCAGTGATTTATTTGGATGGAAAATAGTAAAAAATAAGGAGAAAAGAGAAGTTTTTATTCCTTCTGCTTCTCTCCTTATTTTGATGTTTTAGATAGATGTTGGGATTTTTTGGTTGAGATTGGAAATAGTGATAATTATAGGATTTGCAATTTCCTATAATTGTTTTATGCTACTTTAATATCATTTTCTAATAATCGTAATTTCAAATAATCAATATTTGACCAATCTGAATCAATATCAATTCTAATCATTGTGTACCCGTGTTCCTTAACAAGATAATCTTTGAGTTTGTCATTTTGCTTTTGTATTTCAAATCTCTCATAACCACCAAATTGTTTCATCGGAATTTTATGGTGTTTACCATCCGTCTCAACTACTAATTTACAATCTTCAAATACACCATCGCAAAACAACGGATAATTATTTATTCCAATTAACCACTCAAATGATTTTTGTGGATCACATTCAACATTTAATATTTTAGAAATTGTGCCTAAAACATATTTTTCAAATTTGTTTGTATATCTATCAACCTTATATTCGTAACTCTCACATACTTTTGTCCATGATAAACCTAATTTTTTACGGTATGTTCTGTCGTCAAACTTAGATAATTTATTAAATAATCTTCTAGATGGATATACTGCATTATTTAAAAAACATTCATCAAATACTTTTCTGAATTCTTCTTCTAAATCTGCTAATGATATTATATTTTTATTTATAGTCGAAGTTATTTTGCCTACATTCGTTTTATGTTGCTGTTGTAATATTTTATATTCTGTAAACTCATCTTTACCAACATACATTTTAACGATATTGTCATAAACTTTTCCCTTTAATTTAAATCTTGAAGAATATGACTCTGGTGGAATAGGAGATATTTCTGCAAATTCATGAAAGAGAGGAACATGCCCAATTTTATTAACTATATCAATAAAATTATTTTTATAGTATTCATTATCGCGTCTTGATTTTATAATTCCACATTTATCTCTAATAAAATCAAGTCCAATAGAAGTTAAAATATCAATCGTAATGTATTCATGTTTTTTACTGAAATTCTTTAGATCTTGAGAATTAGTAGCATCATAAAAATAACTATATTCTTTTAAAATATAGTTAACCAACTCATCATATTTATTGAATTGTTTTAACCAATCTAACCATGAAATATCAAAAGAATTACAATATGTAGATATACTAAATTTAGAAATTGAATTGAACCCTTTAGTGGTTAGATATTTCGGATCACTATTTATGGATATAAGTTCTTCAAAGTAATCTTTGTACTCCTTTTGCCTGTCTTGTTGTTTTGGTTTGAGTTTACTATTATAATGATTATGACAAATTTCTTTTCTTCTTTTCTTTTTACAATTATCACATTGCTGTCTTGTAGATGGTATACCAATCATTAACTCTCCGCATATGGAACAATTCTTATTTATATATTGCATTCTTATCTCTCCTCTTCTGATTAAAGGAATAAATGGGAAAAGAGACTGAAAATCAGAATTTCAGTCTCTTTTAATTACTCTTATAAATCTGGCCTGATCTACAAGGAACCATATATAATTAATTATTGCTTGTCAATATCGATTGTTTTTACTGTTTTACTTTCTTCCCATTTAAAATTATCAGGTTTAAAAAAACATTTAATTTCTTCTAAAGAAAAGATTTTTTCTAACTCTTCTAACAGATATATCTTGTCTAATTTAATACCTATAGGAGCAACTGCTGGATGATTATATACTAAATATTTTTCCATAGTTTATTACACCACCTTATTAAACTTCCAGAGTAGGATCTGTTACAAGATTAAAGAATTGAGAGTCACCAGCCGTATTTGTCCAACCATATACTTCACAATCGAATGGAAGTACAGCAGGAGTTCCGGCTTTAGTTGAAAATTCAAAATCAGGATTTGGACGAGCTTTTTCGACAATAATAGTCTTAATAGCTTTGTTTCCTGCTTTATCTTCAACTTTTGTTTTTGCCGTAATTCTTATTAGTGCAGGTAATTTTCCACTAATGAATTTAACGCCAGTTGCAGTAGCTCCGGTTGTATAATCACAAACTACAAGAACTTTTGATCCTTTTTTTCCTGTATTAAAAGTTAAAGTGGCTGCCGCGATTGTATATTGTTCTAATGTAGGAGCACTTGCCACAGCAGCAATTTCTGTTCCTAAATTATCATCCGTGTCAACATTATAGACCTTTAAAGTTGACGAAAGAGGAGTGACATCTATGATTACCGTTCCTGCGCTTGCATCAACTGTATAAGTTTTCTCGAACGCATTGGTTTGTGCTCCTGTAGTTGATGTAGCACCAGTTTTTACGGAAACTACATTATCATCAATCAGTGGAAGTTGTGCGGTAAAAGTAGCCGTAGGTGAATGATATGATGTATACTGAATTTGATTATCACTACCACCTTTGATTTCTGTTTTTTCATATTTTTCTCCGATAGCACAATCCGTAGCGTATTTAACTTGGAAAAGAACTGCTTTTGTAGAATAATCTTGCACGGTGAAATCTAGCACCTTCGCCCAAACCTGCTTTTGCCCAATTGCCATTTTTAATTACCTCCTATTTTTTTATTTTATGTTTTTGAGATATGACTCAAGTTTTATATTATCAGGATTTACTCCTACTAATAGCTGTTGAAGATTCCATCTATATTGCTCCTTCATTTGACCTCTTTGAAGTTGTTCGTAAAATTGATATACATTCAAATCCCAAATATTTATTATGTTTAAACCATTACCATCAAAATTAGCTACTGATGAAATTAAATCTTCAAAATTTGGTTGTTCTGTATCTTTGTTTAATACTTCATTTATCTTTTTTTCAGCTTCTAGAACTCTTTTGTCAAATTCATCTAATTCTTCTATGTTTCCAACTTCTAAACGATTAGAAAATCTAATATTATTTATAAAAGAATCATAATTAATTCGATTTAATACAATATCTTCTTTGATAAATATTAAATCATTATTTAGAATTTTAGGTTGGAAGTTAACTTTTGTAAAAAAATATAATCCACATAAAATAATGTCCATAATTCCTTCTGTAGAATTAATGACATAGATTAAAGCATCATAATTATTTTTTACTTCTAATTTTACTGAATCTATAACTCCTTCTTTTTCAATTACACAATAAGCTAAAAGAATACCATATTGCTCAAGTCCAATTTCCGCAATTTCTCTTAGAAGTGGGGAGTAAACTGGTATCTTATCAACATATAAAGGTAAGTTTGCTAATAGTCTTAATTTATTCATATAATCACATACCTAATTTATTGAAATTCTTGCATTTTATAAGTTATATAAATTCCACTATAGTTTTCATTAACTAAAAATTCATCCATATCATAAAACTCTAATTCATTAAATCCCAAATCTTCAGAAGAATTGAATACTTCGTCTATGTAGTTTAAAAGCATATCATACCTTAAAGATCCATAATCTGTTTTTATTAATGAATTGTGTAGAATTATATAGAAATGTATACTGCCATATTTAAAAGTTCTTCCATTTGGTTTATAATTAAATTTCATTGTGATAAAGGTATTTGCTTCTGTTTGTACTGTGGGTATGAAACGCCAAGGATATATATTTTTATATATCAAAGATGGGGCATTAAAATCATCTGGCAATTGAACATCTAAAAAATTTGGCTCATTACTCACAAGACATTTTACTATTTCTTTTTTACTAATTAATTTCATTAGGATTGTAAATTTATTTGCACCAAGTTCTGAAAATCTACTCATATCTCACCACCCTAAAACAAACTCTTAATTTGAATCCTAAATCCACCACTAAATACTGTCTCACCAACATTTTTACAGAACAACCTAACATACCCCAAACCTAATCCCTTCACAACACAACTATTCCCAACACTATCCTGACTTACAATACTTGCCAATACAGTCTCGCTAACTCCATCATCTCCAGTCAAATAGAAAACAGAACTATCACTTATTGCAATTCCATTATCCTTAAATGTACAAATATAAGTAGAAGAGTAAGTCTTAATTATTGAAATGTTTCCATTAATTTCTACTGTTAAATTATGCTGTTCTTCCTCAACAATCTCAATTCCAATATTATCCTGAATCAAATTATCATTATCCAATTTACAACTAATATTTACACTCCCTACAGATAAGAAATTTACTAATCCTGTGCTTGATACAGTAGCAATTAAATTATTGCTTGAAGTAAAAGTAAGTAATGGAGATGTAATTATTGTTTCTCTATCTTTTACTTGAATATTTAATTGTACAGGAGTATTAATGTCTGCTTGAATTGAATCTCCATTTAAGATAGTAAGAGAATATGATGGAAATACTTGTTCAACATCGCTATACTGCATTTTTATTAATAATAAACCTGGAACAGTAATATCATCAATATTTGTAACTTTCCACGACCTAATTCCAATTTTGTACACATCATTAATTTCAATTTGTCTAGTAATATCAGTATCGCTTATTTGAACTGCAATTTCTGAATCTAATGTTGATATTATTTTTTGTTCATCTAGGGAGATTGAACCTTTTGAGATTATGCAGGGGATAGAGTGGAGAGTTGATGTTGAGTCGTAGAATTGGAGTGTGTTGTTGGATCTCTCAATAATCCCTACATCAGATATTTTTGAAGTTGTATCACCATTTACGCAAATCCAATTCGAATTATCAAACTCAATAATTTCACCAATGCTTATAGTTTCATCAGGAAAACATAATAGTCTTTTTCTATTAGGATTTTTAATAATTGAACTTTCTTCAACAATACGAGTTTTTCTATCAAAACCACTAATTTTAACCAAATTATAACTTGTAGAATTTTCAAATTCAGTTGATACTAAATTCTTCATGTTATCTGTAAACAAAGTTTTTCTATCTTGTCCTCGCCTTGCTTGATAATCCGTCCACCAAGTCAATTTAATATCAACCTCCTTTATATTTTCTTACAAATTATAATAGAGAAGGGAGTGTATATTACCACTCCCTAAACAAAAACTATTCTTTTTCGCGCAGACCAATAACTTTTAAAACGGAACCATCAGCAGAAGCTTTGTAATAAAAAGTTTTACAATAAGTTTCAAAATTTTCAATGCTTGCCCCAGCGACTAATTCTATAGCGTTTTCCTCTGTCGTCAAATTGTCGATATTAATTGTTACCACATTAGCAGACTCATTTTTAATTAATTGAAAAATATTTACCCCAAGTGCTACATTTTGTTCTGCTTGATTTGCCGTCAGTTTTTTGCTTACATATCCAGTTACATTTGCCATTATTTATTCCTCCTCTAAGTTTTATTAATTTATTATTTAATAAGAGACAATTCTTTTTCAAGAATAGTCTCTATATTATCAAAATCCTTATACCATATTTCTAGCAATTTAATTTTATTTTCTTCGGCGTATTCCCTTTTACGTTTATCGTGTTCTTTTTGCTGTTCGAATTGTTTTTCTGCCCATTCTTTCCCTTTACCTGCAAAATCTACAGGTTTCTCATGTTGCTTGCCTTGAAACTCAATAAGAAGATTATATTTAGGCAGATAAAAATCATAAGATAATAAACCATTGCCAACACCTATTAATCCCTTAAATGTTTTTTGTGGTATGTAATATTTGATAATACTTCCTACCAACAACTTCTCGTAATCATCTTGCGAGATTTTTGTCCAATTATTATTTATCAAGTGGAAACTTATTTCTTCTTCTCCTAGAGAGAAATTACAATCAGGACAACGAAAATTAAGTCTATTGGAACCGTCTATACTTCTTAAATAATCATCATGCTTTCCGTCTTTGCATTTCCAATACACTTTTTGATGACTTTTTGGAGCATATTCAAAAGGTGATTTTGGATTTATGCCTGACCAGACAATTAACGCTTCTTGATGCAATGTTCCTAAACTATCAAGTGGATGCACTTTAGTTTTTGCACAATAAGAACATCTATTACCTTCTGTAAAATCATTACAAGTAATTTCATAGCTTCCATGATAATCTTTTTCTTGGCACTTAATCCAAACTTTACTATTGCTTCGCGAAGCAATTTTCCAAGGATCAATATCAATATTATTTTCGTAATCCCAATATTTATCTAAGAAGTTTTCTCTAATTTTGTCTACTCCTAATTGTGCAAAGGAGTTACACTGATTACATTTTGTACTTCCTTCACGTATATTAGTAATATCACTTATTCTTTTTAATTCACTAGGATGTTTGCTATTGGGACATTTAAAATAATATTTTTTAGATGTACTATAGCACATTTCATCTGGGTTTAATTTATTCAGTTCATAGTCCCATCTGTCTAGTAAATCTTGACGATGATTATCAATACACCATTGCTTAAAAGATATACTATTTTTTAACTTAGTTAAAAGTATGTTTTCCCTTCCATGTAAATGCATCGCACAATCATAGCAATAATAAGCTCCAAATTTTTCTATGTTGTCTTTGTAATGTTCCCATCTGATATCTTTAAGTATCTTTTTGCAATTGTCATTGTCACATTGAATATCTACTTTTTCATTACTTTTATCTTTCAAATCACTTGGTTTTATTTTTATTTTCTGTCCTTTTATATAACTAATTCTACCTCTTTTATCTTTTCTTCTAGGAATTTCATATCCTAAACTTTCTAAATATTTAACGTTATTTCCATTTAACTCCACTTCGACTTCTTTAGTTATTAATCCCATTTTCTCCTCCAATCACTAATAAATTGAAGGAGGTACTAAGGCTTACACTCCTTAAAATACCCCATAAATAAATAAGTTAGAGAATTAATTCTCTAACAATGTACTAGATATTTAGTTAAGGAAAATATTATTTAAGTACCGATTGCGATCCAACTTACATTGGCGAAGGGTGAGGTCGAAACCACAGGCGTAACATCTCCTACCGCCGTAGGTTTCCAAGATTTTATCCTTATTGAACCACTGGCAGGTGCGCCTGCTTGATCACCAACCGTACATGTACTATACATATGTGTCAGACTTGGATCTCCGACCAAACTAACAACAACCCCAACAACAGATGCTAATCCTGTTACAACATCTACACTGGCTGCCCCAATAGTAGCAACTCCTCGTGCAATTTTATAACCTGATGCAACTCCTTGTGTCAATAAATTAATTTTAGCAGTTGTAACAGTAAGTCCATCAAGTACATTTAATTCTGATTCCGAAACTACTTTATAATTAAATTCACTCATTTTTCAACCTCCTTATATTAAATATCTTTTCTCTAATACTAATTCCCACTTTTATAAAACTTAGAATATAAATAACCGTCATACAAATAATCATTAACTTTTAATTTTAATTCTTTATCATATACAGTTTTAATTTTATTCATAGTCCCTAATTGATCAGCAGGACTGAATGTTTTAAAATCCTTATCTGTTAATCTAAGTTTTAATAATTCGCCATTATTTATTTTCTCATCTAACCAAACTTTACGCATATAATCTGCTAAAATCCACATCTCTTCTTCAGTTAATGTATTTGTAAATGTTTCAGTAGTATCATCTCTGGTTAAAACTTGTTTACATTTTTTAAATAATGTCACAGCTTTAGATAGGGTTAATTTATTTTCTACTTTCATTTGTGATTCGTTCAAAGATGTTAGGTCAAAATCATTAATTTCATGCATGAATTTTGGAAAAATTAAATCGTATGATGTGGACATTTTATTTATCACACACCTTTACTTAGTATTTTTCTTTTGATTTTCTTTATTTGCTTTCTCATCTTCTTTAACTAATGTTACTTTAATATTTGTTTCTTCTTCAA
>Ga0209318_1000879_pt1 | contig 23812 bp, 34 predicted proteins | sample RifGroE1_FD_183999 | JGI IMG/M metagenome (GOLD analysis project Ga0209318, IMG submission 183999) | Groundwater microbial communities from Rifle, Colorado, USA - Groundwater E1 (SPAdes) (version 2) | ecosystem: Environmental > Aquatic > Deep subsurface > Groundwater | place: Rifle, Colorado...
AACCTTGGGCAGTTCTCGACTCCCAAGCGTCGAAAGAAAGCCTCAAGCTAATAAATAGATTGGAAAGTGGCGACGAATACGATATTGTGTCGTTTAAGAGTGAAGAAACTCAGACTTGGAAGGTTGGTAGTATTATGTGGTACTCTGCTGGCAGCTTCGATTACAGAGGATTTCAATTTTCCATCCCTTCGTAAATATAAACGATTAGCTTGACATAGTGAATTAAAAAAGAGAAGGTATCTGAATTAACAGTTACCCTCTCTTTTGGTCAGTAAATCTTCCATTGCCTCATCTAGTAATTTTGAAATCGGTATCTTTGTTTTATCTGAAAATGCTTTTAGCCTTGCCCATAGTTCCTTATCGACTGAATTTGACATAGGTATCCTATTCTTTAATCCTCTTTTGGAATCCAAAATATATCACTCCTTTTTCGTATTATACCAAGAAACTACTTGTAGTTCAAGTGCGTATTTGGTATAATAATATTGTAGAAACAAGTAACTACAATAAGAGGAATGATGAAATTGGAAACCAAGATATGTATCAGGTGTGGTAAGGAATTACCGGCTACAACAGATTACTTTTTCCAGCAAAAAATTGGAGTCTTAAGATCCAGATGTAAGGAGTGTTTCGGTAAAGAATATACTCACAAACTAGGAGTTAAGGAAGGGCATAGAGTTTGTAAGAAGTGCAGTAAAGAATTACCAGAAACAGAAGAATATTTTACATTGCGAAAGGATACCGTAAGCCCATGTTTTAGAGGAACCTGTAAGGAATGCAGACGAAGTGAACGTGCCAAGCATTGGGTAGACAACAAGGAAAAGTTAAGCACCGAGCATCACGTGTATTATGTTAAAAATAAGGATGTGATCTTGGCTAGAGAAAAGCAGCAACGATTAGAAAACCCTGAGAAATATAGGTTAAAAAACAAAATTAATTGGTTAAAATTTAAAGAAAAACGCAAGGCTGAAAACAAACGATGGCGGGAAGAGAATAAGGAAAGGCAAAAGAAATATCGTAAAGATAACGCCGAGCACTACAAGCAACATTATAGGGAATATTACAAAACCCCTAAAGGTAGGGCATCAATTATTAAGAGTTCCCAAAAAAGGAGAGCATTAAAGAAAAGTACAATTGCGACCCTTACTACGGAGCAATGGCAAGAGTCGTTAGATTTCTTTGAAAATAGTTGTGCATACTGTGGGAAGAAAACTGAAAAACTTCAACAAGAACATGTTATACCCGTTAACCTAAAAGGAGGTTACACTAGAACAAACATAATACCTTCTTGTCAACCGTGCAATTCTAGTAAGCAGAAAAGAGAATTTGAACCATGGTATAAAGTGCAACCCTTCTTCTCTCTCGAACGTCTCAAGAAAATCCATAAATGGATCGGCTTCAACGAAAAAACAAACACCCAACAATTGGGCATGTTTTAGGAAGGAGGAACTTGCACTATGCAAATAGACAAAGGAATCCTTCCGGTGGTAGAAATGATGAACGCTACAGGTTGGATTGAGACTTGCGGAAGTTGTCAAGGACATAGCAGAGGTTTTCACAAACTACCATACGTCTTGTTCGATTGTAGGCAGAACGAAATAAGGCAATTAGCTACAATTCTAGATAATGCCGATAAGGAACTTGAAGAGATTGGCGCACCATTCAGTATTGATTGCCAGTTAGTATTTAATACAGACATTGGCAGTAACACTGTGGATGCATACCTAGGATGGGTAACATTTGAAATCAGACCATCGGTTATCAAGGGTTATAGGATGCTCAGGGCAGACAAGGAAATTTTTGCATACACAATCGCAAATGAATTTATTGACTATCTAAAACAATTCTAACAAAAAGCACTCCAATAGGGGTGCTTTTATTTTATGGAGGTGTATCATGCTACACACAGCAAACTCATCTGGCGTACAAGAATCAGTTGTACTCCCTAGCGAAACCCAAACCCTATCCAACAAGACCCTAACAGCCCCCGTTCTCACCCTTGGCGTAGCGACTCACAGTTATGGAACCGGTCATGTCGATTGGGCTTTAACAGTAGCAGAAACGAACGCCAACATCCTAACTGCAACAGGAACATCTGATGCAGGTTGTGCAGCAGTCGCAACCCCAACGGTCGGCAAGGTCTATATCCTCTCTAATGCAACGGGTCAAATCGTCACGATTAAAGCGGCTGGCGAAACAGGCATAGCGGTTGCCAACGGAAAAACAGCTATCGTCATGGGTAATGGCACAGATTTCGTCAGAGTGTCAGGTGACGCTTAATTTAAGGGGGCATTATGCTCCCTTTCTTTTTTGGAGGTATTTATGTTCAACATCAAACCTGAAAATCTCGTAGGAGACACAAACAAACTCCTATTCGCCATTCTTGTAGAACTAAAACAACTCAACGAATCGGTTCAATCCCTCCGTCCGGTCGCGATGGACGTAGTTGTTGAACCTGAGAAAGTCGTAGAAAAAGCAGAAAAGCCAAAACAACCTAAGAAGGAAGTGGTCAAACATGTCAATTCAAGACAGACAAGGAAATTATCAAAAGTATAATAGCGATGGGTCAACTCCTGTTGTGGTAGTTGGGAGTTTACCGAAGTCAGAAATGGAAGGATATGGGTCAACTGTTGCTGATAGGCCATTAGCAACTTCCGTTCCGATCGGATATATGTTTAAAGCGGTAACCACACAGGAAGTATGGCAATCAGACGGAGCAAACTGGGTGGTGATTATGTAATGGGAATTAGGGAAGAGATTTTAATATCTAAATTGTCCAAAATAGGCGATAAGGTAAATATAAACAAATTATCCCCTGATATTGAATTAGCCATCAAAAGAAAGATTGATAAGCCTGATGATTTCGATTGGACAGGTGAGACAATAACAATATACAAAGATAATTCAGGTAACATCACGACTGACTTAAACGCGTCTAGCTATCAACACGTTGGAACAGGAAAGGTTTATTATGTAAATCTTATTGATGGCTTAGACACGAATGATGGATTAACACCAGAAACAGCTTTAAAAAGTGTTTATTCCGCAAGGGCAAAGGCTGATGTTGATATCATTGAAGTGGCTGAAGGTTTTTACGACGACATGTATTCCTTTAACAATTTAACTGTAAACAAAAACATAACAATCGTGGCTGCCGAAGGTGCTAATGTTATTTTAAGCACGCGTAGAAGTTTGACTTGGTCAAAAACAGTGGATAAAACAAATGTATACCAGGTGAGCAGAACTTCCGTTGCAAGTGTTTGGGATAGCTCAAACCTTGACGCGAATGGAGATTACACCAAACTTACACCTGTAGACTCAATAGACGATGTTGACGCTACCCCTAATTCATATTACTACACTACTCCAAATCTCTACGTCCACACTTTCGACGGTAGACAAGCGGATTCAAGCGTTACCGTGTTCCTTGATCTTGGCAATTTCAAAAACACAGGAAATTACAGAACATATTTTGAGAATATCAAATTTTACGGAGGAAATGTTGGATGCGTTGCTATTGCTGTTTCGTCGGAAACAGATACCACTATGTTCGTTGCCAATAATTGCGAGTTTAAGTATTCTAACGCAGGAAATGGGGGACTTCAGGCTCTAGGTTGTGATGTTATTCTCAAAAACTGTGTGGCCTCAAAGAACAAACAAGACGGCTTTAATTACCACATGTCCGCTAATAGAGTTAATAAAGCGATTGAAGATGGATGCACAGGAAGAAGTAGCGGAATAGATAGAGGGACCGATACGGACAATGGTTCAACCATGCATGATGGTGGGAGAATCATAAGAGTTAATGGCACATATTGCGGAAACGAAGGCCCGAATATACACGATATTAATAATGGAACTGAATCATGGAATATTGGTTGCAAATCCTACAATTCGGTCGCTACTGCATCAATAAGAAATACAAACTTCATGATTGAAGACATGGGCGAGATGTGGCTTGATTCATGTGAGGGATTTGATTCTTTTGGAGATATAAATATAAGCGCAACCGCAACTATGCATTTAACTGCATGCGATATAACAAACGGTAATAATACCGTGTCTGGAAATATTTATAGTTATTAACTTCGCTAGTTTAATGGAGCATTAAATCCTTGATACACAACATACCCAAACAACGCTATATTAACCTTCGTTAAAGATACAAAGGGGTATTTTAAGGGAGTGTGCGAAATGAAGTTTATAAATTAAGTATCGGATCGTTGGAGGAATATTTAGGTTAGGTGGGGGTAGTATTTTAAATAAAGATAAATTGTTAGAAATATTCAACGAATTACTGGTCGATTGGGAAATGCAAACACTTGCCGCAAATAATGAATTTGACTTTGATAATGATAGAAAGTTCTTAGACGAAGATAAAAGTGATTACACTAAGAGATTTAACGAAGCATTATGTTCGCTTAACGAAAAGGATGTGTAAATGGTGAATAAAGATAGACTATTTGATTACTTGGACGGATTATACGCATATGATACCGGATGCACAGATAGTGGAATAAATGATGAATTACTAAGAGAAGAAGTTAAAACGCATCTCGATAGTTTAAGCGAAGAAGAATTCCGGGTTATAATGTCAACGTATATTCGCAAATATTTCGTAAGCGAAGAGGCTGTGAAGGATGGCTATGGAATAGAGGATGTCGCTTCATTTATTCGATGGTTAAATGATAGAATGGATATTTCTCTATAATTAACCTTCGCTAAAGATACAAACGTCCTAGTTCCCCAAACCGTCCATTCGGGCGGTTATTTTTTTATACCGAAAGGAGGTTTACAATGGCGATTAAATACGGAGAAATAAGGCGTTCAACCCTCAAGCTCTTAGATGATTATTCATCAAGAGGAAATGTCCTTGCCCCAATCAAAGTCGCTGACTACGGCTACAAAATCCAACAAGTCTGCAATGAATCCATCATGGAATTAGCATCAACAACCGCAAAACTCCCCAAAACACTCCTCATCCCTCATAACCCCATCAAGAACTCTCTCTACGACGATACTAGCTCAATCCGACAGCATATTCCATCCATAGACTTCTCCATCGTGCTAGGCAATGCTAAATCTGTTTCCCTCGAATCAACGGGTCCTGCAACCATCGTTATCGAGGAGACTTCAGACGGCGCAACCTACACCCCTCTCGAAACGATAACCATAGAATCGTCCGTCACTACCTTTGTGGAGTACAAGCGACTCATATCTCCCTCATTACCCACAAACACAGTGAGGCTGAGGTTTACGGGCGACTACGTTTATCTATTCCGCAATTTCGTCCTCTATCCATACAGTTTCCCTGATGTGAATTCTATCCCTTCCCATTCCCCCTGGCGTAGAATTGAGACTCCTACTGATTTCCTCGACCTTAATTATGTGGAGATTAGAAGGGATGCTCGACAATTCCTTCCATATACCAATCTCATCAAGACTCCTGAGAATGAACTTTTTTTCAACAACCTAGAAGGTCCTTCAGAGCTACTTATCCATTACTGGCGCAAACCTAATCTATTGACATTCACGGGTGTAGAAGCAACGGACGATGAACTAGAGATTGATTTGAGGGATGATGCGGCGTTAATCATATGCTACAACTGTGCCGGTACAATTCAGAACTCAGAAGAGACAGGAAAAGGGGATGGATATCTGAAGAAGTACACAGAGAAACGCCTAAACCTTATTTCAAGTGCATCCTCGCAGACGGGTACATTTTCGAATCTCTTTTCGTGGTAAAGGTGGTGGTTTAAATAGCAACTCAAGTATATGATTTTCCAAATGGATTCTCTGGCGGCATGAACATTAGCGTTAGCGGAGATCAGATCGGACCTTCCCAATCGCCCTCAATGGAAAATATATCGTTCGACGATGGGGGTGTGCCTAGCAAACGAAAAGGTCTCTCCCGTGTCAATGCAACCTCATGGGGCGATACTCCAATCAGGGGTACACATGAATACTACAGAATCGGTTCAGACGAGCCGATTTTTCTTATTGCCCATGGTGGTAAGCTCTACTCCTACAATGAGGTATTAGACACAAAAACAGACCTCTGCACAGGTTCGGTCCTGACATTTGCTGATGCCTTAGTCACATTCTTTGATGTCGGTGATAAGTGCTATTTCCTAACCGGTACTGAATTCCTCTACTATGATGGCACAAACCCTGTCGCTACGGTAAAAAGCCTAGCCTATATTCCTGTAGTAGCAATGGGCAAAAAACCTGATGGCACAGAGGGAACTCCAAATGAGAACTTCAATCATTTATCCGACTTTTGGCGAGAATCCTTTTCTTCTAATGGGACAGCAACCGAGTATCAATGTGGTATTCAATATCAAGAAGATGGCAAAACAAAAATCACTCTCTCTACTAATCTCTTCAAAGCCTATATTTATAGCGAAGAAATGGTTGAGGGCAGTGGTTTTACTTTTGACAGGACAACATGGAAAGCAACCTTCTCTACTGCTCCTATTCTTGGTACAGATAATGTGGAGATTCAACTCGAAGCCGATGCTCTCATGGACGAAACGGTTATTACTAAATGTACTATGGCTATTGAGTATGGCGGTAAAAATGACTCAAGAGTGATGATAAGCGGACATCCCGAATATCCAAACCTCATTCGATTCTGCTCAGTGTATGACCCGACGTATTGGCCTGAATATGGCGACTTTGGAGTTGGTGGTGATGCTCGTGCAATCTCAGGATGGGGCAGGATGAACGAATATCTTATCACTTACAAGCAGCCTGGCGATGAGACAAGCCAATGGTATTCAGAGATTGATATTAGCTCATCAGGGGACGTTAGCTTCCCAACATACGGCCTTAATGATGAGTTTGGATGTATTGCACCCCGAACGGTTCACCCTGCTCAAAATGGCCTTCTAGCCCTCTCAGATAAGGGCGTAGTATGGACATGGCCTAGCTTGGTCAAAGGTCAAGCGAACTGCAAAATGATATCGCGCAATATCAACGGACGCAATGGCATAGCGAGTGGTTTGCTCGACAACACTCAGACTGATTTGAAGAATGCTCATGCCGAGGTGTATCGCAATAAGTATCTACTCCATGTCAAAGATAAGGTATGGGTGCTTGATTTAGACTACTCAGACCTCGCGAACAATGTGTTCTGTTGGTATCCCTATTCGGGGCTATACAGCAAGGCAGGGGGCTTTATTACGCGCCCTGACGTTCTTTATATGAGTGATAATACGATTGGTATGCTTTATGAGGAACAACAACCTGTGGACAATAATCCGTACTCTGATGATAACGTTGCCATAGATGCATGGTGGCAAGCTCCCTTGATGTTCTTAGGTGGAAGAGAATGGATTAAGAAGTTTGAGCGAATCAACCTGACGTTTAAGGCAGGATTTGGCACAGAGCATACCTTAACGCTTATCTCTGATGGAGGGGAAGAGGAAATACCTATTGTTCAGGAGGTCGGTGGTTTTGACGCTCGATATTTCCACGCGGCGTACTTCAATGCAGGGTCGGACGCTCCTGATTATCCTGAGTCACAGAGCGAGAAGATAGGGGTAAAAGCAGCCTATTTTTCGTTTAAAATCCGTAACAACATGCTTAATCGTGGCATGACAATGTTAGCGGCAATGATTAGCTACAGTATGAGGAAGAGGGTGAAATAATGGCATATCCAAAAATGGGGGAAATAACAGATAAGTTTGTTGGACAACCATATGACCTAAACTCTGTCTTATCTCCTGCTAAAGTGTGGGAGAAATTAGATGCTCAGTCGGAGGAAGTCAGGGTATTTACAAATAGCTTGATTGATTTGCTTAACTCCACCGGCGAAGATAATTGGCTTTATACGGCGATTGTCAATGCGATATTAGGGCAGATAACCGATGGGTCGTTGACTGATGTTAAGTTGTCTGATGCAGAGGGGCAGATTAAGGAGAGGTTGACCTCATTCATAGCAACGTATGATGCGCTTGTGGCAACAAAGGGTATAGCGGATGGATTGGCCACATTGGATAGTAGCGGAGATGTACCTGCTAGTCAGCTTGATAATACTCCTAAGCAGTACGTTGCAGGAACTTATATTGGAGATGGCAGCGCTTCCAGGGTGATAGATTTAGGTTTTAGCCCATCGGCGGTTTTTATTATTCCTAGTGGCGGTTATATGGGTGACGCAACAACGGTATTGGGTGGATTAGCAATAGTGGGTAATGCTGTATATTTGAAAGGTCGAATTGCAATTGCTGTTGCAAGTAACGGGTTTACCGTGCGCTATGAGAGTTGGTACGATGGGGTTGGTTATGGCGTATATACCAACGACTTAGATGATAAATTTCATTATGTTGCGTGGAAATAGGGAGGTTTGGAATGATTATTGAAAAGGGAAGAAAACACCCAATTACGATGTTAAGTAAGCCAAACGAAAATTGGACAGGCGACGATAGTTTTTTTGTCGTAGATGATAACTCAGAGTTAGGACAAAAAATTCTACAATATGCTCCGCATTATGATGAAATTCTAGATGCTAATGGAGTGTTAATTGACATTACGCCAACAGAACCACCACCCGAACCACCACCCGAACCAACTGAATTAGAATTACTCAAAGAAAAATACGCCATACTTCAAGGCGCAGTGGATTTTATCGTAATGAACCCGTAAAGGAGTTAGAAGGAGTGAAAGACATGGCTTTATATTTAGCTATTGGAATCGAAGAGGGAAGATTGGACTATTTAGCGGTTTTTAAGATTCAAAAATACTTACCGCTGAAGGATACGGTTGACTCAATACTTGTGGCTGATGGATTTCAAGGCAAGATTGTTCCGATAGTTTAGGAGAGGTTAAACGCCTCTCTTTTTTCATGCCTAGAAAGGAAGGTGTCGCATTGGCAGGAGCATATAAAATAACGATGGACCCTAAAACTGGAAAAACAATTTACACCGACACAGAAACTGGGGTATCAGAAAATAAAGGATATACGCAATGGGGGATGAGTAAAGATCAATCTCAGTCTGATTCGTTGAAAGCGAGTAGTGGGGGAGGCGGTACAACTAGTCCGTCAGCCCCCCAGCAGTCGTATCGACAATCCTCTTCTCAATCCTCCTACCAAAATTCACTCACTAAATACCAAAACATGCTCGCCGAACAAGCCGCCAAAGCCAAACAAGATGCACTTCGCCAAGCGTGGGAGAGCAATTCGCAAGCCCTCAACTCTCAAAAATCCACTGTTACCAATAATTACAACTCTGCCACAAACAAACTTAATGCCGTAAAAGATGCTCGACTCCCTGAATTCCAACAGCAACGTAATGCGGCGAGTGCTGATGCGGCACAGACTTCTCGTGGAGTAAAAGAGCTTATGGCGGCAACAGGGCGCTATAACTCAGGCTTCAATCGCTCAGAGCAATTAGGTGTTGACCTCAATCGCTCTAATGCTATATCAGGCATTACAGGAGCACAGAATCAGTTCGAGACAGATGTAGGCAATCAACTGAGTGACGTTGATGCTCAGAGAGTAGCGGCACTTAATGACATTGCCTCTAAGCTGCAGTTAGGCGAAAAGCAGTACAATGATGGGACTTTGAGCTTGACGGAGCAATTGGAGTCAGAGAAGGCTAGTGGGGCGTTGAAGGCGTTCTTAGATGCTCAGACAAGGGCTGATACTTTGTCGCAGCAGGGGATTGATAATTCCTTTAGGCAAGCTCAATTTGATCAGAATGCAGAGTTAGCGGATTTACAGCAACAGTGGCAACAGAAGCAATTTGATGCAGAACAAAAGGCCTTACTGTGGGAGCAACAATTCCAACAGCAGGGTTATACGGCTGATGAGGCGTACAGGATGGCTCAACTAAACTTGCAACGAGACCAGTTTGAGGCTGATGAGGCTTATAGGAAGGCGGCACTGGCAAAGTCGGGTAGTTCAGGAGGGAGTGGTGGCAGTAGGAGTAGTGGCGGTTCGAGTAGCAATAGCACCTATGATAGCATTGAAAAAGCTAACGCAGGTACACGCAATAAGGCTGTTCAAATTAGTAATTCGTTTAAAAGCGGTGCAACAATGCAAGAAATCTTAAATGATATCGCGGAGATGGAGCGCGATGGTACAGCGACTGCCGAGAAATATAACACTCAACCACTTCGTAACTTCGCCAACAGCGTACCGATAGACAATTGGCAATATCTGCCCAGGTAAGGGGGATAAAATATGACCATGTGGCTTAATGCTAGTGGAACAAAGCATAAGAATCCATTTGAAGAAAAGGCGAAACTCGCCAAAGAGAATATAGACTACATCAATCCTTCTCCTGAATTTGAAAATGGAACATTAAATTCGATACAAAGTGGGAGGAAGTTAGCTATTCCTCCTATTCCTTCAAGGCTTGTGCCAATGCAAATGTTGTCTTCGCATACTCCTACTAGAATAGGGTCGGGCTACAAATCTGCATTTATCGTCGGCACACTTAATTCTCTATTAGGCAAAGCGTTAACTCCTGTAGCCGAGAAGATAGCAGGTAGGAAGGTTGACCTCTCGACACTCCCGCAACCTACTACGTTTGGAGAAAAAGCATTATCCTTTGGTAGTGGTATGGTTGCCGACCTTCCTCTCTGGTTGGCCGGTGACGCTCTATTAGCAAAGCCATTGTCTGCCTTAGCTAAAACTAAACCATTAACAAAGGCAACAGGGCTATTACCTAAAGCTATTACTCCTGCACTTGGAACAGGGATAAGAGCAGGGACAACCTATGGACTACCGATTAATGCACTTGAAACCGCATTGGATGGCGATGGCATAGAAGGTTTTACTGACAGACTAAAACAAGCACCTCTCATGGGGTTGGGTGGTACTGCTTTACATGGGGCAGGGCAATTGGTGGGGAAGGGAGTAAAATCTGGTGTAGATTATGCCAAGTTTAATAAGCTCACAAAACTTCCTGAAATGCAGGTAAATCCTCTTGATGATATCCAAAACGCTTATAAAGCACCTTCTCTTCGTGATGCAAGAACTCGACAGTATGAAAATATCTTTGCTGATACCTCGGACATAATGGCAACAACGCGGCCGGCAAGCATAAGAACACCTCTACAAGCTCAAGGCATGACCGAGGCAGAACTTATAGCGCAGAGACAATTAGACGCTCAAAGTGCGTTTGGTGGACCTGTCAATAGATTTAAGCTCAAGGATAGAATTACACCCGAACAAAGAGCTTATGATATTAGACAGGCTGAACTAGAGAGCGTCTTTAGCGCGATACCTACAGGGTCCATAGAAACCCCATTGGCACGCAATACTCTGCAACAGAATATAGACAACAGTTTGGGCATGGGTGGAGCTAGTGGGTATCAAGGACTTGAGGCGTTTGGTAGACCGTTGAACAACTATAAACTCAAGCAGACAATTAAGCCTGGACAAAGGGCATACGAGGCGAAGCAATCTGAACTAGAAGAAGTATTCAAGGAGTTGCCTATAGGGTCTGTGGAGACTCCTGTAGCTCGTAAGACCTTGCAGGAGGGGATTGATAGTAGTTTAGGTATTGGAGGTCAAGAAGGGACATATCAAGGCTTAGATGCGTTTGGCAAACCGATTAAATCATTTAAGGTTAACAAGGATACTCAAAACGCCATAACTGAAATCACAGCGAAAATGACTAAGCAGGTCAATGATATTGCCAAATCGCTAAAACAGGTTGATGGTCAAACGAGTATCGAAACAATTCGAGCTAAGGTTAAAGCTATGGGTGGTATTAAGCAGGGTAATGCAGATATTTTTGAAGAGCAAAAGGTTATACCAAATTGGATTCGGAACAACAAGACAGGAAGGCCGTTAGATGAGGTAGCCGACACGTTAGGAATGACCTCAGACGAGTTATTAGCTGCTATAAGCGACTCAAGCTATAAGCAAAGGGATTATATAACCGAGGCATATCGCATAGCTCATAATGACCCAGAATACCAAGCGTTGAGTAATACGTTGGATATGTTGAAGAGTGAGTTGCCAGGGAAGAAGACTTTGCCTAGAACTAGTACAAATGCACAAGCAGACGAATTGGAACTATTCCACGGTACTAATGCAGAGTTTGATTCTTTTGATTTGTCCAAAGGGGACACGATGTTAAGTGGAAAAGGCGTTTACTTTTCAACTAATCAGAGCGAGGCCGCAGGGTATGGAAAAAATGTAAAGAATGTCAGGATTAACAATAAGGATATTCTGGACTTCGATTCATTGGATAGTAGCGCGCAGGAGCAAATTAAAGAAACGATTTATTCCGGCATAAGAGGGGATAACAACGCCAAGGATGCGTTAGCAGGATTTGGGAAAACAAAGGAAAAGGTATTTACGAAAGCACAAAAAAATGAGGCCATGAAATTCTTTGAGGAACTAGAGGAAAAAACGAAGGGATATATTCAAGACAGGGCAAAACCAAGGGTGTCTACTCGTGATGGGGATTTCGTTATTACATGGAGAGAGATAGATGGTATAAAGTATGGTGACAATGTTGTTGTTTACAATACTGATATTATTCCAAAGTCTACGTCGAATGGCAACCTAACCAAATCCGACATCAAACTAAAACCACGCGAACTAACTCCCAAACCTGAACCAACGCCAATTCAACCTAAAAAGCTAGAACTTTCAGGCACATTACCTGTCGATAATCCTGCACCATTGCCAATCAAACCGAATGTCTCCCTTAAACCAAGGGAGATTAAGCGTCTAGGGCAAACCGAGAACCAACCACAAAGATTAGGTCTTTCGGGGACTTTACCTGCTAATGTTCCTCCAAAGATTAAGCCAAGAGCCACGCTCAAGCCAAGGACATTGAATGAACCACAACCAATTGAGCCGAGGCCGATTGAGAGAGTGTTGCCAGGAAAGCCAGAGCGTTTGATGTGGACTAATAAGGAAGACTTGGGGAGATTGCCTAATGGAGAAGTTAAGACTCTGATTAAGGAAGCTCCAATCAAGCCAAGCGAACCTCCTGTTATCGACCAGATAAATGCAAGGGATATTCCCGATGCTCCTGCTCATCCTATAGCTGAAAAGATTATGAGTAAGTTGGATGATTACGAGGCAGAAGTTAGAGCGAGAATTGCCTCTAATAAGAGAAGATTGAACGCAGGTCTGCCACTTGATACCATGACCGACTACGCCATAATAGGTGGAATCAAGATCGCTCGTGGAACGGTTAAATATTCAGTTTGGGCTGCTGATATGGTTAATGACCTGGGAACATCAGTTAAGCCTCATCTTAAAGAGATTTGGGAGGAGAGCAATAAGCAACACTCACTTATGGTCGATGGTACATTTTCAACAGCACTTCCTAAGCCCCAAAGTGAGATCGTCATTGGAAAGCCAAAGGAATCTCTTGGGTTTAAGGATTCGTTGAAGAAATTCTACACAAAGGTAGTTAATGCCCAACAACCAATTGTCGATGCAGGAAAACTTGATGGTTCTGATATTGGCAAGTTGGCTAGTAACTCTAAAAACGTTAGTGGAATTGTTGACTATAACTTCTTAAAAGGCATGGTTAATAAGAATGGCGATGAGGTAGGTGTATCCTTAAAGAGTGTCGTAGAGGCCATTCCAAAGGGTAAGGAGAAAGACTTCTGGACCTATATGAGCCAAAAGCACAATATAGATCGCGCTCGTGAAGGGAAACCTGTTCAAGCCAACTACACGCCGAATATGTCAAAGCAAGCCGTAGATATTGCAGAACGCGAAAACCCTGAGTACAAGGCTGTGGGAGACAGTATTGTTAAATGGCTCGATGATTTTATGACTACCTGGGGTGTTGATACAGGGATTGTCAATAAAGAGCTTTATCAAGGCTTGAGACAAACTTACAAGAACTACTTCCCAACCCAACGGGATTTTAGCGAGCTTGAAAAGGCCATACCCGATAACGTTACTCAGAAGTTTGCAGATCAAAAAACGCCAATTCGCAAGGCTACTGGTTCCGAGAGGGATATTATTGACCCAACCGAAAACATTATGAACTTAGTTAATCGCACAATAAGAACAGCTAAGTACAATGAAGTTGGTCAAAGCCTATTGAATTCAGTTAGACAAGCTCCTGAAAAGCTAAAACCTGTTGCTGAAGTCATTAAAACAAAAGACGGTATGTTCTCAAATAAGGACAATGTAATTACTGTTCTTGAAGATGGCAAACCCGTTTACTTGCAAATCAACGACAAGCCCCTGCTTGATGCGATGAACGGACTCCCTAAATCAATAGGAGATATTCCGGTTCTTAGCACATTGACGAATGGATTCAAACAATTAATAACTCAGAGTAATCCAATTTTTGCCATAAGGAACATTTTTCGTGATATTCCGACAGCATACGTCTATGGTAGTGAAGCAAATCCTCTAAAATTTGGCGCAGGATTAATCGGGGCTGGAAAAGATATTGTTACCAATAGCTCACGATTGAAGAAATATCAGGCGGTAGGAGGCGGTGGCGCGAATTTCTTTGGCTCTAGTGATATCACGAAGTCAGCTGCCGAACTCACTGGCAAGGGTAGTAAAATTAAAAAGGTTATTTCTTCGCCGGTTAAGGCTATCCAAAAATTCAACAACATGACGGAAACTGCTCCAAGACTTGCAGAGTTCAACCGTGTGCTTGAAAAAACAGGAGATGTCAATAAGGCTTTATTTGCGGCCAATGATGTAACAGTTAACTTTAGTAGGGGCGGTAATATTACTAAGAACGTTGACAAGGCGGTGCCCTATTTATCAGCCGGAGTTCAAGGCTTGGATAAGTTCTTTAGAGGGTTCGTGAATCCAAAGAACGCCATTTCCACAATTACTAAATCTGGCGTAGCAATCACTACCCCAACTCTTGCCTTATACTTGGTCAATAAAGATAATCCAAATTATCAAACATTGGACAACCGTACAAAGGATAGTTATTACCTAATCCCTAAAGAGGATGGAACATTTATTAAGCTCCCAAAATCAAGAGAACTAGGCGTGTTATTTAGTTCCTTACTCGAAAGAGGATTAAGACAAGCCGAGGGGCAGGATGGTTCATTCAAGGGATTCGGCAATACTGTGGCCACAAACTTTAGTCCCGCAAACCCGATTGATAGTAACTTCTTTGCTCCTGCAACTTGGAACATTGCCACAAACAAAGACTTTGCTAATCGAGCGATTGTTCCTCAGTCGATGGTTATGGATAAGCGTTCCCCCTATCTTCAATACGACGAGAAGACAACTTCAATTGCTAAAGCCATCGGGGAATTGAGTAATAAGGTTGTAGAGGGAGGGGTATCTCCAAAGCAACTTGATTATCTTGTGAAATCCTATAGTGGTGTTCTTGGTCAATTCGGAATGCCTTTAGTAACTCCTGGTGGCAGCCCTAAGAAAACATTGACCAACCAATTCACAGCAGACCCAACGTTCAGTAATCAATCTACGACAGATTTTTATGACAAACTTGATAAACTGTCTGCAAAGGCAATCGACAAAAACATTATTGAGAAAATCCCTAGTAAGAAACTCACTCCTGAAGAGAACATGAAGAATTCGATGAATGGGGTTAGCTCCGCATTGAGTAGAGGAACAAAATTGATTAATTCCATTCAAGCTAGTGATGCTCCGGATAAGGACGATAGAATTAAGAAGATCAAAACTCAAATGATAGAGTTGAGTAGGAAAGGGGTTCTGGCCGATACGCCAAAACTCATGCAAAAGGTAGAAAACGAATCCAAGAAGTATTTCAATAAATAAAGAGCAGGGTTAATTCCCTGCTCCCGTGTTATTCTGCATAGTAATTTCGTTTAGGTATCGGAAGTCGTCTATCGAGTTCTTCCATAAAAACTTTATTCATGTAAATTATTAGGCCGACAAAAGCTATTTGAAGTATAATTCCGGTTACGGGTCCAACATCTATCCCGAAGTTGCTTAGAGTTTTACCTGTAAAATAGAGTAGGGCGGCCATTCCTATAAACATTGCCACTTCAATTGCTCCAATTGCTCGCTCCCAAAATCGCCTAGATTTTTCAGTATTATTCATACCTAATCATCCTCCTGTAAAATTCTTCATTTTTAGTATTCTATCACTTATGGTATGATAATGAAACTAGGGAATTGGTAAAAAGTATGTCTGGCCAGACTATTTTTTATGACGAACGCTTTTGTCCAGCGTTTCCCTAGTTCATAAGGACAACCCGGGGACAAACGGGGTGCAATGCACTCTAAGAAGAGTATTCGAGAAATCGGATGCTCTTTTCTTATTCCTATCTTTAAGTAGGGGGTGCGATTTGCGAAATAATGATCTCGAAAGAAAACGTTGTCCGACAGACGCACGTACTATCACAACTATGATTCTAATCATTGCCCTATGTCTACTGTCTTTTCTCCTTATGTACAACAGGGATTGCCACAAGATCGACATTAATAGTGCATCCGTTGAAGCATTGGAGTCACTTCCTGATATTGGGCCTGTCTTGGCAAACAGAATCATTCAAAATAGGCCTTATCAAGATTTGTGGGAATTAGACAAAGTAAAGGGTATTGGACCTCAGACAATAGAGGCAATCAAAAGTAAAGTGGTGGTCAAATAGGTAGCGTGAAAGGACAGTGAAAGCGTGAAAGAGTTTAGCCTTAATGCCTTTATAGCGGCAATGGGAACAACAGCAACAGCGTGTTTAGGCGGTTGGGATGCCTCTCTGAAGGTTCTAATAGCCTTCATGATTATGGATTACTTAACTGGGTTTCTAGGGGCTGTAAGGGGTCACAAAGTAAACAGCGAAGTTATGTACTGGGGAGGAATACGCAAAGGGATTATCCTTGCCGTATTGGTTGTGTCTGTATTACTTGACGAAATGGTTGGAAATCAAGACCCCATATTTAGGACACTCACAATTTACTTTTATATTTCCAGAGAGGGAATATCGGTTACTGAGAATTTAGGAATACTTGGAGTTCCATTACCACCAGGGCTCGCTCGGGTGCTTAGCCAACTACAGGATAAAAGCGAGGGGAAATAAATGGACTACAGTTCGATACCACTAGGGGCTCAGAAAAGCCCTCCTGACGAGAGAGATTGGCGCATCAGTAAGTTAGTACCCCAAGTGGCAACAACCTTCCCTAATGCCTTTGAAATCCCCTACAATCATGAAGTAAAGAGTCAGGGAGTAGTTGGCTCTTGCGTTGCTCATGCGCTTGCCTATTGTAGAGAGATCGTAGAAGAAGGACAGTATGGGGAGTATGTCAAACTCTCTCCTGGCTTTATCTACGGAGGGCGTGGCCCTGAAGATCATCAAGGATATGGCATGATGCCAAGGCAAGCATTAAAACAACTACTAGATTTAGGGGTCTGTGACTACGAGAGCTTTCCGGAGAACGTAGAGTGGCCACAGATTAAAAACATATTTGACAACAGGAAGAACGCTTTGCTAGAAAAAGCCTATCCCCACAGGATTACGGCTTATGCAACCCTAGAGTCCATAGACGATATCAAAACAGCCTTGCTTGAGTTAGGGCCGGTTCCCATCATGATTTCTGTTTACCAATCCTTTTATCAGGTTAATAAGACTAATCCGAGAGTACCTTATCCAACTTCGGACGATCAGTTTCAAGGGTATCACGAAATGACTATCGTTGGATGGAAGGGGAATGATTGGATTGTCTTAAATAGTTGGGGGGATGATTGGGGAGACAACGGAAAATGTTACATTCCCATGAACTCAGGTATTATCTTGGAGACATGGGCCATTACAGATAAGGTCATTCCAGAGAAGGAGGATACCATGCAGATTAGGCCGTGCAAAATAACTATGGTTGATTATCATCATACTGTTGGAGATTATTCGAGTGCCGATGTCATACGCAAGGAGCATAAGGCAAAAGGCTGGGGAGACATTGGCTACAATATGGTTATCCTGCCCGATGGGTCCATAGAAATGGGTAGGGACGCTAAATACTCGGGAGCCCATGACACAGGTCCTGCGCCAGATGGCTCAGGTTACACGATGAATCAAAGGTCGTTCGGGATTGCCTGTGCAGGTAATTTTGAAGAGAATCGAATGTCAGAGAAGCAGTATCAAGGGTTGCTAAAAGGTGCTATCTCTGTGCATAAGCAGTATGGGATTACCACCGGATGTCATCACAAACACAATGAGCAATATGCCACAAAATGCCCAGGTAAGTACTTTCCGTGGGCTAGGCTCACGACAGATATAAAAACAGAAATCGAGGGGGGGAATGAAGTGTTGAACGTTGCTGTTTTGCTTTACTCAGAACGAGATTATTGGGCAGGGGCAGACGTAGCGCAGAAACATAACTGTGCCATATTTATTCGACTCGATGATAAGTCTGTTCCAATTGATGCTATGAAGGCGAAAAAACTCATTGTTATTGGCGGCCCAACAACTGGTCATACAAATGAGGTTTTATTGTCTGGCGATAACAAATACGACACCGCCCAAGCTGTTAAGAAGTATTTAGGATAAGAAAGGATTGATTTATATGCTAGAGCGATTAAGAAAACCAACTATTGTAATGGGCCTTTTAGGTGCGGTAAAATTGGCGGCAGGTGCGTTCGGTTACGACATAATTTCCGATGAACAGATTAACGCTATTGCGAATGGTGTTTCTGCGATTGCGGCTGTCATTGCTACGTTAATGAATCGGGATGCTGTAGCCAAATAGGCCAAGATATGGTATAATGTAAATGTGTAGTGGCGGAATAGGTAAACGCTTTGGGGTGAAAAAGTCGTGCAGGAAACCCTAAAATGGTTCCATGTCTGATTAAGGCAGGGTAAGGGCCGAATCACAAGGGTAATACCGAAAACCAGCAGGACATGTAAGGTGCAAATCCTTACCTACACAATTATCATCTCCCTTGGACTTAGAGGCATGTATTCATGTCGTAAACCCTGTCATTAATTTGGCAGGGTTATTTTTTGTTAAAGCATATTTTTGTCTATGCAATATGGTATAATGTGATTAGAACGTTGCAACTAGCTGATGACTACAGTTAGTATTGGTACACATCTAAATAAGCCCTGCTCACTTAATTGTGGGTGGGGCTTATTTTTATGGCAAATTCGGATAAAAACGAATAAATACCATTTTGTTTGTCTATACAATATGGTATAATGTAATCAATAGATGATCGTTCGTTCGACTCGAACCTGCTCACAAAGCTATTTGGTCGGCCCGGTATCACCGTGGGACTAAATAAACAGGCTAGTGTTACTATCTAGTTGGCGTGAGTGGTAGCCAAGTGGTGCTTCAGTAATTCCTTGTCTGCTAAGTGCGCAATTAGCATATGATGGGGTGAAAGCAAAAGGCGGTCTTAATAAAAACATCTAGCCCTCTGCTCTTAATTGAGTGGAGGGCTTATTTTTTGCTTAAATATGGGAAACAAAGATGGACAAAGAACGGGAAATAGTGTACAATTAACAGGTAAGGATAAGGAGGTGAACCGTTGAAAAGGCTTGATTTACGCATCACTGACCCACAACATAAATGGTTAGAGGAATTGTCTATTAAATTAGGTATTGGTAAGTCGGAAATAATTCGTAGGATTCTTGATAAGGAGATGAGGAAAAAATAACAGAATCATTTAATACGGTTAAAACTTGCATAACGTGCGGAGAATGGTTCCCACGAACAGATGAATATTTTTATGTGTATAAGAAACATAGGGACGGACTTTTTAATCAGTGTAAAATATGCAATAGGAAAGAAAACATAATACGCAAAAGAAAGAACAAAGATATTTTATCAGCAAAGAAAAAAATTTGGTACCAAAATAACAAAGACTCCGTAAAGGCTTCTAATAGTAGGTGGTTGGCTAGAAATAAGGAATCTCAGGTAGAATATCGAAAGAAATGGTATATAGATAACTCGGCTAGTGTACTAGAGCGCACTAAAAAATATGCCAAAGAAAATCCAGACCGGAGAAGGGTTATACTGCAAAGATATAAGGCAAGGAAGTTGAACGTTCCCAACACCTTAACGCCTGAACAATGGATTGATATTAAACTTTACTTCGACGATAAATGCGCTTATTGCGGTAGACTGGAACCTTTAGCTCAGGACCATTTTGTTGCAGTTAGCAAAGGTGGGGAATACACTCATAACAATATTATCCCTGCATGTCAAAGATGTAATAGCAGTAAGGGTAGTCAAATGGCCATGACTTGGTATAAGTCTCAGTCATATTACAGTAAAAGTCGAGAATCGCGTATATTGAGTCACTTGGGGTATAAAGGCAATGTGCAACAATTAAGCCTTGCATAATTTTGAAACAGAAGAAGAAGTGGAAAAAGTAAAAGCACTAGCCAAAACTCAAGGCTCATCAGCTAGTGGATGGTTCAGGGTGTGGGCCTTAAAACAAATTAAGAGGGGGAAATGAGATGGGTAGGGAAGGTAATTTCGCTTGTAAAGATTGCAAAAAGAACTACTACCTTGGTTATGGTTCGTATACGACTTGGCTAGATAATGCGAAAACAGTAGCAGAATATGATGCCTTACCTGATGATAAAAAGCACATTTTCAAAAATATAAACTATAGAAGGTGTTTAGGCGAACATGAAGGGCATGACTGGGTTTCTTGGTCTAGCGATTGGTGTTATGAGGAGAATGGCAATCTTTATGTAGATGGTAGCCTGAGTGACCCGTTTTTATTATGCGAAGGATTTTCTGAGTTTGATAAAATAGATTTGGATACTCTGTGGGAAGAAGAGGGGAAATGAGATGAATAACGAACTACCCGACAAAGTTATAAGCCTTGAAGTATTGCGAATAAATCGGAATATCGGAAAGCGTTGTAAATGCGATAAGCCGAATTATGTTGTCGATAAAGATAACAGAGAAGTTGCTTGCGGTAAATGTGGGTCAAGGATTGATGCCTTTGATGCCTTATATAGCTTGGCTTGCGATTGGGAACGAGTCGAAGAAGATACTAGACGATTACTAGAGCAGCGAAAAGAAATAGCCAATTACAAGCCCTGGTTAGTGGTGTTTCGTAAGCTCGAAAGTCATTATCGAGGTAAAGAAATGTTGCCATGTTGTCCAGAGTGCGGCAAAGCGTTTTACTTTGAGCATATAACCGGTTGGTCTAATCGTAAAATGGAGGAATTAAGAAGAGATAGGAATAAATACGAAGGGGGGGAGTAAATAGATGGTCTGGAGTTGTAAAACATGTGTTAATAAGAGTTGTGCTAAGTCGAAGAGGGAAAAAGGGATACTCTGCTTAGGATATATGGCATCTGTGGGATTAAGATTAATCAAGTAGTAGGCGTTAGGTGTTAAATCAGGATAAGCGAAGGAGGAAGAAGTAGGGGATGAGTAAAAAATATAGCACAGGAAAATTTACTTGGGAATATGGACAGGATTGTCATTATGAAAATGGTTATCCGACACATAAATTTTTAGGTCCATGCCCTGATTGTGGGAGGGTAACTTTTAACTATGGTGGAGGCTGGAGATGCGTTGGAGATTATTGCAACAGAAATGTTAGGAATCCTGCTGGAAGTGTTGGTAAAGCCCCTGAATGGTGGAATACAGATATAAATGTATTTCTTGACGGAAATTCATGGTGTGCCACAAGGGAAGGATTTATTAATCTGCAAGAAAGTAATGCTGGATTCGGAGATACACCACATAAAGCGGTACTTGATTTAATTAAATACGAGAAAGGCGGGGGAAAATAATGGCAAGTTGGGCAGAGGTAATCAACAAAATTAGCGAGCAGGAAAGGGAAAGCAATAACAAGCTCGCTCCAAGTAAATATAACCTGGATAATATCGTTGGCTGCGCAAGGACTATTCATGAATACACCGTATTGATGAAAAACTCTTCGGATATGGCACATCAAGGGTTAATTGGTTTCGATATGGCTCAAAAGATTTTAAACGGAACAAAAAAGAGGATTGATGAGACAATTAAGTACATGGAAGCATACTTGATGATTGAGAAGGATGGTGGATAAGGATGGATTTTGATGCAGAGAAGAAAGCAGTATATGTGGGAAATATGGATGCTTTGATAATTGACAAATTCTATGGTCCGACAATTATGTGTAACCTTAGAATCACAGCAGACACAAGGAAATGCAAATGGGTAATCGAACGCCAGTTTATCAAGCAGGATGAACAAGGTAACGACTTCACTTATTGGGACTTAGTTTGCGAGGTTGATGCTCAGGAGTCGATTAGTTTTAGAGATTGAGAAGGGTTGGGAATAACGATGCGTCCATTTAAAGAAGGGGATAAGGTTGTTCATTACAATTGGGGCAGAGGAGTAGTTTTGGGTGAACAATTTCAAGATTGTGATGAAACGGCAATACTAGTCGAGTTTTACAATGAAACTGATTATGGAAATATTGTTGATGTTTCAGTCGGACTATTAGAACTATTAAAGGAGGAGTAACCTTGAATATGAAAGAAAATCCGGAAGGTATTCACAGACAATTCAAGAAATGCTCAGTCCTTACTAATACCGAAAGCCATTATTCCGGATCGTCGGAACGCCTAATAATCCCCATAACCGAGGAAGATAAGAAAAGGGATAGAGAAATGATTAAGGCGTACATGGATCAATATCCTAATGGTGATTATATGGGCGACTTCCTTAGAAAACACGAAGGGGATGGGGGAAAATAATGAATTGCCAAACCTGCACCGACCCAACTAAACACCCAATAGGCTTTTGGGATGGAGAAAATTCGCATGGTCAGATATTCGATTGTGATAACCTTGAATGCGAGCTAAAGAAAGAAAAACTAAAAGTTGCTAAATTTTTTGAAGAAGAAAAAAGAGAAACCGAACAGGTAAATTTAGCGAACGGAGTATCTATAGAGGAAATCAAAACCAAGCGAAAGGAGCTTGGAATTCCTATTCAGAGGATGGCTAAGGAATTGGGGATATTTGCATCGGAGTATAGTTGCTATGAGCAATGTCGGGAACCATTACCTGTGGAGATGGTTGATAAGATAGATGAGATATTCCAAGATTGCATCAATAAACATCTGTATGCCCCTCGCTTAAAACCTGAATTCGGGGCTATTAGATGGGATGTGAAGGCGTGAGGCAATACCAACACTACAAAGGTGGTATCTACACTTTAATTGATTCATCGGTTTTGCACACAGAAACAGGTGAGTTTCTCGTTGTATATCAAAACTCAAAAGGAGCAACATTCGCCAGGCCGCGTGATATGTTCTTTGGGGAAGTTGAGGTTGATGGCGTTATTGTTCCGAGGTTTAAGGAGATAAAATGAACGATAAATTTGAGATTCTAGCAATACCAAAAACATCGCCAATACTTACCGGAGAATCAGCCAGAAATTTGATTAATGAAATGCAGGTTCCAAAAAATAATAGCGAGTTATTCGAGTGGTGCAGGGGATTGGCGAAGTTGTTTAAGATGAAGTGAGGAAGGGGGGAATAGATAGGCATGAATAATATATCTGCCGAAGAAATAGAGGAACAGGGCGAAATAATGACTTCTATATATTGCGAGGATTGCGATTATGACACCGGATATATGGATTTGAAAAGTGCTGTCTTTAAAATAAATATGCAGGGTGGTTACTTTGTGTATGATGGAGAAGGTGGGGCAGATAGTAAGTGTCCTTCTTGCGGATTTAATACTTTGGTCACAGAGAATTAAAGAAAGGTTGGTGGGGTATGGTGCGTCAAAGGATAACCGTAGAAAACCTAGCGGAATTGAGTCCTGAGCAACAAGAGAAGTTGAGGGTATGGTGGAAACACGAAGAATATGATGTTTTTGTATCAAAAAGAGATAATTATTCGCATTCTGTTGATTGGGTATGCGGAGATGAAATACATTATTTTTACAGTGGAGCAAAAAG
>Ga0209318_1000883_pt1 | contig 23768 bp, 39 predicted proteins | sample RifGroE1_FD_183999 | JGI IMG/M metagenome (GOLD analysis project Ga0209318, IMG submission 183999) | Groundwater microbial communities from Rifle, Colorado, USA - Groundwater E1 (SPAdes) (version 2) | ecosystem: Environmental > Aquatic > Deep subsurface > Groundwater | place: Rifle, Colorado...
GATAGGCGGAACGACTCCCGCCGCTGGCACATTCACAACCATCACTGCCGCAGAAATAAATTCCTCAGCTGCTGACGGCTCAAGAACCTCAGTCCTCCCGAACAACACCACCATCGCCCCACAGGGTGGCGGAGTGGAAGAGATCTATAATGAGGGTGGAGAGATCAAGGCAGTAGAGAACGATACTGAATATGATATCATGCTCTCTCGGGATATCGGTGTGGCCATTCAGGCTTATGATGCTGACCTTGATGATCTTGCTGATGGCACGCTGACAGCCTCAAAAGTCGCAGGATCTGCTGTGGCGACTGGCAGCAAGGCAGCAGCTTATACCATCGGCACTGACTCAGTAAATGAGTCGTATGGCGGTACAATTTACGTAACCTCTGCCGCAACGATAACAGCCCCTGCGGTCGTCGCCGGAATGAATTTCTCCGTCGTGACAATCGGCGACATCGCTGTGAGCCTGGATTTGAACGCAGCTGATAAGATGGTCCTTGACGGGGTGACCTTGGCGGATGGTGATCAAGCCACTAACTCAAGCAAGTCTGGCGACACAATAACCTGCCAATATTATTCGGCGGATGGATTTTATTGCTGGTCTGGAACGGTCCTTGGTGGCCATTGGACGGATGGGAATTAACATGAAAAAACTCATACTGGTTTTAATACTGGCACTATTCCCCGGCCTGTCGTTTGCTGGTTCGCAGCAGATACGAAATGTTATGGGAATGGCTAAGGTGCAGGGAGGTGGACCAACTTATACGTCAGTCTTTTCCGACGACTTCAATCGCACCGACAGTGGGGCAGTTGGCGGTAACTGGGATTCCGAAACGGATACAGCTTCACAGCTATCAATCGCTGGTAACACAATGCTGTATACAGGCACTGGTGTAACTACTCTTGCTTATGTCACCGAAAATCTTGTAACGAATTATTATAAATACAAGGTTCTATTTACGTTTAAGATAAATTCATTAACCGTATCAGCCAATAATAGGATCAGGCTCCTTGAATTAAGAAACGCTGCTGGAATCATATCTCTCCTTGACCTTGAGGCTACGAGTGGAACCATAAACAAGTTGAGGACAGATATTGAAAAAGAAGATTGGACAAACGTAACAACCTCAACAGCATACTCTTTTGCCGCAGACACAGAGTATGCTGTTGAGATTATAGTAAGCACAGCTACTGGGGCTGATGCCAATGACGGCACCTATGAGGTAAAATTAAACGGATCGACAGTGTATTCCGGAACAGGGCTGGATACATATTCGCGCCATTGCTCACAGATTGGTAGGCTCGGAATGGGATATACAATTACCGGAATAACCAATGTGCTTACATTTGATTCCTTTGATTTTCAGGAGGGTGATTAATATGTTGAGGCGCTGGTTTTTATTATTTCTCCTTATCATCCCCATACGGGCAGTATCCGCACCATCAATCTCGACGGTGTCTGGTATTATAGAACAGGGGCAGACAGTTACAGTATCAGGATCTGGTTTTGGTGCTCATGCCGATAATAACACATCCAGAAGTTATCTCATAAGAGCGTGGGAGAATTTTGAAACCGGCACCGCCGATTCTATATTTACATCAAATGAAGGCCCTGAGTTGGTGACAAATACATCCTTGCAAAAAGCCAATAGCAATTATGCTGCAAAGGGCTATGCATGGACAACTGCACAGGCATATACCGATGTGTGGGGTCAGCCTCAAAATACATGGAAAATGTATGGTTTTTACCTGTCCTTGCCAGCTAAAGAAAAAAAGATTTTTATGTCAGGGTGGTTTATGTTCCCGCTAGGGTTTGATACAGGGATAAGATATGACACAGGGGTTATTGACCAAACTAAATTCATGATGATGACACCGGTAGGAGAAACTGCTGGGAAAACATATTTTGCAACGAGAAGGGACTCTGTTGATATACCCGTTATGACAAATACAGAGGATGGTGATCTAGCGGAGGGCACTGATGATCCGCTCTTTAACTATTCTCCTATGGGGGAGTGGCATAGGTTTGATATGTATATCGACCTTACCAAGCCAGATGGACAAAAGATACATAACTGGTATGTCGATGGCAAGAAGCTTTCAAGAGTTAATGAGTTTTATGTATCAGATGCTGAGTTAATCTCCGCTGGTGTAATCGACGGGTTTAATTATTTATCGTGGTTGGGTTATCAATTTACCGGCGACGACATATATACATGGTTTCAATACATGGATGATGCTTATGTAGATCTTACTCAGGCTAGGGTGGAGATATCTGAATATGCCACATGGAGCGATACAGTCCAGCACCAGAAAGAGATTCAAATACCTACCACATGGAGTGACACAGAAATTACAGTCTCTGCCAATCTTGGACAGTTCGCGCCAGGCGAAACCGCCTACGTATACGTGATAGACGATTCAGGGTTGGTATCTGGGGGGTATGAAATCACCATCCCCGGAGGCCCACAATCACGCGGCACAGTACCCCTCGGAGACATGCGATAAAAGGAGAGCAATGTTTGAGTTCTTTAAAGACCTGTGGGGGATTTTCGTTACCATTGTCTTGGGCTTTTTATGGATGGGGCGGCTGGAAATGAAAGTCCACAAGCTGGACACTGCCAAGCTGGTGACCAGGGAGTATAGCGATCTACAACACGGCCTAGAAGCACAGCTCTCCGCGACAGAGGCGATGATTGTCAAGGCAGAAATCGCCAACCTCAAGGAGATGATAAAACAGAATGATGATCGCAATGAACAGAGACATAACGATCTGTTATTCATTCTTCAGAGTATAAGCAGCAAAAAATGACACGAAACCAGAGAGCATGGCTTGAGATGATTGCCTATGCCGAGATCGGCTACGCCTTGTTGGATGTCTCTGATAACGGGTACAACGTACTGGTGTCCTCGACGGCAGCACGCCCGTACCTCTTCTACGACTACAGCAAGCATCCTCGCAGATACATGCAGTTCAGCGCACACATTGTATCATCGGCTGCGGGCCGGTATCAACTTCTCTACGACACCTGGCTCGGGCTTACAAAAGATACTGGGTTGACCGATATTTCACCGGCAACCCAGGATATTATGGCGCTGAAGCTGGCTGATCAGAAGGGCGCTATGCCCTACATCAACCAGGGTTATATCGAAGAGGCGATCTGGAGATGCCGGAACATATGGGCCAGCCTACCCGGCAACAACTACGGCCAGGGTGGCAAGAGCCTTGACCAGCTCCTATTGGCTTACTACAGGGCAGGCGGCATCCTTATCGGAGGTTCTCGGAAACCGCTGCATTAATATACTTCCTGGCACTTGAATTGATATCACAGTCTTGAAAACCGAGGCACTGTTCAGCTGCATAACGCGCATAGGCAGCATCAAGCAGTGTCTCATGGTAACCGAGGTGTTTATTTTTGCCGTTAAGACCTATGTACGCTATCCACTTTCTGGTGGGGTTGAACCATGATACACCCTTAACACCAGACATATTATCCCTTCTCATACCGCAATTTCTCTGCTGCCCCTGAAGGGATGCATCTCTCAGGTTACACCTTCGGTTATCCCATCTCTTCCGGTTAATATGGTCAACCTGTCCTTCCGGCATATACCCATCTTCATATAAAAAGACAAGCCTATGGGCCTCATACCTACCACCATCAACCTGGAGATATATATATCCATTAGGGTACACACTGCCAGCTATATCACCAGGAACTATTCTTGTGTTTGTGACATTTTTCCATCTGAATATTCCCGTTATTGGATCATAATCGAAAGCCTCCTTAAGGCGATCCCTGGAAATCATCACCCCGTTATCAGGCACCAGCCCATCACCCTGTATTCTGCGAATTTCCAAACACAAAGCACACTGGCACTCTGTCGTTAAAATCTCATTCATATTCACCTCGCGAATAATTTATATTCATACTCAGAACCAGTTCTATCTGCCTCCCCCCGCAGTGCCTCAAGGCAAGATTCTGCTTGCTTTTTACAGGAAAATCCCTTTACCTTTATCCACTCTGGACACCATTTTACGCCCCATAGTCCAGGGGTAACACGCATTTTGATCACGAATGGATGTAATGAAAAATCATCAGCCACATATCTTTTTTTCTCCGGTTGATCTTCCTGTTCCCGATACAGATCCGAGGCTTTGATTTTTCTCTTCACGGAGACTCTCCCCATGTAATTGTTTATACGCGTAATACACCGCAATGCTATCAGCGATGTGTTCGAACTCCCCGGCCGTTTTCGGAACCGGTTTGGGAGCCCAAGCCTCGATCTTCTTCCGAGCCCAAGCCATAATCTTCTTCTTGGTCGCGAGTGGATCACCCATTGCATATTGCTTGACGCTGCGAGGAGATATCCAGTCGATCATGATATCGTGAGCTGTACACATTCCAATGGCCAAACCGGTTGCCATCTTCATCAGGGCTGCAGCCTTTGCCGACTTGGAGCCCCCGGGAAGCTCTGCTATAACGCGGCTGATCTCCGGGTAGTCATAGAAGGCCATCTTCATACCGCAGGCGATCACGAAGGCGTCGAAAGCGGCCTGCTCGGAAATCCGACCAGCGACGGCCTTGACAGGCTTCGTTTGCCAGATGCCAAAGTCCAATAGGTGGCCGTCCCGGAAAAGACTCCAACCCGTATTGCGAATCCCGAGGTCTAAGGCCAACTCCATTACCACCCTCCTTAAGAATTGATATATTGCTTTGCGTGATCATCGCCAACCACCCCACTTTTAATAATCTTAGCACCGTACGCCTCAATAATATTGATGAAATTCTGGGGGCTCACATGCTCTGCAGTGATCGTTTTCCAGTTAAGGTATTGAATGAGCGGCGTGATGCACCCCTCTGAGCAGAACAGCCGGTTTCTATTGTCCTTGACGAGCTTAAAAACGAATCCGATACATCCAGCCCAGTCATACTTAATCTTCATGGAGGCAAATCTGTACATCGTCCAGTCGCAATATTTCTCTATCTCCGGGGTGACCTCCATTTCCCAGACCTCGTAAGGTGTTCCGGCGTGGTGGTACTCCAGCTTAGAAATTGTCCAAGACTGCAGTTTGTTACTAGGTGTTGGCCAACATTCAATAACCCTGCCGTACTTATCAAGATACGCAATATGGGAATAAAATTGGCTTCGTGTCACAAAGCGGATCATTTTTGATACGATGCCGATCCCTTTAAAGGCTATAAAAGTAACGCTACTCATGCCTCTTTCCTCAGTTGAAGGATTGCACGGAGATCATCACGTAGGAGTTTTTCGATAATAGACCGATTACTTCTCTCCGACGGATCATGGTATCTCGTAATGAGACGGTTATACTCCTCTTGCAGCTTTAGAATGAATTCCTCTGGGGTATTTGCCTTCATAGATCCTCCTTGTGTTGATCAATATACTCCTTGGAGCTTGAGCTTGTATCGCAATCCGGATACCCCAAACACTGCTCCGCAGCATAGCGGGTATATGCAGCCTCAAGCTTGCTTTCAAATGATCCAAGATACCTCTCGACCTTACTAAGAGATACACTGGCGATCCATTTTTTGTTTATCTTATGGAAATAAATCCCCTTGATACCAGAGCTATTGCTACATGGCACGCGGGAATTCCTTGCATTGCATTGCCTAGATGCCTCACGCAAGTTTACACGGCGATTGTCACGCCTCTTGCGGTTGATATGGTCAATCTGTCCCTCCGGGAGATAGCCATCAGTATAGAGAAAAGCTAAGCGATGGGCGGCGTAGGATTGATTATCGATTTGGATATAAATGTAGCCAGAATGGTGAACCCACCCCGCCACATCACCAATAACAGCCCGTGGCCCGTTTTGGGAAAACCAATAAAACAAGCCAGACTCCTTAGAATACAGCAACACCTCCTTGAGTCTGGCTTGCGTAATCATATTCTTACCACTCCATCCTTACAGTTTTACTTGAATCGCCAAATGGGGCATGCAGGTAAATCCCACCATGGGATGTACCTATATCGTTATCTCCCTCACCATTCGGCCTGCCGTTACCGGGCTTGAACACAAAGCCATACATGCTGGCCCTTGAATCTCGGTTGCAGGTATCCTCCTTGTCCCTGCAGTTTTTTGCCGTACTCTTTACGACGAAGGTTTTTCCGGACGCGAATGTAAACTTCACTGGCCCACCACCGAGAGAGTCTCCGCGCTTGCTAATCCTCCAAGCCTGTCTACCCTGATTTCGCACCCCGTAGCTGGTATAGGTGGCTGAGTTTTTATATACCCCAGGAGGAGTTGGCGCTCCCGGAGTAGCAGCGCTTCCACCTACTGCAGAATATATTTTTCCATCCGACATCTTGATCATAAAGACCAGAGGCCTGGTAAACTCTGCATCCAGCCTACCCAGAATAAACACCGGAGATCCCTTGTATGGTGTTCCTAACCTTGCAGCCTCTCCGTTGACAGAGACAGCGATCACAGACCCAACCGGCAGCGTCCGGAAGAGAATACCAGGCAAACCCCCACCCTGATCTGTGGACCGTTCGTACTCAATCGCGTGAGGGAACGGCAGGGCACTTGCCACTGGCGGAACCACAGGTGGCGAAACCGGGGGAACCACAGGTGGTGTGGTAGGTGGAGCCGTGGGGGTGCCTGGAAATAGCTCCGAACATAGGGCGGTGCATTGCCCAAGGCTCTGGGGGATCTCAACTCCATGCACCTTGGTGGCGACCATCATGGCCGCGCCGAAGCTGAAGACCGTGAACCCGAGCGCCAGGATGAGAAGAACCATCCATCGCTTCATTACTCGACCTCCGTGACCGTTCCCTGGCCGGGCAGCGGTTTTGGTGTATCCTCGCCGTCGCTATCGGTTACAGCAGGTGCTGCAAGCGGTTTTACTTCAGGAACAGGTGCCAGCGGTGGTACAACCGGTTTCGCAGCGGGCAGGATTGAGTCAAGTCCAGGAACCAGGCCGGTGATACCACCAAGGCTCCCCAGATCCGGAGTGGCGCTCTGCGGGGAATTGAACCCGAAGGACGATCCAGCGATGGTTAGGTTAATGATAGCCGTTGAGCCGTTATCGGCCTTGGCCTCCAGGCTGACCGGTGTAACCCGGCCAGCGCACCCAGAAAGCGATGCCATGAATACCGCAATTACCAGGCAGAATACGAACCCCGTGAATATTTCGCAAAAATCCTTAAGCATCCTTCACCTCCTTCTTGGCCGCTCTTTTGGCAGCTATGCTACTGGTAATTCCGACCTTGGCGCTGGTGGCGAACGTAGCGAACACGTTCAATGCGCCGACACACGACCACAGGGCCGTTGCCATGCCAACCTTCACACCATCGTCCATAGGGATCGAGATCCCGAAAATCTCCAGTATCCCTACGACAAGCGTAAGGAGAGAGGAAACCGCTGTGACGGCTGCGGTGTTGTTCTTCCACGACTCGGGGTTGGCAATAATCTTCCCGTGGTCGAGGGCCTTAATCAGTTCATCCGTTTTGACTGCTCTCATTCGCCCGCTCCCATGAATTCCCTGTTGCGCTTATCGACCAGCATAGCTGTCCTGACGAGCGTGTTTACAAGTCGCGACCTTGATCCGCCCTGACGCTTCAGCCAGAGCACAAGCTCCGGATCAAGGCGAATACAGATCCCGATCTTTTTAATCCCCTCGGGTTTCCGGGGGGCTCCCCTTTTCTTGTCGGCCATAGGCTCCTCCTGTTGAATTGACAATTACCGAAAAAACAAACTACCTATAATGTATATTGTTTTACAATAATTGTCAACCATAAAAAAACGATTACTCAGGAACATCCTTCTTCAGCGGGAGCATACCGTATTTATTATTCAGGTATGACTGGGCAAGCTTGCGGAATTCAATTTCAATGCTGAACAACCCCCGCTCCACGTGTTCAAATAGCATACCAACCGGCATAACATCCTCACAATAGATCAGGACCAGCTTTTCCCCGGCGCTGTTCTCGATAATCCGGATCTCTCCGCGCACTCGCTCGGAGTAGGCAGCTCCCGCCTCCTCGGGCTTTGTGAAGAAGTCAACGGATAATTCCACCTCCTTCCCCGCAAGGATCATGTCAAGCATAGATTCATTGGCCATTACTGGGGTATCCAGGAGGGGAAATTGATGCTGGCCACAGATTAGATCAATAGGATCTTCACACACCCCCTCCGGTACTTCTTCGTTAATAAACTCGCCGCCCTTACCAGGGGCAACCGGGTAGCCGCAGCACTGACTATGGTCACCGGTTTTTTTACAGCAATCATCCCCCTTATTGCAGGAACAAACGTCCTTCTCCTCATTCATTTTCCGAACCCCCGTAAGAATATTTTTTTGACAATGGCGGCAATCAACCACCCAATTACGACAAACATCACAAGGACAATCACACAAGCCGCCAGATATAGCGCTGTGATTATCAACGCCATCACCGCCTCGAATATGTTCGACCCCGATAAAATATTCGTCGTTCCCGATACAGCGCACATCCTCTCTATCAGCATACTCCTCCTTGTTTTGTGATATACTTTTTCGCGCTTGAATTCGTGTCACAGTCTTGAAAACCGAGACACTGCTCTGCTGCAGTCTCGGGATTGTAATCCAGCACCTCCTTAAGCCGCTCCCGGGTGATCATTTCTTTTGCCTCGCAAACCACTCAGCGATCAGTCGCTGTGCGATGTGCTGGATGCTATAAGCAGCCGTCTCGTCACCAACATTCTTTTCCCCGATCATCTCCAAATTCACTTGCCAGATATGCGTTGACTCATGGACAATCAAGCCTATCTGGCTAAGCACCTCAGCCTCTAAAGGAATGCACACAATAGCGTTTAGACCATCTTCGCCATCGATAAAATGGGCACAGCCGTCTACACCTGAACTGATAAAGGGGATGTCGTAGTCCATAGCACCTATCTCTTTGAGACGTTTTTTGAACATCTTTCTGGATGTGCAAAGACAGTAGGCCATTTGTGCATAGAGAATACCGTCAGTGAACCACTCTTGCTTTTTTTTCATAGGACCCCCCTGTTGAATTTCAATAAAGCACAACCACCCGCCATATCCTGCTCGTCAAGCTCGATCCCTTCATCGGCCTCACAGTAGGCGGTTCCACAGGCCCATTCCCGGATATCCTGCTCATTGGCGGCGGCATCTTGGCACTCCCTGGCCTCTTCCTCAAAGTTTGCCCATTCCTCCCATTCAACGACCCTCTGCTCCAGGGTTTTACCATCTGTCCTGGTGATGCCGGTGCCGTACTTGCCGATCTGAGAGAGGAGGTCGTTGAAGAACTTCATCTGAGCGCCTTGTTGATCCTGGGCTTTTATCCGCTGGTCCTGCTCAAGGAGGATCTGGCCGCGAGACTTGCGTTCATCGGGAAAGACCATCTCGGAAAACCGTGCAGCCAATTCCTTTTCCCTGGATAGCTTCTTTTCCCGGCGCAGGATCACCAAGGCGGCGATATACACGATGGCTCCCAGGTAATCACAGATCGCCCGGTCGTCGTCGTCACAATTCATTGCCTCAAGGACTTTCTTCCTGGCCTGACCAACATGGAACCCAGGCCCTACGGCCCGGCCCTCAGTCACGATGGGCTGCTCCAGAAACGGGAGCCCGTTGGCGTGACACTCTTTGCCCTTCCCGATCTGTGACTGATCGAGAGCCTGCTGCAGCACCTCTGCCAGTGGTTCATACCCCGGTTCTACCCGCATATCACCTCCGTTGAATTGAGAGAGAAAAATCATCCTCCTGATACTTATACACCACCTGTGAAATAATGCAATATTAGAATTCGATTCTTGCAATTCTTGAATTACCGGCTATACTATGACGAAACAGGGGTGCATAGGGCACCAAAAAATCAATGGAGGAATTATGAACGTAATGGAACCGGAGTACAGGATTCAAGACCGGCGAGGACTGACGCTCTCCCGGCGCATTGAGATGTTCGGCAGGACAGCCTATCAGTCGTGGGATAAGATGGACGATGACAGCGACCGGCGTTTCTGTGAGAAGCACGCCGCACACCGGTCCACCTTTGAAGGTGCCTGTATGCATCTGCTTGTTTTCTCAGACTATGCTGAGGAGATCTCCTATTTCCTGACGGCGACCGACCGGAAGTATCTCATGATCGAGTCCCTGAAGAGCGGGGGCCTGCTGATCACCGGCACCGTCCGCGCCCTGCAGGAATGGATCAACGGCGACACCGGCATTGGCATGAGGCTGCAGTATTTTCTCCACGAATTTGACCCGCTCCTTTTCCCGAATTTCCCCGGCGACGGATACAGTGTCGAGAAAAGCAGGACTGATGTCATCTCTGTGCCACCAGCCGCAGTCGTGGATCTGTCGGCATACCCCGATAAGCACCTGATGGTCATGGTCAGGTTTATCGTCAACCGAGCTGTCACCCATGAGCTGGTTCGTCATCGCCCATGCTCCTTCCTGCAGGAGAGCCAGCGTTATTGTCGGTATAATCAGGAAAGGTTCGGCAGCGAGGTCACCTTTATCAAGCCGACCGCCTTCTACAAAGAAGGAACCCGCGATTATGCACTCTGGGAAAAAGCTATGCGCGGAACCGAGAAGATCTATCTGGAGCTGTTAAAGACCAGCACTCCGCAGGCGGCACGGATCGTCCTGCCGAATTCCTGTAAGACAGAATTGGCCATGTATGCAACGGTAGCAGAGTGGCGGCATGTGTTCAAACTGCGGAACAATAAGGCCTGTGATCCTTCAATGCAGGAGATCATGAAGCCGTTGGCCAGGGATTTTTTCCAGAACCGGATTTTCTGGGAATAAGGAGGGGTTATGACCGATAGAAAGAAACTGGCCTTCATGGTGGTCAGCAACACAGACCTGACTGAGGGAAAGGGTAGTCGTTTCCCTACTCAGATCTGTGAGCTGAAAGCAACGGCAAGGAGGGTTGCCAAGCACGGCTATGTCCAGGGCAGCGACTGTCCCATTCAGGAGGTTGAATTGACCTGGAAAGACGGCTACTGGTGGGGGCCAGTACGGGTGAACCCAGGCACCAAGGCTGATCAGTATGAGGAACCCATCATTACCGCTCAGGAAACGGCAATTGCAAAAGCCAGGGGGTTGGGCTTGACCGACGAAGAGATCCTGGCTATTATGGCGAAATAGACATAGCCAACGAAGAAGTCGAAAACGACTTGAGGGGAAAAGAGAAGGCGGCTTGGGCTGATTCCCGAGCCGCCTTTTTTATTCAATCCAAATTATGGGAAGGCCGAAAACTTCGGTCCTCTTCCTTTTGTCACCTATGTTCTATTGGCCACTTCGGCCAACGACAGACATGCTCTGGCAGGCAATTCCGGTCTTTCCACCGGATGCAGGTATGTTCACATCCGGACTTCGCTTCACTGCAAACGCATGATAGGCCTTTAATGATTGGTCGCTCCATCACTTTCTCCCACGGAAGATCTTATTGGCATTCTCAAGCACCAGGATATCATTCCAGTCCAGACCGTCCTTATCGGGGATGTAGACTGAGACGAGAAGATCGCGGTGCTTGGGCGAGGTGAGCAGGCGATTGGCCAGCGTGAAAGCGGCCCGTTGCCCGGCATAATTTTTATCGTTGTCACCGAAGATATACAGGTGTTCCACTCCTGGGGGTGGTTCAAAGCCCACCAGGAGGGAAGAGGTTAGGGTTGCCCAAGTAGGGATGCTGGTCTGCTCACAGGCCGACAGCATCGTCTCGATCCCTTCACCGACCCCAACCCTGTTGTCTGCAGGATACAGTCGGATCGCCCCTCCGAGCATCTTTTTCAGGGCAGGCATAAAACGCTTCGGCTCCTCCAGGTCCATCTTCTTCCCCTCTGCCGTCAGATAGGTTTCATGAATTGTAATTCCCTGGTTGTCCGGACCCATAAAGACCCCGAGCATGGCATGTTCCTTCTTGCGCGTTTCCGCACACCAACATTGACTCGTGTATCGCAACGAGCTGGGGATTTTGGTAATACCGCGACCGAGTAAATATATCCAAGCCGGATCTCCTGGTTTAACCGGCGCTGATGCAAGGAAAGCAGATCGTAAGTTTTCCGGGGAGGCCTTCGCCTGCACGGACGCGGTGCGGATCTCACATTTGTGAATTATCTTGCGTACTTCATAGGCTGCTTCTGGCAGAGTCAAGTTGAAGAACTTCATCAACAGGCCCCAACCGTCACCGGCCCCGCAGTAGGTGCAGATCCAGGAGCCGGTGCCGTCCTTGTCGTCAAACCGGAATGGCTTCGACTTCCCCGGCTTCTTACACAGGGGGCAGTCTACATGCCGACCATCGCCAACCTCGATCCCCAGGTTCGCGTAGATATCGATCCAGCGCCCCATCGCGTCTGATTTGAGATAATTAAACTGTGACATTGCCCCTCCCCTGTGCGTCGATATATTGCTTCGCACTTGAGCTTGTGTCGCAATCTGGATATCCAAGGCATTGCTCTGCTGCATAGCGGGCGTATGCTGCCTCCAGTAGTGAATCATAATACCCTAGGTGTCTGTGTGAATTGTCAACGCGCATACCCACCTTCCATTTTTTCCCCCGCTGCTGATTAAGGGAAACACCCTTGATTCCCGATGTATTCCTTTTGTTCATTCCGCTATTCCTGGGGTTATTGGGTATTCCCGTGGTGCATAATTAAAAACCTTCGTTTTTTTCCAACCACCAGTGGTTTCACGGTAAGGCCCACACTGGGTGATAATGGTGGCGGCATATTTTTTCTGGGTCTTATAAAACCTCTCCACAATTTGCTTATCAGACATTCTTTGTGTAAAAAACTGATCCAATGACGAGTCAGAGTAGGTGACCTCCGGGTATTTCCGCCTGAAAGTGCGGAACCTCGCGGCCCGGTCCTCCGTGGTGCCGAACCGACGCGGAGCACAGCTTGGGCAGTGTTTACGGTCACCCTTACGAAGAAGATGATACAGGTCAACATCGAACCTAAACCCACAGCGATCACATTCAGCCCTGACTATACCGTAATGGCCACCGTGGTTTCCATATGGTATACGCCGGAATGAATTATTGCAAATGTGAATAATCCCAAACCTCATCCCCACATACTCAGGTTTTAGTTTACCGTTTTCAATATATTTCCCTTCGCCCATTATCATCTCCTATGTAAATCAATGAACCGCTTGGCACTGGAATTCAGATCGCAGTCCTGAAACCCCAGGCACTGCTCTGCTGCGTATCTTGCGTATGATGCATCAAGAATACTACCAAAATATCCCAGTCCGCTCATTTTTCCATTTACTTTTATCTGAGCAGCCCACCTTCCCATTCTTTTATTCCAATAAACCCCCTTAACCCCAGATGAATTATTTGATAACATTCCACAATTTCTTAACTGGCACTGCATGGAAGCCTCGCGCAGATTAGACCGCCAGTTGTGCCAAGGAACCCTATCAATATGGTCAACCGTGTTTTCTGGTAAATACCCATCGGTGTAGAGAATCGCCAGGCGGTGAGCCCTATATAGCACGCCATCAACACCAATTATTATATATCCGCTATCATCTAAGCACCCTGCCACTGAACCGATTGGAACATTACTTACAGCGACTTTCCATAAAAAGAACCCAGTGTCTGGGTTATAATCCAACACCTCCTTAAGCCGTTCCTGGGTGATCATCATCTCCTCCTTTTATGGTATTTTATATTTAAGTGTTTAAGATAATTCATAAACGCCTGATCTGGCTCAACCTCAGTGACATCATCCATCCCTCGCGGCCACTCCTTGAACTTCTCCTTGTACTTGTGGGCACACCACCCGTTGGAATATTCCTTGAACCGTGCCCACCTTTTTAACATACCAAGGAAAATTCTTTTGTCAACAACAGAATCGGTTTTACCGATCTCTTTCAAGGTGCCCTCCTCAACCTCGATAGGTTTTCCGTGACGCTTCATAACAGATCCACAATCGGGGCAGATAATCCCCTCCTCAATAACACGATTGCAAACCTGGCACTTCACCACACCCCTCTCTTTCTGTTTACGCTCTGCCTTTGACCAGACTCGGGCCTTGCCATCGAGCGACCATTCGTGCGGCCACTCCAGAAGCCCGTGCTCTTCTATGCATCCGGCGAAGTCCAAAACACAACAGTCGTGTTTTCCTGGGTACAGTCTTGATCCGCGACCGCCCATCTGGATGAACCGCCCGAGGCTCTTTGTGGGCCGGGCCAGCACTATACATGAGGCTATAGGGAGGTCTGTACCTTCGCAGGCGATCCCGACGTTCACTATTACCTGCAGTTCACCACCAGTGAACGCATCGAATGCAGCTGAACGAGTGTCATGATCCGTCTTCGCGTCAATGTGCATTGCCTCGACCCCATTGGCCTTGAACTGGCCCTCCAGGGCAATCGAATGTGCAACACTGGTAGCGAACACGATGGTCGACCGCTCTGGGCAGATCTCAGACCAGTTCTGATAGATATCACCGACCAGCTTCGGCTTATTGGTGCGCCGTTCCAACTCTCCCAGGTTGTAGTCACCGGCCACCAGCGGGATATTGTCAAGATCTGGTTTACTTGGCGCAAAATAACGGAACGGGACGAGCTTCCCCTTGTCGATCAACTCCTTAATCCCAACCGTAGGGATGATCGCATCGTAGAATTCCCCCAGGCCCCTGCCATCCTGGCGTGTCGGGGTTGCAGTTAGACCGATGACGACTTTCGATTGGTCGTATGCCTTCAGGATCTTCTGGTAGGACGGCGAGATGGATGAATGGCAATTATGAACAGCTATTCCATTAGCGAAGAAAGAAGGATGTCCTGAGATGTGAAGGTTGAATACAGAAACAGGGCTCTTTCGTTCGACACGCGATATATTGACCACCCTCGTGAAATTAGAAAATCCATTTTCTTCCTGTCTTTCTCCTTTCTCTCTATCGAGGTATGGGAGCACCCATCTATTTCTATCCCCACCATCAAGCCCTTGTTGGCAATATCTATCTTGTAACAAGTTGGATACTCCGGGTTGGTTTTTCTCAAGCCCGTCGCAATTGCCACCTCCGACTCCCACCCCTCCCCGAGTGCATGTAAAAGGGCAAGCTGTGGCAAGGGCAGCAACTGCCCATTTCCGCCTCTCTTGATAGGCATGTGTTTGATTTCTCGCAACCTGGCCTTCATCTTGATTCTCGCCTGGTGATTGCTCATGGGGTTGTGTAATTTCTTCGCACAAGACTGCGAGCAACATTCTTGCTTGTTCCACGTCACCTCTGAACAAGCACTGACCATTTTCATCTCCACGAATTTCATCCATGGTTTGAACACTTTTCCACAAATCGGACACGTTTTTGACGCTGAAAACATCCTCCCCCTGAACCATGGCTCTCGCCTCTTTCCATCCGCTTCTGGTAAAAAACCTGTGGTTACCTGTGCATTCTGTTCTTCTTCCATTAGAGAACTCCATAATATAGGTTGTCATGGCTGGTCTACAGGAAACACCAAGGACTTCTCCCGTCCCAGCCATACTGTATACTATATCGCCACAGCGCACAGAGTCAATGGTTTTTTCGCCAGACGGTGTCGAAACCTTCGTTTCCCCGGTGAAACACTCGTCCACGAAGATGATATCGGCATCATGCCACCATCTATTAAGTGTCAACTCCTCCAGGTCCATGCGCCGGGAGTACGTCTGCATCGAGGCGATCTGAATTGCGGCCTCATGATCGCACGCTTCCCCTGCCATAACAATCCCAGTGGTCAGGCCAGTGGAATTGATTGTCCGTTGGGCCTGGAAGACCAGCTCACGACGATTCGCAAGAAATAACACCTGCTTATCCTTACTCCTAGCCAACCCAGTGATCATTGCAGCCATCACCGTCTTGCCGCTGCCGGTCGGAGCTACGATGATAACCCTGCGTTTTCCCGCAGCAATCGCCGCTCTGGCATCCGCAACCGCCTTGTCTTGAAAGTCGTATGGAGTGAACATTTTTGCTCCTTTTTGCATTAAATGCGGTTCTAATGAGAAATCAGGTGGTTACAGGCTATCCAATGAAGAAGTGTAATAGTTTCCGGTACTTTAAGAAACCGCTTTTCTTCTTTTATGGTTTGACAGGTCAATATGACCCATGCTACAATAACCTCCGTCTCCCTTAGAACGCTTTTGAAAAAACAGGCTGTTGAATAGGCTACGGCTTGCACGCCTGCTACTGCTATCTGATCCCTTTCTTTCATTGGATAGCTGCTGTACGGCTTGGCACCTACTGAGACGCTGCTTACTGAGACGCTGTTGAAGGCGAGCCTAAGGCGAGCCCTGTAATGAGTTGCTCCAGGTGTTAGGCGTGTTACCAAACGGTAACGTCATTGCTGATACTCCCACCATCCCACCTTAACCTCATTGAGGCGCTTCTGGTCGAGGTCACCAAGGTTCCTCCATTCATCATTGCCGACACCCATGTCATACTGTTGGTATTTCGGAGCCCTACGATGCAGGAAGAGTCTTGGGTTGTCCCATTCCAGTGTCTCCAGGCGCTTATACATCGCGTCGATGCGGATATTTTTGACGTTGGCGATCTCCTGAATGGTCATGGGGCCTTCGTCGGTCGACAAGAACCTTGGCCATCTCTGGCCGTTCTTGATGGGTTTCTCTATCAGCCTGGTTGGGTTTCTCGTGTCCATGGTGCCTCCGGTGGTGGTTAATAAATGTACTGCCTATAATGGGGGTTATACCCCTGTAAAAAAAAGATGTCAATATTTTCTTTTATCCTTGCAAAATAAAAACATCACAATATAATATAGCCTGAAACTGAGGGGAATTCAACCAGGAGGGTATATGAAGACGGTCACATTACTGGCAAAAGTGGTAGACGGCAGAATCGATCCCGACTCTGAAAGGAACTGGGAAACTGCCATGAAGATCCTTGAGGGGAAACAGGTGTCGATCAAGATCGGCCCGCGTACCAGGGTTCGCAGTAACTTGCAGAATAATTACCTCTGGGGGGTCGTGTACAAGACGATCTCTGATGAAACCGGCAACGACTCCAAGGACTTGCATGAGTTCTTCAAGGAGAAGTTTATATCAACAATCGTATACCGGACAATGCATAAGCCGGATGGGACCAGTGAGGTGATTGATTTTCGTCATACTCGCTCCACAACGGACTTGACAACTGTGGAATTTATAGAGTATTATCGGAAGATTATAGACTTCGCCGCTAATGAGGATATTTTCGTTGCGGAGCCCAACGAGGAAGAGATGTGGCAACTGATGAAGATGGTTGAAGAAGAGGAAAAACGGAGGAAGATGTGAGTAGAATTCGTGAATATGCGAAAGGGCAACAGTGCCAGGTGCGACTGGAGGGGGTTTGTAACTTCAACCCAGAGACTGTGGTCCTTGCCCATATCAATGGGGCCGGGATGGGTATCAAGGCCCTTGACTTTCATGGAGCGTATTGCTGTTCGGCTTGTCATGTTGTAGTGGATGGTGCGAAGTCTAGCCACTCAAGGGAAAGTGTATTGATTGCTTTTTATGAGGGTGTGATTCGCACTCAATCGTTGTTATATTTTGGTGGATTGCTCATAATCCAGGGAGAAAAAAATGCCAGAAGAAAAAAGTGAGAAAACGGTAGAGGAGATCCAACGGGAAGCCCTGAAAAAACTGGCGGTTCCTTTTCCCGAAACGGCCATCTCGATGCTGCCAAAACCGACAGCAGCCCAGACCGATGCGGTGAAAAGGGATTACAAGGCTGGTATTCGGTGCAAAATATGCGGTGCATGGCATCACCCGGATGTCATCCACCTCCCCTATGTCGGCCATGCAGCCTTGACGGCCCGGCTTCTTGAGGTTGACCCGTTGTGGGACTGGAGGCCGATGGCAACCAACGATGCGACCGGCCTGCCGATTTATGATAAGGAAGGTGGTCTGTGGATCTACCTGACGATCTGCGGGGTGACCCGTAGGGGTTATGGCCATGCCGGGGGAAAAGCCGGTGGCGATGCCATTAAGGAGATCATAGGCGATGCCCTGCGGAACGCTGCCATGCGGTTCGGCTGCGCCCTCGACCTGTGGTTCAAGGGTGAAATGCCGACCAGCACGCTGCCTGAGAGCATTCCGGAATCCACCAACGACGAATTGCCGGATGCCGGGGTGAACCCGTATATCTCTCCGGAACAGGTGACCATTCTCCGGAACCTGCTGAAGGGTAAAGGGAAGACCGAAGAGGCCTTCTGTAAGCACTTCAAACACGGCGCTACCCTGGAAGAGATCCCGGTGGGGCTGTTTTCCCAGGCAGAAACGGTCATTAAGCAGGCCAAAAAGAAGTAATCAACTTGAGCCCCGGCCCAGAAAGTCGGGGTTTTTCTATGGGGAGATCCGATGATCATTATTGACTGTGAGCAAGGAACACCGGAGTGGTTCGCCGCCAGGCTCGGGAAGCCGTCCGCAAGTAGGTTCGCTGAGATCTACACCTCGACCGGCAAGGAGTCCAAGTCCAGGGAGAAATACCTCTATGAGCTGGCCGGGGAGGTTATCTCCGGACAGATGGATGTTGGGTACAAGAACGGCTACATGCAGCGCGGCAACGATATGGAGGACGAGGCCCGCAGTACGTTCGAATTTATCGAAGGGGTAGAGATCTCCAAGGTAGGTTTCTGTCTGGACGATGGTGGGCGCTGGGGTTGTTCTCCGGACGGCCTAATTCTGCCGGAAGGTGGTCTGGAGCTGAAATGTAAGAACCTTGCGCTCCATGTTGAGTGCATAAAAAAGGATGCGGTCCCGGCCCAGCACATGGTGCAGATCCAGGGCGGGATGTGGGTGACTGGCGCGAAGTATTGGTACTTTATGAGCTACTTCCCCGGCGTAAAGGCGTTCATCAAGCTGGTTCCACGAAACGATTCTTTCATCAAACAGCTTGAGATCGCGGTTCGGCAGTTCTGTGTCGATCTTGATAAGGTGGTTGAAGAAGTGAAGAGGTACTGAGATGAGAATCCCTGTCATCATCGTCATGAATATGCCTATGGAGTATCTTGATTATGAGATCAAGCGCCTGAACCGGTCGAGGAGGAGGTTTGTGGTATGGGGGCTTAATGGTGACAGGGCTTTTCTAAGGAGACGGGAGTCGATCAGTCTCCTGCGTGTTGCGAAAATTGCAAGAAGTCGAGGAGGAAAAATTTGAAGAGATCCACATGGCTCCAGCTGCTTAAGTTGGAACACGAATTTGAAAAGCGAGGGGAGGTTTTCTCAAGACCTAAAATACAAGATGCAATGAAGGTGTCGGCAGGGCAAGCGAGGCTCTATGATGCCTTCCTGAAAGCGAAAGAGATCATACGAAGCGAGGACCGGGAGCAGACGTTCGATGGTCAGCGTGTCGGTGTGCTTACTGATATCCATATCCCATTCCAGGATAACGTCGCCGTCGAAGCCGCCCTGGCGTACCTTGACGAATTCCGTCCGGACACACTGGTCCTCCTGGGGGATGTGATGGATTTCTACAAGCTCTCCAGGTTCATGAAGAAGGTCGGCCGGAAGAGCGTCAAGCAGGAGTTGAAGCAGTGCGCGGCCTTCCTGCGGATGCTGCGGGAGCGGTTCCCGAAGGCTGAGATGATCTACAAGGAGGGCAATCATGAGATGCACATGGAACGGTACATCCTGGAGAATGCCCCGGAGATCGCGGATCTGGTGGATGATCTGCTGATTTCGAAGCTGTGCCTTCACGAATTGGATATCGATTACCGTGTCAACTTCTTCTCCATTGGCAAGCTCTGGTATCTCCACGGCGACGAGAAGACAGGCGGTGGAATGGCCGAGTACGTGACGAACGTGACCTTCCGGCAGACCCTGGATCATACCATCTTCGGTCACCATCACCGGGTGCAGGAGAAAGTCTTCAAACGGATCGACGGCTCGACTCTCTGGTGCGGATCTGTCGGCTACCTGGCAGGCCCGCTTGAATATGCCCGGCTGAATCAGTGGTCACAAGGTTTTGCAACCATCGTCTATCAGGGCAATGGGCACTTCAAGGCCAGGCTCCATAAGATCCAAAATGGGATAATATATTGATATGATTACACAAGAAAGACTAAAGGAGATTGTTTTTTATAACCAGGAAACTGGTTTGTTTACGTGGAAGATAAACCTTGGGCCTAGGGCCGTCATTGGGTGTGTTGCTGGGAGTTCTGATGATGGCTATGTGCGGATCGGAATAGACGGCGAGTTATATCTGGCCCATCGCCTTGTTTTTCTTTATGTTGATGGATATCTTCCGGAGGGTGAGGTCGATCATATTGACCGCGTGCGCTGGCATAATTGGCGATCCAACCTTCGTGAGGCTTCAAGGCAGTGCCAGAACAGGAATTGTGGTATGCTCAAAAACAATAAATCTGGTATCAAGGGGGTGTATTGGTATAAACCCACCGGTAAATGGCAGGCGTATATAACGCTGAACAGGGGGCGGTTTGCCTTGGGTTATTTTGATAATATTGTCGAGGCCGCTTGCCATAGGTTTGCCGCCGAGCAATGCCTCGGGTTTCAGGACTGTGATATCAGCTCCAGCGCGGGAGAATTTATTAAATCACAATTATCTCTTGACACCTGTGAGAATGGTGGTAGTATGGACGCTGAAGGGGAGTAATAACCAAAATCCACAGGGGGTGAGATATGACACGACAAGAATTTCTGCTTTCCACGCTGCGCCGGTTCTGTGACACCTCTCTGGAGATCCGGATGCGGAAGACACATCGCCCGGTCACTATGAGCCATCACGGGCTGACAATCGGCCTGCACTTTGGGCCATCCATGAATTATGATATTACGATTTGGGTTGAGAATGAGGAAATCGTCTCAACCACAGTGCCCATCATGAAACGGGCTATCTCAAAAGGCTGGACAGTCAAGGGGTGAGATATGGACGAGAGAGCACTGGTAGTATTTAATCAAGATCGGAATGGTGATATCCTTACTATTAACGGGGTGAAGCTGGACTTCGTCACCGGCACCGGCATCGACCTCTTGATCAAGAGGGTCCGCGAGGCCGCTATTCTGGTTCCGGATCTCTCCACCGGCAAGTCCCGGCAGGAGATCGCCAGCATGTCCGGTAAGGTGTCATCTTCGAAGGTGGTCCTGGAAAAGCTGGGAAAGGGCCTGGTTGACGGTGAGAAGGGGTTGATCGCCGCCCGCCTGAAACGTATTGACGGCATCAATGCCAGCCGTAATAAGATCAAGACCGAGCTTGATGCCCTGCGCGACGAGGTCCGGGCTCCGCTTGCTAAGTGGGAAAAGGACCAGGCTGCAGAAAAGGCCAGGATAGCCCTGGAGATCAAGATCGAGGACGACCATGCCCGGGCCCTCATTGACAACGAAGTGTTCGACCAGCGCCTGGAATTGACCCAGCGTGAGGCAGCAATCAAGAAGCAGGAGGAAGAGCTGGCCATCCACAAGAAAGCCCAGGTCATCGCCCAGGAGATGGTTATCGAAGCGGCCCGTAAGGCCCCGGAGCCCAAGACAGAGTCGGCCGCAATGCATGGGGATTTCAATCCTAACCCTGGCGGGGTAAGTTATCCGGCCCAGCCTCGCGTCCTGTCCGGGGATGCAGATCCGATTTTGCGGGAAATTCTGGATGATCTTAGGGCTGTTGGCCTTATGCGAATCCAGGCAGCAGAGGTGGTCGACGCTATCGAGAAAGGCGCTATCCGTCACCTGACAATCGATAGAGGTGACGAGTGGTAGATCTTAAAATCGATGCAATCAAAAAGAAGGTAGCCCGGAAGGTGAGAAGGGATTTCGACCGGATGTGGAATGAGTTCTGGGATAAGTACATGCGTTTTTACGGTTATAATGGGAGAAGAAAGTGATCACACAGGACAGACTCAAGGAGGTGGTTAACTATGATCCAGAGACTGGTATTTTTGTATGGCTTAACAATATGGCCAGTAATGCCCCGGCTGGATCGGTTGCTGGCGGAGCTGATAGTGATGGATATATTTCACTAAGGATTGATGGTCGGATGTATAAAGCCCATCGCCTGGCAATCCTGTACACCGATGGTTATCTTCCAGAGAATACGGTAGATCACATAGACCGCGTTCCGTGGCATAATTGGCGAGACAACCTAAGAGAGGCATCGTATCAGTGTCAAATGAGGAACTGCGGTATGAGAAAAGATAACACCTCTGGAATAAAGGGGGTGGCGTTTTTCAAAAGAACTGGTAGGTGGTATGCATATATCTCTGTCAATAGCAAGATGAAGTATCTTGGGAATTTTGACAACCTTCTCGATGCTGCCTATGCCCGCTTCGCCGCCGAACAGTGTCTCGGTTTTCAGGACTGCGATATAAATTCAAGTGCCCTGCAGTTCATCAACGCACAAAGGGGTATGGTATGATTGAGAAGCCGGTGTATCGCTATAGTAACCTTGATTCTGGGCCATTATCTCGCCTGTGTAGGTCTGAAGATGTTTATGTTCCATCCTCTGATGATTATACTGATGCACGATATGTTCAGCGGTTTATTGATAACTGCTTATCCAGTCCGTCAATATGGATCATGGGGAAAGATCCACGATGGGAGGCATTTATTATGTCACCACTTCATAATCTTACGACGTGGATTTGTCATGTCGCCGTCCGCAGGGATCATCGCGGGCCTGCCACTCTGCGGGCTGCAGCCGCTGCCGGTGCCATGGTATTCCGGAACACGCCCTGCAGGACCGTCCTGGCGTTCATCCCGGTCGAGAACCGGACGGCTCAGTTCTTCACGGTTCAGCTCGGGTTCCATCGTATCGGCGCTACTCTTGGCACGCACAAGAAGGGCGGCGATTTCAGGCCAGAGGTCATCTACGAGTTGACCCTGGACGACTACAATAAACAATGGGGTAAAGAGGTCGGCTATGTCATCTTCGGAAATCGCCCTGGTAAGCGGTAAGGAATACAATGTGAGCCATGACGGCTTAAGTTGGGTGAAGAGGGTATTCCTTTACACGAATGCTTTCGGCGCTTACATTTGCCAGACGCACCTGGGCTGGAGCAACGGCGATCTGCCGACCATGTGCCGGGCATTCGCCTGGATCAAGGAGATCCCAGTGGAAAAACCTCTGATGAAAAAGATCATCATGGTCAAGAAGGCGAATGAGATCATGCAACACCTCCTTCGTGAGGGTTATAAGCCCGACGAGAAGGGTTACTGGCATAATGGTAAGGCCGCTTCCTTCGCTCCAGGCATGTGGTTCTATTGCGGCAAAGTTTGGGTCGCCTATGAGTACACCTGGCTGGATGAGTGGCTCTACGCTGAGTGGGTGCCGGTGGAGGATGGTGAATGAGAGTGTATATCGCTTCGCCATACAGTATGGGTGATCAGGCAGAGAACGTCCGGAAGCAGATCCTGGCCGCTGATCATCTGATGACCCTTGGTCATATTCCGTTCGCGCCGACGTTGTCACACTTTCAGCACATGGTCAGGCCCCGGCCTTACGAGGACTGGATGAAATGCTGCCTGTCCTGGGTTGAGATGTGCGATATTGTCCTTCGCCTGCCGGGATATTCTCCTGGGGCTGATAGGGAGGTCGCCCATGCTGAGAAGAACGGCATTCCTGTGGTGTTTTCTTTGGAAACCCTGGTTATGTATAGTGAGAAGATCAAGGAGATGTATGGCCATAAAAATGATTCTCTGGAGTGAGGTTGGCAAGGGGCACCGGCATGTAAAGAAAAACCGGGCTATCGTGGAAATCGAAGGTTTTGAGCAATTAGAACTTGACGAAACCTTTATCGCCATGGTAAAACAGGAACTGCAAAAAGCGTTCGGCACGATAATGAACGACGACCTGATCCATGTTGTGCGGTGCA
>Ga0209318_1000884_pt1 | contig 23749 bp, 42 predicted proteins | sample RifGroE1_FD_183999 | JGI IMG/M metagenome (GOLD analysis project Ga0209318, IMG submission 183999) | Groundwater microbial communities from Rifle, Colorado, USA - Groundwater E1 (SPAdes) (version 2) | ecosystem: Environmental > Aquatic > Deep subsurface > Groundwater | place: Rifle, Colorado...
AAGATCGTAGTTGGATGAAATGGACTCCAAAACGAGGAGAGGTATATATTTTTGATTTGGGTTTTAAGGAAGATCATATTCAAGGAGGAAACCAAAGACCTGGAATAATAATACAAAATAATAAAGGTAATCAACACAGTCCAAATTTGGTCATCATCCCGACATCCAAGGTATGTAAATTTAACCCTCAATTACATGTTTTACTTGAAAAAACTCTCGGATTCAGAGAGACATCTTACGCTTTGGTGGAACAAATATCTGTTATATCTAAACGTAGGGGATTTTTTAACGGTGGTATTCCTTTTAAAATTACAACACTTCCAGATCAGAAGATGAAATTAATCCAACACGCCTTAGAATTCGAATTAGGTTTTGAGCCGTTATATTTTGATGAAGAACAAGCCTTCAAACTTATCGAAAGTATAAAGCACTTAGAAAGTAATATTATAAACAAAAAAGCAAACAATCTAAAAGATATATTACAGCAAAAATTCAATGAATTAATTAATTATTGCAATAAATATAAAAAGGATTACAAATATGTAATACAAGAATACAATAGAATTAATAATTACACTTATCAAGTGATATAGGTTAATTTTCTATATCACTTTAATTAAATCAAAAATTAAAAGGAGAGTGCAATCCAAATGATTGATCAAAAACAACTAGAATACCTATGTAAAAAGTATAAAATAAAGTATCAGTTTTTTGAATCAACAGACATAGCAATTTTAGATACTGGCTTAGATATTTGGTTAATTAAGCATGTAGGCAATAATAGAGATAGACCATATTGCCTCATGCACAAAAATAAAATAAAACAAACTAAAAGGTATCATGTACAAGGATGGAAACGAACTTTATATCAATCAATTAATAGTTTATTATCACACAAAAATATTTTTATAGATCATTCAAAATCACAAAATACATATAAAAAGAATAATAAAATAAATAATAACAAAAGGAGAAAATATAATCATTGAAATACATAAAATACATAAAACAATACATTATCACATTCCGATACATCAAACTTATCTCCTACATTTTTTCCAAATATCTACATAACAAAATACAAAAATATCACAATCAAGGATATGATATGGGTAAATGTGCAAAATACAATATACAAGTCTACTATTACGGATTCCAAATAATCATCGGAGGCATAAACAAATTCCTACTACTAATCATATCAGGATTACTACTAAACATCTTGCCACAACTCTTAATAACAACAATCTCATTTGCTTCATTGCGTTTTTGGACTGGAGGATTGCATTATGACAGCTACGCGAAATGCAGCTACATCTCACTCTTATCATTCACACTAACAGCACTACTATCAAAATACATCATATTAAATCAATTTATCAGCATGTTAATATTCTTATTTATGTATTTTATAATTTTAATCTATGCTCCTATAGAACATCCTAATAAACCAATAAAAGAAAATAAAAAAATAAGATTTAAAATAATTGCATTATTTGTGTTAAGCACTTTAACTATTATTAATTTATTTACTAATAATACTATTATAAGCAATTCTATTATATATGGAATATTATTAGTAGGACTAATTTCGACACCATTTGCAAATAAATTAAAATAATTAGACCTAGTTATTAACAAATGTCTATAAATGGTCGGTAATTGTCGCTAGGTTATTATTGTTCATTTGTGAAATATTATGTAGAATAATAATATTAAAACAAATGAACAAAACTATTGCTTTTTTAGTTGTTAGGGTATTATAATAGAACAAATATACAAACAGGTGTTCTACAAACAAATAGAGGAGGAGATTGTTATTAAGGATAGTAGAATGGTATATGTAATCAAAGACCAGGAAGGAAACTTTATATCAAGTAATTTTGCTTTTATACTTACGGATGAAGGATGGTTATATTGTTGTTTTACAGGCATAACTACAGGATTTAGTTGTTACAAGAATATGGGCATGGGATTAGAAACGGCAACAAAAGATTTAAATAAATTACAAAATATAAATAATAAATATGGATTTAGGAAAGAATTTTATATTGAATTAATTGATTGTAATTCAATTAGAATGGGCGAATCTATTATAAGAGAAATACTTATAGATACATATAAGAATAAGAAAATTAGTTAACTTATAAAAAATAAAAATAAAAAATAATGTTTATTTCTATTGACTCCAGGGCATAATTATATTATAATAATACATAATGCCGAAAGGAGTTGATAAAATATGCTCAAAGAGCAACAAAATAATCTAATTATTAAACTTAAGGGCATAATTAAAGAAATAGGGTATATGAATGATATCAAACAGGATGTAGTGGCAGAGTTTAAATCAAGAAACCTTAATGGATTAAGAGCAGCTTGGGTATTATCTGAAAACCTTGATTTGAATACTCTTACTGATTCCGAACAGGATATCCGTTTCCTATTTCTTTTTTCTTTGTCCTTAAACAGAGCATTAAAAGAAAAAGAAATTGATATATCCATTGATGTTAAAGATTATTTTACAGAATTAGAATGTCAACAATGGACATATTATAGAGAGGAAATAGAAGAGAAAGATATATTCCCTATCATTATTGAAAATGCACAAAGAATATCAGATAAGTTATGGCAAGGAATCATGTCAGTGCAACAATTGGAAGAAATTAACAAAATGAATATTATTTTATACAATTTCAGTACCCAACGTGACCCCATCGTAACAGCTTATGGTGAAAGAATTAATATTGATAAAAGTAAAATTAATGAAATAAAAGAAAGAATGTTAAATAATGAGCAATATCCTGACCCTATTATTTTAAATATTCTTAATGATGGGGAATCTAAAGTAACATATAATGAGAAAAATAATACTCTTATTATTCATGAAGGAAGTAAAATTAATATTGTAGATGGATTTCACCGCAAAACCGCATCCAGTTTGGTATTGGAAATAAACCCAAATATACAATTTAATTGGCAGGTAACTTTTACTTTCTTGTCTGAGAAAGATGCTCATGACTATATGCGTCAGAAGGATAAACAGAAACCAATCAAACGTGAATGGATTGAGCAGAAAGATTATTCACGTTCTGAAAACTTAGTTATTGATGTAATTATGGATGATAGATTATCTGAATTAGCAAAGGTAATGAAAGATGATGATCAGTATATTAAATTGAATAGAGCCTTAACCAAAAAGTCAATTATTTCCGAAGCAATTAAAGAGTGTTATGCTGAAGATTTAAAAACTAGTATCAATATTAGAAAAATTGGCAAATGGATAGTTGAATTTACTGATTATCTCATGGGGACATATGCTGAAGAATTTATTGCTAATCCTTATACCATTAAAGAAACAAGTTTTATTAATAATAAAAATATGTTTTATGGTTATATTGCTCTTTCCAAGCAATTGCAAGGCAATAGTAAATGGGAAGAGTTGATGAAGCAAAAAATAGATTCAATTGATTTTAATATTAGCAATAAATTATGGAAAGAAATAGGGTTATTAAATAATAGAAATAAAGATATAAGTAAAGTGTTAAGAAATAAGTTATATAAATTGTTCACGGAGGAAGGTGTGTAAAATGGAGATGATATTTAAAGTAGACAATGCGATTAAACAAGAGTATTTAGATGAAAAATTATCTGATACTGCTAAATCAGACGCATTTGTTTTGAGGGCAGTGGATAATTTTGAATACTCAATAAGAAAATCTGTTTATAATATGGATTATGCAGAATTAAATGAAATGATTGCTAGATTTAAAAATTCTTCTGTAAGATCAATTTTGAAAAATGTTTCTATTATAAAAACATATATTGATTTTTGTGTTGGGAAAAAATTTGTTCTTCATGGTGAAAATAGATTAGCAATTTTTACCATGAAAGAAGCTAAAAATTTTGTTAGCAAACAAGCGTTGCTAAATAAAATTGTTAGTAAAGAAACATTAGAGGATTATAAAAATTCACTTTATAATCCTCAAGATCAATTATTATTAGAATTGCCTTTTATTGGCGTTAGAGGTAGAACTGTTAAGGATTGTACGATGGAGGAAATAATTAATCTAACCATTGATGATGTAGATGAAAAAAATAATATGATTAGATTAACACAGAATGATGGTAAAGAAAGATATTTAGAAGTAGAAGAATCCACTATTGATTTGATTAAGGATGTCTACGATCAAGAATTTTATGTAGAAAACAATGGGTTGCCAACAAACAATCCTAGATTTTCTAACCCAAGAGAATTACAAATAAATAAAGTGGAGCGTTATATATTCAGAGTTCCAAGTAAAGATAAAATGGAAATATTTAATAATTCTTTATTGAATTCAAGAATGAGAAAAATGCAAATATTCCTTGATAATAAGTATTTGAAGTATACTAGTTTATATGAATCAGGAATGTTAAATATGGCAAAAAATATTTATAAAGAAAAAGGTGAAATCGCGAAAGAAGACTATGTTATTATATGCAGTAGATACAATTATGGTTCAGGAGATCCAGAAAGATATTGGACTAATTTAAGAGAATTATTCAATCAATATAGGGAGTTGTTTAAAAATGATTTTTGAAGATATGATAAATAGATATATTATATTAACATATTTTCAAAATAAATTTATTCAACGAGGATATAATTATAAACAAATATCCTTTATAAACGCTCAAATTATGCTATTGAATAAATTTATTAAAATAGAAGGATATAATGTTTTAAATGTAATATTAAGAGAAAAAACTAATTATAGATTTTTAAAACAAATTGAAAAAGGTTTGAATAATATAATTGAAATTACGAAATATCCTGAAAAATGGAAGTTATGTAAAGTAGAAGATTGTAATGAAGAATGGTTGAATTCAGAATCATTGATTTTTTCTACAGAAAAAGAAACACTTGTATTTACTAAAAATAATAATTGTCAAGGGCAAAATTATATTAACAATAAATGGCAGTGGGTGGTGCGATAAATGAATTATGGTGAAAAATTAACGAAACTTAAAGATAGTCTAGGTATAAAACATTGGACTAAATATGGAGAGATTGTAGGTGTCCCTGGTGGATGGTTAACAGATCAATCTAAGAAAGAATTTGTTCAAATAGTAGATATTCCAAGATTAATTAAAATAGTTGAATATCATCATATTTCTTTGGATTATTTATTAAAAGATAATATTGAAGAATCAGCAATAGTTAGAAATGATAATTTATTAGAAAATGATATAATTGTGATGATTGATAATATACAAAAACAATTGAACGAAAAAGATGTTTGTTTTAATGGGTATACAATTAACAAAGAATGTAAGGAAATCACATTTGACAGTCTGGAAATATTAAAAGAATTTATAAAAAGTAATTTATAAGTAGAGAATTTTTAATTTTCTACTTATTTTTTATTTTGTAATGTATTAAACTTCTTTATTATTGTGTATAATATATTACAGAGGTGATAAATATGAAACTAACAATAACGCATCATGCAAAAGTAAGGTGGTTTGAAAGATTTAATAGAATTATTGATAGGATTCAGATAGAAGAAGAAATAGAATATAATTTTAAAAGAGCGAAACTTTATAGAAAAAATAATTATATTACTGTCTATAAAAACAATGATGCCTATTTTATTACTAGGGATAGGAATAATGAAAGAATTATTATAACTGCATACCCAATAAATGTAGAAAATGAAAAATTAATTAATACTAGTGATTATATTAATAAACAAACAGAAGATATATTGAATTTAAATGAATCTTTTGAAATTCAAGTTTATAGAAAAGTTTTAAATGGAGAATTAAGTATATTTCCAAAAAATTTTTGGAAGGATGATATAGGAGGAGATGTTTATATAGGTGCTAAAGAATGTACATTGTATATGTATAAAAATATATTAAAATGGGATTATTCAGATATTATAAATAAATCCAACAGAGATATTTTTATACAAAATAAATTAAATGGAATGATAAATGTATTATTTAATAATTCATGGCATATGGCTATTTATAATGCTTATCTAGATATTAAACCATATATGATAAAAAATGGTGGTAATGTTAGAGAATATTGGCAATATAATGGGATTGAAAAAGCAAAAGAAATGGGAGTATGGCTTACTGAAAAATTAAAGCATAAAGGATATAGATTCAGTAGTAAAAATATATTAAGTTTAAGATGGGATAGGATAATTAGAGAATATAAATTACAATCTATGCTCACCATTGTATTTGATAATGATTTAGTGAAATTCTTTAATACTGTTTTTGATGCAAATATTATTGAAGAAGATATAATAAGATATAATTTAAAATTGTTAGAACGTAAATATGAAAAATTGCAAATGTAATTACCTTAAAAGAAGCAAGATTAGATGCATAATTTAATCTTGCTTCTTTATTTTATATCTAAATCCTTAATCCATTTCTCAGCAGCCAAACAACACTCTTCAAAACTATTAAATTTAATATTTTCATTTAAAGAGGCATAAATAATATTATTGTCATGATCTATCTGAAAATGATAATAATAAATATCAGGTATATAATATATATACGCTTTATATCCTTTATTTCATCTTGTTATACTGACCCACGTAGGATAAACTTTGCGTTTTAATATTCTTTTAAATTTCATTATGTCACTTCCCTGATGATAAGCTAGGTTAAGTTATAAATACATACGATATAAAAACAAATTTTGTGTCGATATTTATAAGAATTTGCTGAATATTAATTAAATTATATCATAAAATTAATATGTTATAAATAATTTAAGAGAATTTGTAATTTATGATGGTAATTTATGGTAAAATATAGATATATCTAGTAATATATGGTAAAATTAGGTAAAAATTAATAAAAATACTAAAAATCTTATTTTCCTATATTCAGAAACCCTTATAAATCAAGGGTTTACGGGATCGGAAATCATGATAAAATAACTCTTTTGTGTTGAGTTTGTTTTTGTGAAAAATAATTGAAATAATGCTTGCATTTATTTTTATATTGTGTTATTATGTGTGTAAGGTAAAAGTAAATAAAATATTAAGAGGGGGTAATTTAATGAGTAGTATACATAATAAACCGGAAATTTTAATTCCACCTAAAAGAGTATGTATGAATCCATCCAGATTGTTTGAAAGTAAATGCAAAGAAAATGTGATTATTTTGAAACATGCCAAATAAAGAGAAAGGAAATAAGATTTATGTTAAAACTAAATAAATTAAAAATAACTGCACCAATAGCACATTTTAAAATTCCTTATACGTCTAAAGTACAAAGAACATATTTACTACCACCTCCAAGCACAGTTATAGGAATGTTGCAGATAATATACGGTTATGATATTGATGATTTTATCTTTGGTTATTCTTTTGAATATGAAACATTATTTAAAGATATCATTACTATTCATAAAGTATGGTTGGATGCAATAAAACCGTTAGGAGTAAGTAGAAATAATAATAAACCTAAACCTGATATTCCTGCTGATTGCTGTATTCGTGAATATCTTTATAATTGCAAATTAAATATTTACACATCATTAAATTCACTAATTGATATGAAATATACTTTATGTATGGGTAAATCAGGATGTTTAGCAAGATTACATTTCCCTATAAAATCTTCAAATGATCATAAAGATATTATATCAAATCAATATACTAATCTAAATACTAATCAACATGGTATCATTCAACCAATTAATACTTTCTCTAAATACGATAAAGAAACTAATTCATTTAATACCATTTATAAACCACTAAAATTAGTAGAAAATCATAATGGAATTTACTTATGGAAATTTAAAAATCAAGAATTAAAGGAAGTGAATTAATATGTTAATCCGTAAAGAATATCTTTTTAAACCTTCTATTCCATGCAGTATTGATTATAATTATCAACATGATATTATGCAAAATATTTATTATTATTTATCAACTGTTAATAAGGATATTGAAAAATCTCTTTATAATGAAGGTTATCGACACGAATCAGGACACAGATTTAAATTGTTTGGACACACATTGAGATTTAAAAATGCAAAATTTAATAAGGAAAATATTGTTTTAAATGAAGATAGTGTTGTTTCGTTAATTGTTACTGGTAAGACAGATGTTATTAGAAATATTGTTAATGGATTGTTACATGTTAAAAAGATAAAAACAAACAATGTAGAATTAAATTTATTTTCAGCAAATAATGATAGTAAGATAAAGTTTAAAAAAATAATGCTTTACAAAACATTGTCCCCTGTTGTAGAATCTACAAAAAATAATAAATATTATTCACCTTATGAATCAGAATATTATATTAATCTTGTTAATAATCTAAAACGTAAATACCAGTTAATGCATGGTAAAGAATATACTGATGAAATTTATTTTGATATTGAAAATGCATTAGATATTAAGAAAAAATGTTTCAAAATGAAAAATGGATATATTAACGGATATAACTATAATATATGGGTAGAAGCAAGTCCTGATATGCAAAAAATAATTTATTATTTAGGATTAGGACAGAATAATTCAGTAGGTGCAGGAATACTTAGTTATATTACAGGGAGAAATGCAATATGAAAAGAACATATAATGAATTTATAGACAATGGATTATTTGTAGTAAGTCATCATTTAAAAAAAGATATACAAGATATTACAATTGATGATTTAAAAGAAACAACAGATTATTTTGCAAATTTAGCAATTAAAATTCTAGATAATGAAGGATTTCGTAATATCGTATATACTGGATACTTTAGTAGTCAATATGAAATGTCATATAGGTACATGAACAAATACTATAAAACATTTAATGAAAGAAAAAATAATGTTCATGGTCAATATAATAATTTATTAAATAGTATAAGCAATGATAAATATTGTATATGTTGTGGAGAAAAACAAGTTAATATAAATTTAGAGATAGGTAGAAATCTTATGCCAGATATTGTTGCAGGAAAATTCTACAATTCAGCAAACAATATTCAGATAGTTGATATTTGTCCAGTATGTTGTTATCTTTCATTATTGTCAATATTTAATGTTATACCGATCATAACTAAAAAAGGAACAATACCTTCATGCATACTTTATTTATCTGATTCTGATAATGTGATGAGGAAGATAACAGAAAAAAATCAAAATTTAATCTTAACACAAAGTATACTTAACAGTATGGAAATTCCTAAAAGACAAAGTTTAGTAAATATTTGCAATGATTATAGGATACCAGAATTTTTATTGAAAAATGTATCTTTTATTACACAATTGAATTTTGTAAATAATAAAAATGGCTCAAGTGTTGAAAAAGATATAATAAACAATAAGAAACTATTATTTATTAATAAGTTATCATCATCTAATAATATTGAACATTTCTTTAAATTTTATTTATACCATGCTTTAATAGATGATAAATCTATGATTAAAAGTTTAATAAATCAAGAGAAAAAATATTTAGAAGAAGGAGATATAGAAAATATGTGTGATAAAATTGAAGAATATGAAATTCCAAGTAGAATCAATATATTAATGAATAAAACTTTTGATATGTTAATGTCTGCTAATGATGAAGTCTCTCTTAGGAAAGATATAAAATTATGTGATAGTATTGCTAAATTTGAACAGTTTTTGCTAAAAAATTATGAGAAAAGTAATATTAATGAGGATTTAACAGAAGGTGAAATTTATGAATTAACTAATTATAAATATTGGAATAAGTATAAATATTTGCTTGAATGGAAATTAATTAGAGAAATCAAGAAAAATAAAGGAGGAAATTATCATGAATAAATTTTTAGTAGGAAGTTTTGCTATCGAGGTTAAAAATGCTAGATTGAATGGCTCTTCTAAGGATGCAGAGAAAAGTAATACATCTCTAGAAAATATTTCTTATACCAAGAAAATTTCTTCTGGTAGAAATACTTTCCCTTATATGTCTACTCAAAAAACTAAGTATTGTATCAAACAAAATTGTAATATTCCTATATCTATAATTAAACAAAATAGTACTACAGAAGCACTATCTGAAGGTAATCCATATAAAAATTATGACGAAGATGTTATGGGATTTATGATTGCTCAAAATTCAGAGATAGATCAAGAAGAATTTAATACACTATCAGAATTAGAGCAAAAAGGTTATACTAAGTCTGGTAAAGGTAAAAATATTAAATATAAAAAGAATATTACTAAGAAAAGAAGAAGTAGACTTATGATGTCGCCTTTGCAAGCAATTGGTCATACAAAAATTCATACGGAATTTTGCACTAAAATGACTGATATTGCTAATCTAATTTATTCTAAGGAAGTTTATTCTGCTATAATGAGTTCAGGATTTTGCTTAGATGTAAATAATGTAGGTGTGTTTTCTGTTAGTGAAGATGCCAGTGGTTTTAGAGATTATGCACAGCAAGAAGTAGAAGGATTAAATTATGCAATTAAAGATGGTAAGTTTGAATTATCTTACGAAGAAAAGAAAAAAAGAATTGTTGCTACAATTAAAGGGATTGAATATCTCCATACTTTTAGTTGTCAAAATAATAACTATGAAGATATTAATGCAAAATTTATTATACTTTGTGAATATAGTATCGGCAATGCAGTGTTTAATAATATATTCAGAAATAATGAATTAGATATTGAATATTTAATAGAGGCAATTAAAGAAAATAAGCAATTTAGATTAAGTAATATTTATATCGGAGTAAGGACAGGATTTATGGAAAATTTAAAAAATGATTTAGAAAACGAAATTGCAAGAAACAATATGAATGAATATGTTAAAATTGGAAGTGTTGGAGAAATAATTGATAGTTATATTGTTGATAGATTATAAATTATTATATTAATAATTATATAAAATGTTATTTTGTCGTCTGTTTTTAGGGATTTTTTACACTATCATAGATGGACGATAAAATTAAAGATTTTTGAGATTGTGCTATTGTTTATATCTAGGTTTTTTTACTGGTTTTAATTTAATGTATGACATTTATAAACATATTCTTCAATGTAGCCTTGCCATTCTCAAATGAGTTTTAATTTAATGTATGACATTTATAAACATACTCCTGTCGATAAATATAATCATGGTATTGATGGTTTTAATTTAATGTATGACATTTATAAACTCAGCATTTTTGAGACATTGCATATCCAAAAAATAGGTTTTAATTTAATGTATGACATTTATAAACAAAGATTTTACTGAAATAATAAATTCGCTTAGACAGTCTTAATTTAATGTATGACATTTATAAACTTCGAGACTTATTAAGGCTTGCATATAAGACACTCCAGTTTTAATTTAATGTATGACATTTATAAACTATATCATCTGTTCAGGAGATAACTTGGGCAATCTGGTTTTAATTTAATGTATGACATTTATAAACAATTTTGATATAATGAGGATAAATGGTTTTTGTGGATTTTTAATCTAATGTATGACATTTATTTAAACATAAAGGAGATAATAACATGAATAATAATATGAATAATAATCTAATCATACCAGAAATTTTTAAAGCAAAACCAAATAAAACTATTAATCAACATAATAAAGATTTAGTAAATTTATTAAATCAATTAAAAAATATTATAAATATATCTGATGATAATTATAATTTAATTATTGAAACATTTATATGTCATGATATAGGAAAAATTACTGATGAATATCAAGCTATTTTTAATAATATATCAATTGACAATACCAATACTAAATCTAAAAGAACACCTATAAAAATTAGACATGAAATATTGTCTAGTTGTATTCCTTTTTTATCCGATGAACAATTTATATCTATTATTTTACATCATAAAACTTTTGATAATATATGTAATATACAATTAGGTAAATTCACCGAAAAAGATTTTAATGAAAAAATAAATATTTTATCTAACATATTAAACATACGATTGTTAAGTTATAAGCAATTAACAGATAAATTAAGTGAATTATATTTTACTGATGAGTTATTTAAAAATCTAAACATTATTCTAAACAAAGGTATCCTTAATTATTGTGACCATTGTGCATCTGCTGGAATTACTTATTTAGATACAGGTTATAATATAAATAATATAAATTTACCTTCATTAACATCCATTCAATCTACATGTAAAAACGAAAATAAAGATATAATTATCATTTCTTCAACTGGTTCTGGAAAAACAGAATCATCTTTATTTTGGACTAATAATATACAAAATGAAAATAAATCAAGAAGAATATTTTACTTATTGCCTTATACTGCATCCATTAACGCAATGTATAAAAGATTAAAATCATTAGATTTCTCAGTATGTATGGTTCATTCTAAAGCACAATATTTCCTTGAGAAAGAAATTGATGATGATAAAAATACAAAAATAGAATATAATATGTTTAAGAAATATATCAAACAAATCAAAGTAACAACAATTAATCAAATTATTAAACCATTTTTTAGTTGTAAATATTATGAAATGATGTTAGCAATGTACTCTAATGCGATATTTATAATTGATGAAGTACATTGCTATGATAAAACATATTTAACATGTTTATTAAATGGATTAAAATTTTTAAAAGATAATTTCAATATTAATATTTGTATTATGTCTGCAAGTATTCCGCAAAATATTATTGATTATATACAAGAAACATTGAATATCAGTAATATTATTAAACCAACAATAGATGAAAATAATAAAAATAAAAGACACAGAATAAATATGAAAAATGGATTAATTGAAAATGATTTAGAATTTATTATTGATAGTATTGTTAAAGGTGATAAAGTATTAATATGTGTGAATAATGTACTAAAAGCACAATATTTATATAATAAATTAAAGTGTCATGCAAATAGTATTAAATTAATACATGGTAAATTCAATACAAGAGACAGGGAGAAGATTGAACAAGATTTAAATAATATCCAAGTATTAATTGGAACGCAGGCAATCGAAGTTAGTTTAGATATTAATTATGATGTATTATTTACAGAATTATCACCATTAGATTCATTATTGCAAAGATTCGGAAGAATCAATAGAGTAAAAATACCTAAAGATATTAAAAATATATTTATTTATGAATATGACGTAGAAGTAAGTAAAAAATTATATGATGAAAATATTTTAAAAAGAACAAAAGATATATTAGAAAAGATTGATGTTATAGATGAAAATAAAGTGCAAGAATATCTTAATTATGTATACGAAGATTTAAACATTAAGGAAATTATTAAGAATGATGAAATGAGTATAAATTCTTTAATTAACAATATGAAAGTAGGTCACTATAATCAAAATATTAATGACATTGATAGTAAATATGTATTACCAATTGGATTATATAATGAGTATTGTAAATATTGTTATGATAAAGATTATTTGAAAGCAAATTCATTATTAGTCAGTATAAGTGGAAATCAATTTAAAAATTATAAATGTAACAATTATATAGCTGAAAATAAAGAAGTTGATGTAGATATTATTAACAAATATTATGATAATGAAATTGGATTAACAAAAGATGATGTGGATATGAATAATTCTAAAGATTGTTTTATATATTAAATTTAGTAAATGGCAAAATAATAGTTGCAATTATATTTATAATGTGATAGTATGTATTTAGCAAAGAAATCATTCAGAATTGTAAAAATACCATTTTACAAAACCCTTATTTTACAAGGGTTTGCAATACATAAAATCATGATCAAACTTATATTTTATAATGAAAGGAAGTTGACGGAAGATGGATGATGGAGTTAAAAAGGATATACAATATTTATTGTTTATGTATGAGTGCTATATTGATGATATGGGTGGAGAAGCATGGAAAGATGAAAGGTTTATAAAACTTGCTACTAAATATGGATTTACAAAAGAAAATTTGTATAAAGGATTAGAAGATTTGCGTTGTTAATGTAAAGAATAAATTTGAAAGGATAAAAAATATGTATCCATTAAATTGCGAAAATTGTTTTGAATGTGTACATTTTGGAAGTATGCAAAGACCTTTTATACCTGATAAAAATGGTGGATGGAAACTTGGATGTAAAACATGTATTGGATATATTAAAATTGAAGAAACTAAATTACAAAAAATATGTAGAAATATTATAATATTTACAAGGTTGCATAAACTTGTTGAATGGTTAATCATAAAGTATGTTAAAATAGACATTTTAAAATAAGGATATCATTATGCAAAAATTAAGAGAATCAAGAAAACAAAAAGGATTATGCATTTACTGTGGCAATAAACTAGACAGAGAAGGTATTCACTGTACATCTTGCAATAAACAATATAATACATGGAAAACTGAATATAGAACAATTCTAATTGAAAATTCCTTATGTACTCAATGTGGTGAGCAATTAGATCGTGAAGGGTTATTTTGTTCTGAATGTTGTAAGAATTCTAGACTTAAAGCAAAGATTAGAAATGCTGAGAGACGAGCATTAGGACTGTGTGTTTAATGTGGAGAGAAAGCAGAAAGCAGAAGAGGATAGGAGTTATTGTAGAAGATGTTTAGATGCGAGAATGGAAAGATATAGGAAGAAGAAAGAAAATTCATAAAGTAGGTGATTATTTATGAAATGGAGAGAATTGTCAATAATTTCTAAATGTATTATTGAAAAATGTTGGGATGTGTATACAGATAAACCTCAAGAATTTATAATGAAAATAGATAAGAATTTTAAAGTATGGGTAGGAGTTAATGAAGGATATAATTATTATCGTTTTACTGAAGAAGTCTATAATGAGATAGTTAAATATCATAAAGAAAAAGAGCAAGAAGGTATGGTTGTGATGAATTGGAATTATAAAAGAGAAGGTAATAAAGTAACTTTTAAAGGTGAGCAAATGTATAATCTTGAAACTGGTAAGAAATATTAAAAATTATATTTATAAGGAGTGATAATACTATGGCAATAAGTACAATTGGAATTTTAAAAGATAATATAGGGCTATATAATATTCACAATTTTATCAAGAAAAATATTGACAACAATGCAACAATAGAAACACAAAACGATAATAGTCATTACATTAATTTTAGTTATAAAGAAGAAAATCGTAGTATGCATTTATATATGAATTCTCATGATTATAAATCTGATACAAAATATGATGGTTTAGTAAATGTTGTATCATTAGGTTATTATGGATATTCATGTGAAATTATTGAAAAGTTAATTAAATATTTTGGTGGATGGTATATGGAGAATGATTGTGAATGTAGGGTTGAATATTATGGAAGTTTATAAATAAATAATTTGACAGGAGAGAATTATAATGGAATGGAATAAAAAAGAAAAATGTAAATCATGTGGCATAAAATATGAAAATGGTAAACCAATATTTAAAGATTGTTTTCAATATGAATTTTCTGGTGGTACATTAAACACAAGTGGTAGAGGTATGTCTATATGTGATTTTGGTTCACTTAGATATTGTAAATGTGATATAAAGAGAAGTAAAAATAATGATTATTGGATTGTTCAAGGAGATAAAGCAAACTTAATTTATCCAACAAAAGAAAAATTATTTTATATACAAGATTTCAAAGAGTACGAAGATTGTATTGAAATAATTGATGTAGATAATAATAAACATAAAATTTGTTGTTGTGATTGTATTTATGTTGAATGGTTACCGATTAGGTATTTAAAGATTGATAGAAATAGTTTAAGATAAAGGAGGAATTATTATGAAAATTAGAATGAGAGTTAGAATACCTAATGAAAATATAGAATTTAATGAAACTTATGATATTAATAATAATATCAATCCTAAAATATATTGTGAGGTGAAAATATGCCAATAGTTATAACTAAAGATACATGTAGTGGTTCACCAAGAATTAACAGTAGAAGAATCACGGTATATAATATATTAGGTTATTTAGCTGGAGAAATGACTATAGATGAAATTTGTGAAGAATTTTATCTTACAAAAAGAGAAGTTATAGAGGCGATAGAATGGGCAAAGGAATATATTGAAGGGCAGTTTTAATTATATTAAATAAAATGAAAGGAGAATTAAAATTATGGAAGAATTTATTTATAGTATATCAGTAGGTGTAGATAGTATAGGTAGCAGAGTAGGTGATATAAAATCGGATTATTCAATGAGAATTGAAAAATATAAAATTAAAAGTGAAACTAATTCTAATTATATTTTATATGATAGGTCTCAGAGAGTTAAAAAATCTGATTATGAAAAAGCTAGAGAAAGTTTATTGTACAATAATAGTAAGAATGTTAGATTTGTAATTTGGACAAAAGATAAGGAAAAGATTAAAGTATATAAAGAAGAATTGATTAAGAAAATAACTGATACTATTAATGCTTATAGAAATGAATTGAAAATATTAGAAGATGCAATGAATGGAGAAATTGAAGTAGAATTTAGAGATAATAGTTTGGATGAATATAAAAGATATAAAGGAAAAATTGCAGAAGATATGTTTTAAATATTATTAGTGAATATTTAAGGAGAACAAAACAATGAAAGAAACACAAATTAATTGGAAAAGTTCTGATGAAGAAATTAGTAATATGACATATGAACAAGCAATAGAATTGATTCAAAAACAAATAAATTTAGGTAAATTAAGTGGTGATTTCAAACCAAGGAAGCATATGGTTAAAGCATATGAATTAGCAGTAGAAGCATTAGAAAAACAAATATCTAAAACTCCTAAAATAAAATCATGGAGTCCTGTTTTATGTCCTTCGTGTGGCAATGAATTAAGTGAAGATTTAGGTGATGGGTATTATAAACATTATTATGGTTTAAAGGTTTGTGAGTGTGGACAGAAATTGAAATGGGAGGATTAATTATGAAAATAATATTATTTATTATATTATTAATACTTGTAACTGCCACATATCCAAAATGGAGTTATAAAAAATGGTATGAAAGATGTGAAGAAAATTCAAAGCATCCTGATTTTATACCATTTAGTGGAAAGAAATATATTTAAACAACAGATTAGTTTACCTTTACCAATTGGGGTATAATTTATAAAAACATTAAAATATTAAATTATTAAAAAAATTATTAAAATAATATGAAATAAATGCTTGACAAATTAATAGAATACAAATATAATAATAAACAAGAAAGGAGTAATAATAACATGACAAATTTTGAAAGAATTAAAAACATGACAGTAGATGAATTAGCAGAAGAATTATATAAAGAAGATTGTAATTCTTGCCCATGTGACAAATATGACTATGAAGATTGTTATCAGGATAATAGCATAAGTTGTGTAAAGATTATAAAAAGATGGCTTGAAATGGATTGTTAGAAAACTTAGTTTTAATAAAATAAATTTAAAAAGGAGTTATAATATGGGTTTAAGAAAAATGACAATAAGTAAATTCCCTTGGAATGAAAGATGTAAAATATGTGGACAATATACTTTAGAAGGTGAAGATATATATATATATATATATATATATATATATAGTATATCCTCCAAACGATGATAAAACTTTAACATGGGGAATTGCTCACGCAAAAGAATTAGATAATATTTCTGAAAGATTATCAGAAGAAGAAAAAATGAACAAATTGCGTGGTATAAAAACACCTAGATTTAAAGGTTTTACAGAAGAACAGAAAAATAATGCTGAATTATTTAAAGACTTATGTTTTAAGAAAGGTTATAGAAAAAGTACATTATCAAAAAGGAGATTATATTATGTTAAATAAAACATATTTAGGACAACCAGCAGTTCTTAATAAAAGTGTATATGGAAGAATTGTTGCTTTAGAAGGTACAGAAGCAAATTTTGGAACATTAAATTCCATTGTTCAATTTTCAACTCCTTCTTGCAACGTACTTAGAACTGGTATTTTTTATCTTGATGAAGCAACCGAAAAAGATATTATTAAACTAAAAGAATTTGAAAAGTGGCATATGGACAATAGACCTGATGACGAAATGTATGCAGGAATGTTAAAAAATATTAATTTAAAATCTTAGTTTTATAAAAACTATAAAATAAAGGAGAATAGCATGAACAAACAAATTAGATACCTAAAATGTAGCAATTGTGACTATGAGGATAGTTCAATTCTTACAATGTCTTTACCTATCGGAAGTGGTATATTAAAATGTTATAAATGTAAAGAAGAAGTTAAATTTGATGAATTTTATTGTGAGCAAGGTAAAGGAATGACATTTAAAGAATATGCGGAATTACTTAAATTTATAGTAGACAATCATGGGTGGAGAAATTTTCTTAAAGAAGGTTCCAAGCATATAAAATATGTTAGAAATTCGTTTGATACTAGGACTAATTTGATATTTTCTGTTCAATTAGATAATGAGGATTTTACTATTGTAAATCAAAATAGACATAGGAATTTAAAAGATTGGATTTATGAGTATTTAAATAATTAATTTAATAAGGAGATAAAATATGGAGAATATAATTAATAATTTTATTTGTAATAAGTGCAATGGAACATTTACATTTATTAAAAAGAATAATACGCAAACAGGTTTATATTGTTCTAAATGTGGTAAATGGATTAAATGGTTAGGTAAAGAAGAAATTAGATTATATGAAAGATAATTAGAAATAGACAAAATGAAGTCTGAAGTAGTTATGGAAATTGAAGAACCTGAAATAGAAATTAGTTTATCACAATTTAGTAATGAAGAATTGATTGAAGAAATTAGAAGAAGAATGAATTAAAATATTAAAAAATAAAGGAGAAAAATACATATGAATGACAATGATAATATTGTTAGCATTTTTAGAGGGACAGTATCGAGAAAAGTATTTAGAGTTGTAAATAGATATTCACAATATAATATATACCATGATAAACCATACATACAAGGATATAAAGAGTTTATTAAACATGATATATTTTATAAATGCGAAATAGAAAGACCACCATTTGAAGCAGGAGAATCAGTTTACATAAATGAGCTTGATTTAACAGTTGCAATAGAAGAAAGAATCAGAAGTACAAATGAGGAATATGTTTACAACACAGATTATTATTTTGATATTATTGAGGATGAAAAAACTGAGAAAACTAGAATAGAAGCAGAAAAAATATTAGAAGAAGAATTAATTAAATATAATGAACAGCAATTAAAGCAAAATAAAAAGTGGTATCAGTTTTGGAAATAAATTAATTTTAATCATTTATTCCATTGAAATAAATAGGAGGTATACATATGACTAGAGAAGAAATAATTAATAAAATAAATAAAGTAAAAGCAATGAATTTACCACATATGAATTATGTAAAATTAAAAGAATATTATGATGAAATATCAGGATTTGAAGAAACAGAAGAAAATATTAAAATAATGAATGGATATTTAAATAATTATCTTGACCCTAAAAATGAAACATTTGAAAATGGATGTTGGTTTTGTAGTAATAAAGATGTATATTTATATTGGGGAATAACTCATGGTATCGCACATTCCAATTGTTGTGGATTAGAGTATAAGTGTTATCATTATTCAGACGATATTTGTGAGGATAAAAAATTGTTTAATGGTAGAATAAATATAAAATTACAATATCATCCTGATGGATTTGTGATTAAAGAGATTGATGAATAATATTTAAAATAAGGAGGATTTTATTATGCAATCACAATTAACTGAAGAAGTAAAGTATCATGGATTATTGCTAATACAGTTTTAAATGGTTATGGATATGAAAATTATCGTCTTACAGAAGACCCTAATATGCCTGAGTATAGTTATTGGGAAGAAGCAATGCTTTGGGCATAATCTAAAGATTATTTTCCTAATTTTTCTGAGGATGAATTTTTAATATTAGCAAGAAAATATAGTGATTGGAATAAGTTTGAAAAAGGTTGTATTGATTTTGGGTATAAGAAGTAGTTAAAAGTATAATATATTAAATAATAAGGAGGTGAAAATTATGTTAGAAAAATTTGTAAATAAAATTAAAAATGCTAAAACTGATGAAGAAATTAAAAAATATTATGTGATTTTTATGTAGTAATAATATTAGATTCAAAGGTAAGGAAAGAGTCAGTTTATGATTATATTAATAAAAATACATATTAAGATTAAGGGAAATGATAATTATTAAAAATAAAGGCAGTCTTATTTATGCATAAGAATATTTTTAAAGGAAAGGTATTAAGAAAAATATATTCTATAAGAAAAAATACATGCACTGAAAAAATTACACAAGAAGAATTTGTAGAATATAAAATATTAAATGAATGTGAAGAAGATAAAATTTATAGAATTGGAGAAAAAGTTTATATCAACAAATTAGATGTAAATATTACAATTGAAGATGTGATTAAAAATACAAATAATGAATATATTTATTATACTGATTACATAAGTATAGTCGAAGATGAAAAAAGTAAACTATCAGAACAGGAAATAGATAAAATAATAAAAGAATATTTAGATATGATTAAAAAGAAAGACAAAGAAAGAGAAGAAAGAATTAGACAATTAATGATAGAACCTATTAAAAAAGTAATGACAGACGGATATTATTATATTGCTAGAGGTTATTTTTCTTATTGTGGAGTGCAAAAACCATATTTAACGCAAAGTATAATTGAAGCATATGATTTTAATTGTCGCCATGATTATATTGATCATAGAAATTTATCTATAGACATTAGATTTATGTTAGAAAAATATAGTATTCCCGATAAATTTGAATATAAAAAAATATACGAAAATGAATTTAATGAATTATGCGAAAAAGAAGAAAAATATATTGAAGAAAATGGATTACATGATTTTTATCCATATCATAAGAAAGATAATAATATATATAGTAAAGATTTAAATAAAACAAGAGATACAATATTACGCGCAACTGCAATTATAGAAGGGCAAGGATTTATGATTAAACATGGTTCTAAAGTAATAAGAAAAATAACAAAAAATAATTGTAATAATATAAATATGTATGCATTTAATTATTTAATTAGGAGTTGTGATTATAATTTTTAAAAATAGTATATTAAAGGAGGTGAAATATAATTTGAATAAACTACTTATAGCTAATGGAAATTTATTTATTGAAGAGAATGAAGATGGTTATTTTATAACAGAAAAATTACATGAAGCGAAAGATTTTAAATGGTGTTGGTTATTTGCTCCAAGAAAATATTTCTTAGATGGAATTAGAAAGCGTTTTGGTAATAAGTTTAGATGGTATATGTAATATTAATAAAAAATTAAAAATAAATAAAAATAAAAGGAGAAATGATTATTATGTTCAATATGTTTAATACTAAGAAAGTTACCCATGTAGAAAGATTAAATCAAGCAAAAACAAGAGTATCTTCAGCATTGTCTATGTTTGTACAGGCAAAGGAAGAAATGATTAATGCGAAGAATCAATTAAATGATACTATTGATAATATTAATGATGAGATTGATGATTTGCAAAGAATTAGAGAAAACGCAGTTAGTGAATTGGATAGTTATGATAAATTGATTGAAAAGTTTAGTGAATTTAGTTTGTAGGAATAGTAATAGTAATAAAATAATACATATGAAGGAGAGAATATTATTATGAAATTGTCAAGAAAAGAAAGAAGACAAAATTGGAAATTATCATGGAAGACAGAAAATTTCATTGGTGAAAATAGAAAAGCACAACGTGAAGAATGGTATCAATCTTGGAATAAATTTAAAGTTTAATTCTCTGAGAAAATATTTAAGAAACCCTTTTGAGCAATATAAGGGTTTCTTAAATAAAATATTCTGTTAAAAAGTTATATTTATGTAAATAAATAAAATAATAGAGGTGGTATATATTTGATTATAGATTATAAATATGAAGATGGATATGTAAAATTTTATATCCCAAGAAATAGGGGGAAACTTCAAGGTTTGTATGAATGTTTAATTAATACTAAAGACTTTGAAAAAATAAAAAGTATAGTATGGAATATAACTTATAAAAAGAATATTAATAATTTTTATGTTGTACATAATCAATATATTGGGATGAAAGATGGAAGAAGCGATTATAAAACAATATATTTACATAATTATATAATGGATGCAAAAGAAGGTCAGGTAGTTGATCATATAAATATGAGGGAAACATTAGATAATAGGCGTTCTAATTTAAGGGTTTCTGAATCAAGTGATAATTCAGCAAATAGAAAGGGAGCTAATAAAAATGCTAAAACTGGTGTAAGAAATGTAAATCTATGTAGAACTTATGGTGGTGAATACATATATAAAGTTCAAATAATGCGATAAGGCGAAAGATTTAATTGGGATTTTCATTTAGATCAATTTGAAGAAGCATGTGTTTTTGCTGAAGTTAAAAGAAGAGAAATTTTTGGAGAGTATACAGGGAAAAGTTAATAAAATCGTTACAAGTTGTTACATTTGTAATGATATTAAAAAGGAGGTTAGTAATCTGAAAGGTAAAATTAAATTAAAACTACATGATAGAGATTATATTAAATGGTTAGAAATATATCTTAAAATGGAAGATGAATGGTTCTATTGGCATTCTGATACTATTGTTAGTCATTGGAATAAGACAGAGGAAGAATTCTATGATGCAGTAATTAAATATCTATCAGATGTTAATAATATAAAAATGTCTGGAGAAGAATTAATGAGAGAGGTTATTGAAAATAAAATGAAAAATGCAAAAAATAATAATAAAGATAAAATAGTAAAAGATATGTTAAAGAAACTTAAAGAACCAATTGAGATTGAAGTTAAAATATAATAAATATATAATATAAAATAATAAAAAGGAGAATGATAATATGAATCATAAAGGTAAAAGAATTAAAATTATTAATACTGATGGATTTCTACTAGAATATAAAGATTTAGAAAAATATATTGGTCAAACAGGAATCATCAGGTATGATTATGGAAAAGGTAGTGAACATAGATTATCAATTAAATTTGATGATAAGATTATAGATGATATAAATGAAAAAAATCAGAGATTATGTTTTAGAGTTAACAGTGTTGAATTTATTGATGATGAAGTTAATAAAGAGAAAAATATAAATCATGCAAAATTAGATGATATAGTAGAATTATCCAATGGTTTAAAAATGGAAATATGTGAAGATGAAAAATATCCACGATACTATAGAACAGTAGATATATCTACAAAAGAAAATGTAACAACAATAATATCAGAACATAGTTTGAAAACATATTGTATAGGTAATAGAGTTTGGGGATATGGTTCTGATAAATTTGAGATAGTAAATATTAAACGTGAAGAACAAGAAGTTAAAGAAAAGAAAAATAAATTAGAATCAGAAACAAAACAAAAACCAATAAATAAAGTATATACATACGAAATGATACCGCATAAAATCAATTGGAGAATAAAACATAATAATGAAGTCATAGATCAAATAATTGATTCTGGCAGTGAATCATATAAATTAATAATTAATGGAAATACTACTATTGTTATTCTTGATGATGGAAGCAAGGGTGTTGCAAAGTGTATGGAAAGTGATGAATATGATATGGATAAAGGTGTAGATATCGCTTATACAAGAGCAATTATTAAGAGTAGTCAGAAAAAATTAAAAGGATTGGTTAAATAGTTGTTGACAGAATATAAAAATAAATGTATAATATCATTAGTTATTAAATAATAAATATGAAAGGAGAAAAGATACATATGATTGATATAGAACATAAAAATGAATCTAAAGTTAAAATTGATTTTGCTTA
>Ga0209318_1000886_pt1 | contig 23697 bp, 15 predicted proteins | sample RifGroE1_FD_183999 | JGI IMG/M metagenome (GOLD analysis project Ga0209318, IMG submission 183999) | Groundwater microbial communities from Rifle, Colorado, USA - Groundwater E1 (SPAdes) (version 2) | ecosystem: Environmental > Aquatic > Deep subsurface > Groundwater | place: Rifle, Colorado...
TTGAATAGCATTCTTTTCTTTACCATCTTTATTTTTATAATATATCATACACTCTTTAAATTCTTGCTCTATTGATTCAATGTTACAGAATTTAAAGGTGTTCTTAATTTTCTTATTTGTTGAATATTTATCTAGTTTTTCTTCTTGTAAAGGAGTTATATCAGGAGATACATAAGCACCATTTTGTCTAATTTCCACTAATACTTTTCCAACCCACAACATAAATTGTGTTGCTCTATCATTATTTGCCTTGCCAATTAGAGGATACATTATGTATTCTGGGATAAAATCACCCGTACCCACTTGTGGGCACGATAAATCTTTTAAAAATCCATTAACTCTTTCCCATCTAATAACTTCATTTCCGCTATTAGCAATTCTAGTCCATCCACAAAAGCGAGCCACTTCATCAATTCTAACTTCATTTTGTCCATTATTTTCTCTAAATGCTACCTCTCGCTCTTCATAGATTCTTGTTAATACATTATTATTTTCCATTATTAATTCCTTCTTTCTTTAAATTTTATTTCTTTATAAAATAACTAAAATTTATATCAAACTCACTTTTATCTTTGATAATTTTTCCACAGTTCATATACGTCTGCCGTTTCTTTTCTATCAAATTTATGCCACATCTTTTTTGTTGCGTAATGAACTCCTACATCCTTAACCATTTTCCCTTTAGAAATATAGAACTGTACTTGAACAAGATCATATAGGTAAACATATTTATCCTTTGAATCATTTTCCATCCTCTCACCTCCTTCAATAAATTTAAATTTAAACATAATAAAAGAGAGGAAATTTATTCTCATAAATCCCTCTCAAAACAATCTAAACCATCCAATTAAAATTAGCATTTTAAATTAATTACACCCAATGTGACCTTAGTGAACTAACTCTTAAAAAATGTAAATTCCAACCTCTAAAAAACCCAATCATATCAACACTTTCAGGCCGCACAATAATCTAATATCCACAGAAAACACTCTCTAAGCTGTTTGAATTGATGTTGTGTAAGTTTGTATGGTAGAGACTTTTCTAAACGCTTAGAGAGTGTTTATATTTGTGAAATTATTGGTTTTTATTATGTAGATGATATTAATCTACTTTTTCTGTTTTGTTTTCATTTATATTTTTCTTACTAAACAAATCAATGGCAAAGTTACTCCCCTTACTAGCTAAAAACCCAGTCACACCAATGTCTGCAATCCAATATAAAACATTAAATCCAACTTTAAATTGACTTACTAAATCAACAAAATTAGTAGCCGGAACAAAACCTAAAGGTTGTAAAATACTAGTCCCCGTAACTAACGCTAAAATCATAGCAATAATCACACTAACTTTTTGTGTATTCTTGTCTGAGATTACTTCTTTATAAACTTGTGTGGTTCCGAGGGTTAAAGTACCTAAAACCATAAAACTTTGTAATGCTGTTGCAATATCCATTTAAATCATTCTCCTTAAATTTATTTATTTTACATAATTGCAGGAATAGTTACCCCATACTTTGCCATGAACATTCCTGCAAGACAAGCTCCCAAAATAGCCAATACCTTAATAATTATATCCTTTTTATTATTATCCTTTGTTTTAATAATTTCAGTATCTTTTACGTTTTCCGACTTAGTAATCTCTGTTTCTTTAATATCTTTTGATTTAATTATTTCCGTATTATTATTACTAGTGTTTAAAACGAGCTGTGTCATCAAATTAGTCATTGAACTTGTTGTCTGCAAATAATTGTTCTCGAATCTTACCAATGTGCCTTTAATGTCTTTAACTTGTTCTTCTAATCCAAACATTTTTTCTTTAGTTGTGGCAGTGTCAATCTCTAATTTAATAATCCTGTTTCCATGATCGTCTAATATTTCCTTAACTTCATTATCATCCAAACTCATTTCTAACACCTCTTTCGCAATTGACATTTGACTTTGCCCTCCTTTTTATGATATATTGTGTGTAAGACTACTTCACTCACAATGTCGTAGTCTAGGCAGATAAAAACTGAGGGCAATTCAGTAAATATCTGCCACCTATACATATGACAACTGAATAAATAAATAATATTGATGAAAATCTTAGTTCCTATTTACCTAAAAGGTAATTGTGGACTTTATTTGCCGTATCGTATTTATCATTTCCACTCAGAAGCAACTCGTTTTTATGTCCAGTTTTTGAACCACCTACTACAATCAACTTCTTACTATTCATAGCATCTTTAGGTACACTTTTATCAGAAGGTCTAATAAAAATAGCACAATTACCATTCTTTTCTGCTACATCAGTTCCACTCCAATAATCTTCTTTTGAATATAAAAGTACACAAACATCTAACATATCATTCACTCCTTGATTATTATTTATTGTTGATTGAACAATCTTTTCTGCCACATATTCCAATCCAAGATATTGCTGAATCCCTTTTACTATAGAAATTGCACATTTCCTTTGAAACTCAGGATTCCCTAACAATGCTTCTTCTGTAGGATTACTAATAAAAGGTAGTTCAACTAAACAACTAGGGCATTTGGTGTATTTATTTACATATAAATTTGTTACCTTAATTCCCCTATCCCGAAGACCTGTAGAAGATATTAAATTTGATTGAATTGCTTTTGCTAATTTTTCTGCATTAGAACCTAAAGAAATCACATGTGTCTCGATACCATTTGCTGTCTTGTCATGAAAACTATTATTATGTATGCTGATGAACCACTCTGACTTAAAATTATTTGATGAATCTGTAACTGCCCATAAATCACCACTTTGTATTGAATTTATATTATGACCTAATCTTTGTAATTCAGAAACTACTATTAAACCAATTGCTCTTACAACATCTGATTCTCTAAGTCCTGTTTGACCAATAGATCCTGGATCAAATGTTCCATCAGATTTTTTACCGTGCCCAAAATTAATCGTGCCTTTTGACATTTACAAACACCGACCTTTTATTATTTATTTGTTATTAATTTTTCTTCCTGTCCAATCAAATCCTAGCAAATCAAGTTTTAAATGGGAGATATTGATTATTATTAATAACTCCCATTAAATTTAAGTAAATCAGATGAAATAACCTCCTGTGGTGAAGGATATTTCTTTTTAACTAATTTACAACCACATTTAGTATATGAATCATTCACAAGTTCCGAGCAGATATCAGTTTTTCTATCTCTTAATCTGAATCTAAATTTGAACAACCTTTTCAAAAATAGAAAAAACAACAAACCATAATCATATTTTTGCCCTATGCGTGATATTGCATAATCACAGATTTGTTTACGTTGTAAGTCTGTTAGTGATGGACAAGTATAGACATCCAATCTTCCTTTGTAATTGTTTATATTTACATAGTCTATATCACCTTTAATTCCATCTGCTTCTATGGCATTATCATCAGAAATATATAAACATAAGTGAGAATATTGAGACTTCGTTATAAACTTCACAGTTTCGCTTATGGGACTATTTTTATCACCTTTATAGGCTAGGATATCTCCTTGTTTTAAAATGATATTATCCATATTTTATATACCTAATTTCGCTGATAAATAAAGCTGTCGCAACTCTGTATTAATATCTTTAAGATCAATAATCCCTTGAATTTTCCATGATTCTAATGGATTATTTAAGATATTATCTAAATTAATACTAGAGTGTTCTAAGATTGTATTTAATATATTTAATTTTGCTTGCAATTCAGAAGTAATAGATTCTTGTGGAAGTGTTGATATAATATCTCTTAAAATTAATGATGTTATGTCAACCATGTATTCGAGATAAGAAATATTCTTGCTTAAACTGCCAGTTCTTTTTTCTAAGTCTTTCTCTAAAATTGACCATAAATCAATTGAATCATCCATTTATATCAACCCTCCTAAACAATAGAGTTCAAGATTCTTACTTGTTGGATTTGATACTTTAATGGTAATTTGATTTACTTGAGTTGGTAGTTTTACTCTGCTATTAGTAACTTCAACATTATTGATATAGAATATTAATCCAGCATTTTGTGATTCTTGATATATTTCTATGATATTTGTGGATTTTGTGAGTGATAGAATTGGTGTGGAAACACTTCCTTGTGGGTGGATAATTAAAATTCCGTCTCCAATAGAGCAATTTGATAAGATTAAATCGTTTCCGAGAAAATCTTCATCCATAAAAAATAAATTTGTCAATGAATTATTATTTATACTTATTTTCTTTGCTTCTAATACCTCATAATAATCAAAATTCATATATCCATTCTCTAAATTATAAGTTTTAGTTATAAACTCTTCTACTAATACAGGTTCTAATTCAATTGTTTCTAATGGAATTTCACTTGAAGTAGAAATGGTAGTATAGATTGGAATTTGAATTTCTTCTTCCTCACCTAATTCATTGATAATTGTTTCTGAGGTATATTGATCTGTGGCAATTTTATATTCATTTGTTACCATTTGAGTTGAAATTACTTTTGTTGGATTTGTTACTTCATCAAAAATTTCTATTCCCTGTTCATCTGTTTGGATATTGTCTTTGAAGAGAGGTTGGTTTTCTGAGTTTGTTTTTTGGATTTGTTGATTTGTACTTTCTTGGATTGATTTTGATAGGGTAATGGGGAATGGTGTGAGAACTTGAAATTCGTATGGGAGTGGGGAACGATTTAAACCAGTAACGATGTTGGTTGAACGGTTAAATGTTATGTTATTCATTATTATTTTTGTACCTCCTTTTTAAGATTTATGTTTGATTAAGTTGATTTATTTGGCAATAAGACAAGAACTATCTTGTTGGAAGTTAGATAGTTCTTGGAGTTTTGATTCTAGGATTTGTTCAGTTATCTTAATATCGTAATACCAAATTTCTAAAAGATTAATATTATTATCTAAACAATATTGTCTTTTTCTACGATCATGTTCTAATTGTTTTTGGAAACCTTCTTCAGTTTTATGAAATCTTTTTATAAATTTTTCATGTTGCTCTCCTTGAAACTCAATTAATAAATTATATTTATGTAGATAAAAATCATATGATAATAAACCACCTTTTAAACCAACAAGGCCTTTAAACTTTTTCTGCGGAATAAAATATTTTATATTGAATTTATCATTTTCACTTAATTTTTCAAATTCTTTTTGGTTAAGTTTAATCCAATTATTTTTAACTAAATTAACATCTAATCTTTTTTCGCCTTTAGATGATTCCATACAAATTGGACACCTAGTACCTGATAAAAAGCTGTCTGGTATAATTGGATATGTACTGTGACATAGAGCATGATGTATTTGAATATATGTTTTTGCGTTAGTATATTCACTTTCTACAGTATATTCTTTTCCAACCAATTCAAATACTTCTTGAACATATTTATCATGTTCTTTTGTTCTTTTTTGCCTTCTTAGTATTTCTGCACATTTAGGACATCGTTCACCTTTAGATAAAAAATTATCCGGTGTTAAAGACCATTGATGACTTTTACCGTCTAAACATTTATTATGTCTTATTTCTATTTTATCTTTTGCTTTTGTATAATTTCCAACAACGCTATATTCTTCACCCACTAAATCGTATATTTCTTTTTCGAATTTTTCTTGAGTTCTTGTGCGTTTTCTAATACTAATCGTTTGAGAACATATTGGACATCTTCTTCCTCTACTTTTATCTAAGAAATGTGCAGGGGTTATTGGAAATTCATTATTATTACACTCTTCACAATTATGTCTCATTTGAACATGGGATAAAGCATCTATATATGGAGTTAATACTGTGTATTCATCTTCAACTTTATCATAAACTAATTTCAAAAATTCCTCGTGCGTTCTTTTTTTATTCATTGTTAATTCAATCCTTTCTGACAAAAGTTTTAAGAAATGGGAAAAGAGTTATGTGTCAGCATAACTCTTTTAATCACGGTAGAAATAAGTTTGCAACCTTGTTCCACCAACCAGATATTAAATTATTATATTTAACTAGTAATCAATGTATTGGTAGCTTTACTCACAAAACCTTGAACAACCAATCCATTTGTTTTAAATGTTGTCGGAGTAACTACGCCTGACCTAACAATACCATTTTCCATTTTCACCAAAGGATTTCCCTGCAACGAAATTAAAAATGCTTGACCTGCGTTATCGGTATTAAAGATCCCGTTTGAAGTTAGTTTACTAAAAACGAGCAAATAAAGTTGAGAATTATACATTACGAGCCATCTTCCAATTCCAACCATAGGCTTAGAGATTGCAGTTAAACCATATTGTTTAGTATAATTATTTGCAAAACCCCCAACATTCAAATTCACCAATGAACCAGTGTTTAGATTAACGCTTTCTTCGGCAAAATCTAATTTTGATATTCCCATTTCACCATACAATGAGTCTGAATCTTGACCAACTTTGTATGCCAAATTAGACCAAGGATGATTGCCCCACTTGTTTCCTACGGACGAACCGATATCTACAATTTCCCAATTTGGGAGTTCTGAAACAATTGTTACGTCTGTACTTGAAGGGATAGCAGTTGGAGATTGTAAGTGTTCTGAATAAGTGGTAAGGTTATATTCATTACTCCAAGGAAACATTGTTTGCACTTCTTTTGTTTGTTTATTTACGTACAAAATATTACTTAAACCACCATCTCTTCTTGGATTTGTAGAAGATAATTTATCATAACCTGTAAGAGAATTCTTAAAGGTTAATTCAATGTTGCAGTAGTCGGTGTAGATTATGGAGGGGATTTCTCCGTTGCTTGCATTAGCCCATGAAAGGAAGTGAACGAATCCGTCCGATTGAATACATATAGATAATTTTACGTTTGCATTTGATTCCTTAATATTTCCAGATACTTTTAAAACACTCCCCAAAGTATTGTAAGATTGGGCTGTCCATACTCCATTCCATGTTGAAATAGTAGCATAGTTTCCTGAAGGATTTGTACCATACCCCCACCAATTAAAATCGATATTCAATAAATTATCCTTCAACCACTGTACCTTATCAATAGCAGGAATTGGGCCGTACTTATCTTCTACTATGCGGATTAGGTTAAATGAGAAGAGGTGTTGAGGCATAGACAAATTTACATTTGTTGTATTTGATTTAAGGGTAAAATCTAATTTTGCAATGTTACCGTAATAGACATCATTGCCATATATAGTCCATGAACCAGAACTAGGCACTAATAGACTTGAATAATTGCCATTGTCCTGTGTAAAATACGCGACGTTTGGATTTTCGGTAGTGCTATTATAAATCTTGCCTAAAAAATCATCACGAATATCAACGGTTTGACCTGTTACTAAACCATATGAATTCACGATTTTATTGGCCCAAACAATGTCTAGTGAAGCGAAGTCTACGTTGATGGTTGAGGAGATTGTATCAGATGCAGGGTCTGCATAGATGATTAGATGGGTAAAACCGTCACTTGTTATTTTATTTGGGGGACTTCCTATAGGTAATATTTGAGAAAGTTTAGTAATTGAGCTATTAGTGGTGTTCTGACTAAACCCAGAACTCCAAACACCGCCTATATCCCATACCGTGACAGTAGCTTTATTCCCATTTGGGCTACTGCCATAAACCCACAGACTCCATGTAATTGTACCAATATTGCTCTTCAACCAAGCAACTTTCCCTACCACTCCAACAGCAGGTATCTTACATCCAAGCTTTCTTTCAGCAATCTTAATCAAATCAAACTCTAGTTCAATACACGCTTGCTCACCTACAACACTCGTACTAAATGTAGTCACTACACCATTTTGAGTGTAAATTTTATCATATGATGGCAATACTGAGTCAGAAGTTACAAACTCATCAATAAAAGTACTAGGTGCAGGATTACTTGCTACAATCTTTGAACCTGTCTTAGCAATATTAGGGTTAGCCCAAGTCTGACCTGCCACCTTATTTACATAATCACTCGTAATCGTCTGATTAGCATAAGGTACTCTAAATCCTGCTTCTCCACCTAATGTCAATGTAGTTGGAACACTCAAAGCATTCTGTCCACTAGGCATAATCAAGGAATAATCAATCTGAATATCTTGAGTTGTGAGTCCTGCATTAGTACCTAATGTGAATGTTGCTACATTTGTTCCTAGTGTTGCCCATGTTCCAACTACTGCTGTTTTGACTCCTGCTACCATGTGGTAAGCTAATGGAACACTTGAACTAGCAGTTGACTCCATAACTACCACTTGATATTTACTTAGTGCTACACCTAAAGTTGCTGTAAATGTAATCTTCTTTAAAGTCGCGTCTACACCATCAGTAGCAATCGTCTTAGTTGCTAAAACTGTTCCCAAAACTCTATCAATTAATTTTACTTCATCACCTGCGACTAATCCTGTAACTGAATCTGTATAGATAACTGTATCAGTAGATAAAGCATCTTTAATCACAGTTACATTTGCAGTATCCGTATCAAATACACCACTAATAAATTCTCCTGCCATACCCGTAACAGTAATCGTATCTCCACTTGCCCACACATTAGGAGTTCCAATTATTACACGCGAAACACCACGACTATTTAACAAATTTGTCGCTTTTACAATAGAATTGACTGTTTGTGTCGTCTGACTTTCCGATAAAATGCGTCTTTGATTGGTGTAGGCTGGCATGATGATAGCATCACCTGAGATGAAGTCAGGAGGGAGTTGATAATCAATAGAACCTCTGTCGATGTTGGAAATGTGAACATCAACAATCGGACATATTAAACCAATCCTTATTCCCGTAACACCTACGCCATTAGTTGTTTCACCAATTATCCCTGAATAATTAAAAGAGAGTATCTCTTTATTATTTAACAATAACTTTCCAGACGAAGTTGTATATTCAATTCTTATTTTCATAAATTTACTAATTGGCAAAGCACTTAATGGAATACTATTACTAGCATCATACAATGTAGTTCCGCTAGAGCTTCTAAACTGTAACCGTATTCCACCTGAATGATAATAAAATCTTATCCCACAAACATCAAATAAAGAAGTATTATCTAGTTTGACAAACTCATCTTTATTGACAATTATATCTATTGAGCCTTGTGTTTGTGGAAGTGAAAAGCTTGTTAATGCTAAGTACGAAGATGCTCCAAGTTTTACTCCTGAACCTGTCGGCATTGGAACATAAGAAATGTTTCCAGATAAACTTAACGAACCCCCAACTTCTGCAACCGTTGTCCCATCTAAACTAGCATAAAATACCGTATTGATGTCAATTTCTGTCTTAGGTATTCCATGATGGACAGTCATCATTTTCTTTGCAGAACCTATTTCACCACGCATGAATTGGTCGCTTGCCTTGCGTAACTCGTAGTCATAGTTGAATTGTCCTGCTACACGATGACGAAGGTCTGTGATATCTCTTGTGTCGATAACGTTGGAGTAGAGGGATTGGGGATGGTCTGAGACGAGTGATACCCAACAAGTAATGGCTGAACCAGTACTGCCATTAGGTAAACCCGCACTATTAACCGTGTTTAGGGTCGTACTTGTTAGTCCAATAATTACATATGTTCCCCAAGTTGTACCTCCTGCTCCCATAAGAATTTTATCGCCAATTTGAAGGGCAGATGTAGACGGTAGTGTTACTATTTGTGTTATTTGTCCTACCGTTGACGCAACGGTTCCGTCTAGCTTAATATAATTCCTCGCCCCATTCGGATTACTAGCACTGAAACCCGATGAATTCCGTCTTTTAACGCGAAACAATGGAATTGCGTAGGAGTAGCCATCGTAGGTTGCGAGTGCTGTTTTGGAAGTAGTCGTTCCATCTCCTGCAATATAAACCCCTTTGTCTTCAATAGCAATGTTCTTTCCTGTAATGGTTGTACTACTGCGCATCGCAGGGCTATAAAACGCACCGTATTTAGATATATTAGAAGATAAACCCCAAGCATCGCTGTAAGTTAAAGGTGAAGAATTACCCCCTTGTGCTTGAACATTATAATTTGGCGAAATCCCATAGCCAGTAAGACCTTCATTAAAGTCATTAAAATTAACATTTGATATGGTTCTATATCGTCCAGCCATAGTGTACCCATTCCCGCTAGCTGGAAAATATGTTTCGAGGAATACTGAATCATCCCACTTTTCTCCAACGTTTGCAGGAGCAACCGGTAAGGTTACTACTGTCAAAGGCATTTTTATCTCGTATCCATTGATAGAATACGTAGTTTCAGGAATGGTAATGGAATTTAGATTTGTCGTTGAACCAGTAGCGATAGGAAGATAATTTGCTACTCCTGAATGTCTTTGATTACGAATTATATCTGCTTTTGCCTTATCAATGTCATTAAGCGAAACCACAGTTGCAGCTCCAGTTATACTAAAGTTGCCTTTATACTCCCATATCGTTCCATTATGACGATACCATTGATTGCTATCTAGAGTTTGAACGCACCAACCAGCGGAAGGGGCTTGGTAAGTGGACGCTAGGGCTGCGAAGTTTGCTACCGGAGCTTGCCAGATGAGCTGAGTCGTGTCGACGGATGAATTTGCTAGAGCAGTAGCGTTTTGTGCGTTTACTATGGCTGCGTTCGTGTTAGAAGTGGCCGTAATAGCTAATTGACGAGCAACCTCTGTCTCATTAATTTTATTTGTCGCTTCCGCAAGTTTATTATCAATTTCAGAATTCCATACAACAATTTGTGCTTCCATTACTGGTATTGCATTAGAACTTAGTACTCCATCACCGTTATCTAAAGAACTAGTTACAGTAAAATTAAATTGTGCTGTACTTAATTTCTTGCCTGTGGCATCTGAAAAAGATATTTCTGTTTTAACTAAGCCTACTGCTGATAGGGATTGTGATTTTAATATAACCTGTAATTTTCCGTTAATTGCATCTAAAATACTCACACCTGTGTTAAAATCTTGTATTACTAATGTATTGTCTGATTTAAGAAAAGCAAATGATATTGTTTGGTCTGTAATATCTACAGGTACTCCTTGATTGCAAATAGTAAACTCTAGGACAGATGTATCTATATCATTTTGTACGAATTTAATATTATAAAATGAACTTTGCTTGAAATCTAATATTAGGGAAAAGCGATTCTCGATAATTAACGCCTCCGTTTCTTTTTGTATTTGGGATAAAATAAACCTTTTATTCTTCTTCTAACACAAAATAAAAAGACTCCAATTATTGAAGTCTTTTAAAACAATATAATACAATATAATATTAATCCCTTAATCCAACCAATTTCTGCATCAAGACGATTACATCTTTAATATTTAATTTGTTATCAGGAAAAATGGATGCCATATTTATTAGATTAATTTCATTATCATTTTTTAATCCAACTAAATACTGTAATCCTGCTACTGCATCTGAAATACTAACAATTGAATCATTTTTAGTAATTTTGCCACGTTGAAAGATTAAAGTATCTGGTTCAGGTAATATAATTGAATTTGCATTTTTGTCTTTTAGATTAAGGAATTTAACACTAAAATTGACTTTTGAATTTGATGAATTACTAATTGATATTGGAATAAATACTAATTTTTGAATTGATAATGTTCCTGTATTTGAACCAGAAATTATTACTTTCCCAGAAACATTATCAATGGTTTGACTGAATTGTTCAAAATTTGATTCATTTAAAACATTTAAAACATCAATCTCAGTAGGACAAAAATCCAATTCAATATCATAATTAGAAAGTGAATTTTCTATATCAATATTGTCTAATCCAATATATAACCCTACTCCATCTTCATTACTCCCTTGCTGTATTAAAATTGATGGTTTAGATTGAACTTCTACATTTGTGATATTTAAAGCATTGACATTGCCTATATGACAAAGACACAACATTATTATTGTCATATAAAACAATAATTTTTTCATCGCAACTCCCTTTCTACCTCCATTAATTAACATTATCAACATCCACCAATCCAGGGTTTGTTTGAGAATCTTTATAGGTAAAATTAATCCACATAGGATTGGAAAGTTTTACTCCATTAATATCTTGTACTGAGTCCTTAATTACAACATGATAATTCTTCTCTGGTTCAAATTCTACAGCTTTGTTTATAGTAATAGTTTTTTTGTCATCTGAAAGAGTCATTCTAAAATCAATTAATTTGTTAAAACTATATGTGCTTGTATTACTAATAAAATCTATATTAATTTTATCGGCAGACTCATACAATTCAATATTATTTTTATTTACTGTAGTTTCATCCAATGGATCAGATAAAGATATTTTAATATTTTTATAATTATTGTTGATTCCTAGAAATTTATCACTTAATCCATCATTAAAACATTGATACGTTTCAGGCAAAATTAAATATTTAATATTCGACAATATTTCTTCGTTATCACCGATGGCAGAAGTGTTGTCATAGTAACGAATCTTATTAATATATGACATACCTGCTTCTGCTTCGATAAATGTTTTTTGGAAATTCCATAAAATATCATCTGTTTTATTACAGCACCATACAACCATTTGAGTATTTACTTTTGCATCAATTACAACATCCTTAACATTTATTATACTCATAGTAATATTCATTTGATCTCCAACCTTATTAATTGGTCTATATTTGTCATTAAATTTTAAATTAAATGATTGAAGTATTGAAATAGGTTGGTCAATTCCTTCAGTTTCTACTACTTCTATATTTTGGATTTGAAGTGCTTGAACAAATTGTACCAAAGAAAACAATAGAGATAAAACAATTAATGGAATAATAACTAAATTCTTTTTCATTATATTTTCCTCCCCTTACTAAATTTTCATTATTTGATAATAATTATACAATAAAGAAAGGAAAATTTCAATAAAATTATAAAAGAATAATATAAATATTTTTATTTAAATATTTATATTATTCGACAAACAGTATTTGCCCTACAATATCTTTAAGATTTGATAGAATTGGAACTTGTTGATAAGTATATAATCCATCTTTGACCAATCTTACCCATATTTTCACTAAACCACTTTCAGTGTTAAACATATTTTAAACACTTCCTAACAATAAACTCAATTCGGCGATAGCAGAATAAAGAAGAGCATTTTCTTTTTTTAAATTGGCTATTTGTTGTTGAATAGGACTAATGTTTTGTATTTTGTTTTTTTCTTCGTGAGGTATTTTTATAAAAGTACCTTTTACAAATTTATAGTCTCTTATATTACCAGATGGAACAAGGGCATCATCAGCATATACTCCACTTAATCTATCTAGTGCAGATTGATTGTTTCGATAAATATCTTCTATTTTTTGATCTGATGAAAAATATCCAACAATATGGTTATTACTTTTTTCGACAATAATTAACATAGTATACAAAAACCCCCTCATTTCTTTAAAGAGTAACAATTAAATTAAAATCTATACCCTGGTACATATAAAGTCCATAAGCATTATCAAAGGCATATCCGACAACATTAACTGTTCCATTAATTTTGTCTATATTGAGAACTGGAGTTTTAAATACCATCCGTACAGTTCCACCTTCATTGGCTATAGGTATTTCTAAAGATTTCATAGTTAAAAAACATTGAAAATTCTTACCATGAAATCTTGGTGGTAAAGATAAAGTTATACCTTCATCCCATAAAGCTACATCAATTGCATATTGAGGATCACTAGTGCTAATCCATGCAGAATTACTTATTCCTACAGTCGTAGCTGATATTATGTAGGTTTCATATTGATAAGGTATGGTTTCACCTGATACCAATCTCTCTAATCCATTCTGTGATAATTGAGTATAGCCACTACCATCACTATGAGTTGCTCTCAATCCATATAGATGATTTGTTGTATCAAATTCACCCATTTTAACGACTTCTGTTTCAGTTGCGTTCTTAACCTGAACACCATTTTGATCAATAAAACACTTATTATAATTTAAACCTGATTGAATAGAATTATCTGCAGTTGTTTTAATTACATCTGAAAGTTTATTTGACAATAAAGTTTTCTTATCATAATAATCCTTAAAGTTTGCCCTAAAAGTTGTTCCAACAATTTCTGATGTTGTTATTAAACTAGTTAAAAGAGCACTGCCTATTGGAGAATTAAGATAATTATCTAAGGCAACATAAGCATCATTATAATTAGTTTTTTCAGTTGATGCTGAAATACCATACGCTGTTGCTTGTGTATCAAATATTGCCTTTTCACTGACAATAATATTCCATTCTTTTAATATTGCTTGTTTCTCACTTTGAGTCAATTTACTATCACTTGCAATATCATTAACCTGTTGTTGAACACTCGTATAATCCCAATCATTTTCATTATAAACAAATGGTTCTGTTGCTGAATTTTGTTTGCAAATTCTCAAACAAATTCCATCATCCCATAAATCTCCAGATTTATAAATTGTCGAAGGATGATCTGGTAAAATATTTACAAAGACAGTCCTTTTGCCATCAGCAGTATCTTGAGCAGTAGAAGCATCGTTATAAGCATCTATAGCTTTTTGATCTTCAATTAATTCCCATGTATTTGTTGTTCCATTGTAACGCTTTAATAATTTAGTTAAGGTATTATACCACATATCTCCATTGTGTTTGGTTCTATCTGATTCAATCCAAGTATTAGGATCTGTAGATGTAAAATACGATTCAATTTTACCATCTATTAGACCTTCAAGGGTAGTTTTATCATTAGGATAAATTATATTAACAAATTCATTCGTATTAATCTCTTCGCTAGTTGCTATTCTTATTGATACCCTATCAAAAATAATATCTTTCGTTGCTATTGTTGCGTTAATAGAGTAACTATTTGCCATTACATATCCAGTCATTCCAGTCCAACCATTTAAATTATCATGTGGTCTAGTGACTAAAGTTCTAACAGTATACCATTTTCCTAAAGTTGGACTTAAAACATAGTCTGATAATTTAATAGTTGCATGATACGGCGTTGACATACCTATCCAGTTAATTAAAATTCCTGCACCTGTCAAAGCACCACTAACCAACATAAAATCAATTTCAATAACTAAATATTTGTGATTGGCTATATTAGAAACATAGGCTGAAGAATCCATAGCCATTCCAGCTTGCGCAGTACCTATATTCCAACGACAGGCATAACTTCCATTAATTTTAAGAGTTGTTTCTCTTGTTGGGCCAGAATAAGAACTCCATGCACTAAATCCAACAGGATAATTACTAGATGCAAACCAATTAGAAAAATTAGGATTAGTGCTTAGTAATCCTACTGTATCATTAAGTATAGATGACGTTGCTGAACTTGAATTTAAACTAAAAGATGTTGAAACATTATTCCATTTGTCTCTAACTTTTAATTTATAAGTATAAGTTGTAGGAATGTCTACAGGAGGATCATAGTCAATAAAATAACCTTGTGAAGCACCACTTCCTGCTACAGATGCTATTTTTGTTGCTGTACCATCGCTCCAAGTTGAACCCGAACATCTCCATATTTCATAGATTAAACCTTGTTCTGATATTTCAGTCCATGTAACCTTTATGGCTCCAAATTGACTAGTGGTAGTCGGGTTAGGAGGAGTAGGGGCTGTATTATCTACAGCAATACTATTTTGAGCAGAGGTTAAGCTACTTTCCATGCCACTATAATCTATAGACGAAATTTTATAATAATATGTTTGAGCAGGTTTTAAATATGAATCAGTATATTGAAGAGAGGTTGTTTCAGCAATTACATAATAATTTGAATTATTCAAACTACGATAAAGTCTGTATTTTTCTACATCAGTAGATGAGCTTGCTGTCCAAGAAATAGTTATTCTTCCATCATAATCTGGTGTTAACGTTAAATTTGTTGGAGTATTAGGAGCAACATTGTCTGCTGGTCTATAAATCGCAACATTTGGAGAAGTAGATGTTGAAACATACAAACTTTCCAAACCAATAATATCAACCGCTTTTACTTTATATTTATAACTACCCATAGATGAACCTAACACAGAAATATTATACTCAGTATAACTATTTGTATTTACATTAAAAATTGTAGGATAAGTTAAACCACTATCTATAGATTTTTCTAATATATAACCTACAACATCATTGCTAGAACTTTTATCCCAAGTAATATCAATCCTACCTAATCTTGCCACAGCAACTAAATTTGTTGGAGCAGAAGGAACATTAGTATTGTTAGCAGTGCATGATTTCCATTCTGATTCTGGTAAAGAAGATTCATTCCCTGCTTTATTATGAGCAGAAACGAAGTAATAATAAGTTGTATTATGTGCTGTAGTTTTATCAATAAATGATGTTACATTTTGAGTTGCAGTTCCTATAATAAGTTTATTAGCACCTATAGCACTTGTTGCTCTCCAAATATAATAACCTGCAATTCCAGAACCATTATCAGTAAAACCACTCCAACTTATAGTTATTGTCCCATCTGCATTTGCTACTGGAATTCCTACTGTACCGACTGTAGGGATTGTAGTATTCATTAAATTTAATAAATTTTTCTTTGCTGTATAATAATTTGAGAAACATGTTCTAAAATCATTTCCTACAATATCGGAAGTAGCAGTTAAACTAAACAATAAAGCAGTAGTATTGGGAGGAATTATAGATGTATTGAGATAAGCATCTAAATCATTATATTTCCCATGATATATTGTATAAACATCTTGCAAAAGAATTCCATAGGTTGTTGCTTGATTATCTAATATTGATTTTTCTGCCACAATTGCATCCCACTGAAGTTTTACGGTTTTTTTCTCAATTGCCGTTAACTTATTATCACTGGAAATATCTTCTAGTGACTGACCAACACTTGTTAAACTCCAATCGACTGATGAATAACTTTCTCCTACTGTTCTTCCTAAAACACGGGTACAAATTTTTAAAGTAGAACCATTATCCCATAAATCTCCTTCTTGATAGGGAGGAGTAGGAGTGGGATGAGTTTCAGTTGATATGAATATAGTCCTTTTATGGTCTGCTAAATCATAAGCATCATTTGCTTTTTGTAATGCTTCTGTAATTGCACTATCTGTTATAAGAGACCATGAATATAAATTTGAAATAAAAACAAACCTATATCCATATCCGGTTAGATTATCATAGAAAACATCTCCTAAATGGTTATCTCTTAATGCAGTTGTATTCCAATCACTAGCAGGAGCATTATATATTATTACTTGATTTGCTGTAAGTTCTATTCCAATTGTAGTTGTTAATGTAATTGTTTTATTTACTGTATCTACCCCACCTGTGGCAATAATTTTTGTTGTTAAAGATACACCATCGACATCTAATCCATTAGCTTTTGGGATAAAACTAATAGACATTCCATCTACTAATCCAAGTACATTGTCAAGTTGAATAACTATGTCAGTAACTATTGTTGAAATTACAACTGTTGCAAAAATAGGAGCATAACCATAAAACCAAGTAGAAACGCTTCCATCAATTAAACCCTTTAATTCAGTATAATCTGCTGTATGAGTGATTTTGTCAACGAAAGTATTGTCTGCATAGATTTTTGCTGAATCAATGGCATTTTGTTGAGATGAATTCCAATTAGCAGAACTTGATATAATGTTGTCTGGAATTGTTTCCCCTGAAGCACCTAAGATTATTTGATCAGCTCTAATTTCACAAAACATGCCGAGGATACCCACCACATTTTCTGCAATTACGCCATTTTTTGTGATAGCGTTTTTAAAAGTATTTCCACCATCGGATGAAACTGCTATATTAGAATGATTTAATCTAACCATATCTAAATTATTATCGGGAGAAGTTATTATAATACCACCTCTACCAATAGTAACAGATTCGTTAACTCCAGCTTTAATATTTCTAGTTACAGCATCCCAAGTATTATTTATTATCTGTTCAATTTCTGTAGATGTTGAATATGCTCCATCGTATTTATATTTATCCATATTCACACTCGTGCTAGTACTAATAGTATTATACAAGTTGTTCAGAAACTTTTGCTCATCTGTTAATATCTGTTCTACATTGGCAATAGTAAGAGTAATACTTCCATTCTCATAATCAAAATCAATGTTAATTATTCTAGCCTTGATTGAAATATTCAATGGTGGATAATAAACTGTGCAAAAATCTCCAAGCACCAACTTATCCCACATATGTTGCATTTCTAATACTTCTAAGAAATTAATTAAATCAAGTTTAATAGATATTTCAGGTTTACAAATCTTCTCAAATTCTTTTAACCCATATTCATATAGATCCTGTGCATTGGTATAATTACTATTTGTTGCTTCTTTTTCAATAATATATATATTTCTTTCTTGAATTTGTTCTGGCGTAAAGTTATTCTCAATTGAGAGAGTGTTTTGCAATGCTGTAATTTGACCATTAATAATGACTATTTGAGCATTTACAGCATCTATTTCTAATTGTTTCGCATCAATTTCTAATTGTTTTACGTCTCTTTGAGCAATTAATGTAGCAGTAGGTTGAGAAGTAGATTGTGCAATATCTAAAGAATCTAAAATTATGGTTAACTGAATGTCTAATGCATCCATTTCATTTAATTTTGTTGTTAATAATTCTTGCTGAACTGTTAATTGAGATAAGAGCGTAGAATAAGAGTCTGTATTTGCTACAATTTTAGCTTCATATGCAACAATTGCATTAATCAATCCTTGACTCATATAGTCCAAATTCATAAAGTTACTCATGTTCTCCAACCAGTCTGTGCCAGTTGGATTGCGACTTGCAATAGTTAAATTGTTCTCTCCATAAATTTTTAATCTTGTTGCAAAATTATCCATATTTATTGTTTGTTCAATTGTTTTAATTAAATTACCATATGAAAATCTTAAATCTTTATTTATACCAATATTATCAGGATTATACAAAGATATAGTGCGTAAAATTGTATTGTAAGTAATTAAGGCAGAAAACGTCTCTGCGATTTCAACGACAAAACTTAATACAGTTTTTGAAGATACATTAAATGAGCGATATGTAGATAAAAAAATTGGATCAATATAGTCAATTGACCATAATGTTTGTGATAACGCATCTGTAAGCACTTGCAATGCATTATAACTAGTTACTTCATATGAACGAATTAATTTATCTGCTAATTCATATTGCAATGAAAAACAAGATACTTGTTTTGTATCCGAAGAATCATCGCTTGCATCTATAATTTTATCAATCATATAATATTCAATTACTTGATCTTTTATTAGTTTTATTAAATATCTATCCTTAATCATATCTATGTGAGGATTTTTTTGAAATTGATGATTAAGTTCTAGATTTACAGGAATTGTAAAACTAAGTTCGTTTACAGAAGAAAATTTTGTATTATGCTGAATATTGTAAGATTCAGATAAGATTGCAATTGATTGTTTGTTTGGTTTACATAGATACAATTTAGGTTTTATTGGATGTTTTGTTAGGTCTATTTCAGTGAGCATAGGGGTTGACCTCCTTTTATTCAATTGCTATTTATTTATAATTTTATTTATTTGTAGTTTGTTAAATTAGAAATCTTGCCTCATATTTGAATTGTATTTTTAAATTTCCATAAATTTGTAATCTATTTATTCCTCGTTTTAACATAATGAATACACTACTAGAACTCATATTATCAAGTCTATAAGTTAAAGGTAAGTCAGATTGAATTGATTCATTTTCAGTGTTAATTGTTAGTGTTTCTAAATCTCCTATATTTGTAAAACTAATAAGTTCTCCTCCATTGGATTTATTAACTATTGAAAAACTTCCACCTGAAATTACTTGGACTGTTATTAAAAGGTGACAGTCAATATCACCATTATTAATTATAATAAGTTCAGTTCCTCCTATGAGATTGGAAGATAAATCGTAGAGAGGAGATAAGAATACAGGAGAATAGGAATAACATGAATCACATAGCATTGATATCTTGATATAACCATTATTCGTTCCTGCGTGAAAAACAGAAGAATCAGAATTCAACATACAAAAATAGATTTTATCAGGATCTTCTGAAAAAATGAGTGGAACATAAAAATCTGGTGTGCCTAACCATCTTGCTATTTCTCTGAGTTGATCGTCTGAGAAATTTTCTGGAAGAAATAATGTTAAATTTAATTCCTTTTGCTCAATTTGCTTACCCATATAATAAGGTTTTGTACGACCTCTAATTGTTTCTTGAAGAATATTTACAGTCCCAAGAAATGGTTCTTCATAAAGGCCAGAATCAACTGATACATTGAGCACGTTTAAATCTTGTGAATTGATTCCATTAAACATTATATATAAACTTGATTTTATCAATTAAGTTTTCACCTCGCTTTATTAGAGAAAAGGAGCAAAGCGTTAAAGCTTTACTCCCATTTTTTTCAATCCTTTTACCAATGAACTAGATACTGAATCAATATCTTTCTTTGTCCCATTCATATTTTCAACATTTACATTTAGATTATAAACTGCACCACTAGATAGAGATGGATTCATAGAAGGCAACTTTAAATTTGAGAAATCAGGCAACTTAAAATTATTTATAATTTGTTTACTAATGTCCATTGCTTTTAATAAATTTAAACTATCAAACTTTGTATTAATAATTTCACTACCATGTAAAACAGCTAATTTTCCACCTTGAAAACTTGGAGTCATACCTCCTGAATCAAGACTAGCAATTTTCTTCTTAAATAAAGACAATGTTTCTTCTCTATCAGCACCTCCAACCCTAGTAGCTTGACCTATATTTGGGATTACTGCAGAACCACCCAATACTATATCTCCTGATTTTGCTGAAGATGCATCGCCATTATTCACAGTAATAAAATTAAACTTATCAGCAGAATCCACACTTTTAGCAAGACCAATATCAATTGAATTTCCGTAGACATTGATTTTAGACGACTTAGCACTAGATTCAGATTTACTATCCTTAATATCATCAACTGATTCTGAAGCAGATTTAACTTCATCAATTAAATCTAATAAATCATTCCAAGATTCTCCCAATTCTCTTGTAGTTGATTTGTTCATACTTCCAAAATCACTCAAGAATGAACCTAATTTAGATTTAATTGCATCTGTATTTCCATTAATAATTGATAATCTCATTGATGCATATTTTCTCTCATCATTAATGAGTTCATTGTACATATATTCTGTATCAGTTTTTTGCTTATTTAATGAATCTTTAATGGATTTATATTTTGCATCTTCTGAAGATTTCTTAGCATCCATATCAGTTTTATAAGCATCTAATTGATCAGATAAGGCAGTTTTTCTTAAATCTCTAGAATGATCCTTTTGCATCTTTTCAATTTCAATAATTTTATCTGCAAGTTCTTTTTCTAGTTCTTCTCGTTTGAATTGTGCTTCTATGGAATCATCTAAAGATAAGATACTTATATCATTTTTAATAGTTTGTGCATCTTTTTGGGCATTTGTGAGATTTAAATTGTAGTCTTCCGCATTTGCTTCATCATCAATAAGTTTAATTTTAGCGTCATAAGCGTCTTGGTATCTTTGCATTTCTTTATCAAGATTATCGATTTTTTTCTCATGTCTTGAATCTTCTTTTTCCATTTCATCTTCAATTGATTTTATTGCAATATTTTTTTGTTTCTCATAAGCACGCTTCATGGTGGAAATTATTGCATCCGAAATTGAATTATAGATAGACAAAGTTTCACTTTTTGTTGAAGATAATGAAGAATATAAGGATGATAATGTAGATTTTAATTCTTCTTGAGCATTAGCAGTTAAATTAGTTGTAGCAATTAGAATTTGGAGATGATCTATTTCTGATTGTATTGCTTCGCTTTTTTGTTTAAGAAGTTCAATTTGCTGTTTTTGGTTGTCAGAATATTGAGTGGAGGATTGATCGTATTGGTCTTGTTCAGTTTTAAGGAGAGATAGGGAATCAGAGATGGATTCGATAGATTTGTTGTAGGTGGTTAGGTCTGATTTTACGATGTCATAATTTATGTCTAGGAGAGAAGATTGAAGTTCAGACTGTGCTTTAGTTACTTCCTCAGTAGCATTTTTATTTTCTACCCAAGCTTTACGAAGTTTTTGGATTTTTGTAAACAATGCTTCTGTTGTCTTTTGTGTTTCAGCAGATTGAGCATTGTATTCAGCAATATATGTTGTGGATTGTTCATTATTATCTGTAAACCAACGCCAATATCCTTGTGGAGTTTCTGCATTTATTTTTGCTTTTGCATCACTTAATTGTTGGAGTTGAGTTTGTTGGGATTGGATGAGAGAATTAGTTTTTTCTAGTGCGAGGGAATAATCTTTATTGGATTTTGCTTGGGAGATTTCTGATTGGAGAGATTTATTGCGCTCTGCTGTTAGATTGGAGAGAGCATTTGCTTCTTGGATGAGGGAGTCGGTATTATCTGTATAAGATGGATCAGATAATTTTCTGTCGCCAATTTCTCCTACTGCAGTTTCATTAGACTTCCTTGCATTAAAATCAGACATAATTTTTGAAACATAATTTCTTGTTTCGCTAGGTGCATATCCGCTAATATCTGCAAATGTTGCTCCACCTGATTTGCGAAGTGCATTTTTTACGTTACCGATTCCCCAGTTGTATGCTGCTAATGCCAATTCTTTATCGTTCCCGAATGCAGTCATCATTTGAGAAAGATATTTTGATCCACCTTCAATATTTTGAGCAGAATCAAATACATTTGATACGCCTAGTTCTTTGGCTGTAAGAGGCATTAATTGCATTAAACCAGATGCACCAGATGGATTACGAGCAGAGGCATTAAACCCTGATTCTGCTTTAATTACAGCGTCGATTAAAGTTGCTGATAATTTATTTTGTTTTGCAGATTCACGAATTAAATCAGCATATGGGCCAGTAACATTTTCTAGAATTTCTTTAGATGTTTTATTTAAATCTGGATTAGCAGATGCTATTAGGTCTTTTGGAGTGATTTGTTTAGAAACTTCTATGCCAGCAAGAGAGTCTTCGATTCTTTTCATATCTTGTATTATTAAATCATTTGCATTAGCTCTTTTTACAGATTGTGAATCTGCATAATTATCATTATATAATTCATTGTTTTTCTTTTTTGCTTCCGCTACACTTATAATTCCTCCGACTTCATCTTTAAAAAAACTTAGTTTTTTAGCTAATAAACCTTTGGAACTTTCAAGTTCTTTTGCATCTTGTTCTAATTTTGTTTTAAAAGCCTTATTTTTTGCTTCCATCACTTTTTCAATTGCTGATTTTTCTATTGTATATAGACCATTTACTTTTGTCATAGCAGAAGTTAATTCTGGGTGTGCTTTAATGAGTTTGAATAATTCCTCTGTGGTCATTTTGTGACCATCATTCATTTTTGCTACTGTGGATGCTAAGTCTTTTGAATCAGAAAGGTATGACTCTGTGGACTCTGATACGGACTCTATTGCTTTTGCAACGTCTGTCATTTGTTTTGTTGCTTTAGGTGCATTATCCAATTTTATAGCATCATTAAAATACTTTATAACTTTAGTTACTATATTTGCATTAACACCATATTTGTTTAAAGCAGACTCCATATCTTTAATATCTTTTGTTGCTTTTTCAGTGGTAGTGCCTTTAGATATATCCTCGGAGATTCTTTTAAATACTTCAGATACATCAGATTTACCAAATACGCTCATTACAGATAAAAGATCATTAAATCCTTTACCAGAATCAAAAGTTGCTTTTGATAAATTGTTAATTAAACTTTGACTTAATTTATTAGCAGATTCAGTAGACTG
>Ga0209318_1000888_pt1 | contig 23573 bp, 31 predicted proteins | sample RifGroE1_FD_183999 | JGI IMG/M metagenome (GOLD analysis project Ga0209318, IMG submission 183999) | Groundwater microbial communities from Rifle, Colorado, USA - Groundwater E1 (SPAdes) (version 2) | ecosystem: Environmental > Aquatic > Deep subsurface > Groundwater | place: Rifle, Colorado...
ATCTACGTTCTCTATATTTGAATTCTCACAGAATTGGTCTTCTACGACTGTCTCTGCTTGAGTGGGAATTGGTAGGGCAAGAGTAAAGAGTAGGGCAAGGGAGAGAAAATATGTGATATTTTTTAATATCTTCATCATACTAATGTGTCTGTGACAGTTTAATACCAAATATTATTACTAATATGTGGTGAGTACAAGGGGTAGAAGAGATCTCTTCTACGTAATGGGTATTGACCCGTTATCCAAATTCTGGTATTATTGGTTATGGGTATATACCCGATTAAATTATTACATTATTAATATGCCTAACTTAGATAGTACAGGTCCTTTGGGACAAGGCCCTATGACAGGAAGAAAGCTAGGATTTCTTCCAAGATCTAGGGGAAGAAGACAGGGAGGAAGTGGTGAGTGTACCTGTCCTAAGTGTGGATACAAAGAACCACATACTAGAGGAGTACCTTGTACACAAAAGATGTGTCCAAAATGTGGTACACCAATGAAGGGAATCTTCTGTTTGTAAAATATAATATATAGAAAGATTAAATATGAGACCAAGATTTAGAAGAAGATTAGGTGTCTCCTTTAGAGAGACATATTTCAAACCGAGAGGAATACCTCTTAGAGAATTGGAGGAGATAAATATTACGGATGAGGAGTTGGAGACCTTAAGATTAAGATACATAGAGAATATAGATCAAGAAAATGCTGCAAAAAGAATGGGAATATCTCAGAGCCAATACCAGAGAGATATTAGTTCAACATTAGAGAAAATAACAAGGGCTTTAGTTGAGGGGTATGCTATATCCATAACGAAAACGAAGAAGTAGCCGTACAAGATATTTAGAAAAGAATCGTTGTATTTGGTAATTTCTCTTTAAGTATGTTGATCTTCTCCTGTGAGAATGGATTATTCCTTAAATCTAATGTTTGCAACTGTGTTAGGTTAAAAATTTCCATCGGATAATCTGTAATGTCATTGTTACTAAAGTCTACTGTTTGTAATTTTGTTAGTCTTCCTATCTCTGCTGGTATTCCAGTTAGATTGTTGTCGGAAGCATCCAAAGTTTCTAGTTTTGTAAATTTACCAATTTCAGCAGGTAAGGCTCCTGTTAGATTATTATTACTAACATCAAATGTAACTAACTTAGTTAGTTTTCCAATCTCTGAAGAGAGGGAAGTCAATCCCTTGTTTTGTAAATTTAGTTCAGTTGTATTGTAATTTGTAATAACTGGAAGGTTTCCAGTATCTATATTTACAGATTTGAAAGTGAAATATATTCCTAAACCGACTAATGCTAAAACCACAAACACGACAAAAATTCTTATGGTTGTTTTCTTCATGCTTATATTATACTCCTTTGGGAGAGATTTATTCTTTTGGTAGAATTTGCTTAACCTATTAGAGATTTCAAGAGCTCATACACCAAGAATGCAGGCCATACGATAGCCTTGAGTACTCCAAGTACTCCAATCCAGAATGTAGTAGCAGTAGATATGAAGTATATAGCTGCACCAATGAAGCCAAGTCCGTAAACTGCACCACTGGGAGTATTGTTACAACAATTTTTCATAATTCTTAAACTAAACTTATTTTAAATGTTATACATTAGAATCATTTTAGCAGTAATTAGAGAATCTTTTAAGTAGAACTTGAAATTTTTCCTTCTAGGTATACAATACTTATAATGAAATGTAGTTAAATTTATTCTGCAGAGATTATGAAGTTACGAATTTTGTTTTTTGCCCTAATTCTTGTTGCGTTTTCATCTGTAGCAGTTCTTGCACAATCTGCTCAACAGGGTGGTTCTACTACTACAAGTAGTGGTCAACAGGGTAGCGAGAGCCAGAGATGCTCTGATGTTACAAAGAAAGTGGGCTTAGTTGTAGATAGATATAACAAGAATCAGGAGAAGTACATGACCACAGCACAAAATGTTTTCAAAAATATTGAAGCTTTGGCCTTGAAGTTCAAAGCTGATGGTTATGATACAGCAGAATTAGAGAAGCATATGAATGAATTTAACAATATGATTCAGAATGCATCCAGATATTATAATGAGTTCTCTAACGGACTTGATAATTCAAAAAAATCAGTATGTGGAAATAGTGAAGCACAAGCAACTCAAGAATTTACTCGTGCAAGAGAGCAGCTATCTCTTTGTAAGACAGGAATGCTTGAATTGAGGACTTTCGCAGAAGAAACATTGAAGCAGGATCTTTTAGACTTAAAGGATCAGGTTACTGAATAAATTGTTATAAATAAAATAAGATGGAAGATACGAAATTAGAGAATTCTCCTGTAAGTACAGAACCTGTGGTTCAAAATGTAGCGAAGGGAAATAAGAAAAAGATCTGGATTATTCTGGGAATTGCCCTAGTGGTTATTATTTCTGGAATATTTGTAGCTTTTATGTTGATTAAAAACTCAAAGCTCTCCTTAATAGATGGTGCAATAACTTCAATTGAAGCATTATTCTCTGAAACGGAAGATTTGGATACAGAAATTGGTGATTTGCCAGAAAATTTCTTAGAAGCGGAGAGTGTCTCTACTCAAGATGTTGATGATGCAATTGATGATCTGGATTTTCAAATTAAAGAATTGGATAGTATAGAATTAGACTTTGATCTTGAAGCTGCTGATGTAGGTTTGTAATAGATTAGTTTTTTGTATTAATACGGAGACCTTTTAAGAGGGGGCTTATTGTTTTTTTCATTGATAAACTGGTAGGCTATACGAATATGCTTAATAAGAGTGACGAGGAAATTGTACAGATGACTCTCGGAAATATTAATAATTATCGATATATCGTTGAGAGATACGAGGGGAAATTAATGAGATATATCCGAAGGTTGTTATATGTTAATACTGAAGATGCAGAGGATATATTACAAGAGGTTTTCATAAAAGCATACAGAAATTTAAATAGTTTTAATCCAAGATATAAATTCTCAAACTGGATCTATAGAATTGCACATAATGAGGCAGTCTCTTTTCTTCGCAAGAACAAGAAAAGAAAATTGGAAATAACCAATGATCCTGAAAAAGACATATTCGAAAACTTGGCATCAGACTTAGATTTAGAGAAGGAATACATGGAGAAAGATTCTGCCAAAAGAGTGGAAAAGATTCTTGCTAAGCTAGATACGAAATACAGAGATGCTCTTGTACTAAAGTTCTTAGAAGGAATGGATTATAATGAGATATCGGAAATACTACATATACCCTCTGGGACTGTTGGTTCTTTAATTAGTAGGGCAAAAATTAAGTTAAAAGATATGATGAATTCAGATGGTGAAGATAAGTAAAAAAGTATTAGAGAAAATTAAGAAGCAAGATATTCATCCTATACCTAAATGGCAGTTTATGCTTAAGGATTCTTTTGTTTGGAGCTTGTTTGGTATTAATTTAATCCTTGGATCTATTGGTTTTGCAATTGTAATATTCCTTTTAGTAAATAATGACTCTGTCGGAGATTTCTCTCTAACAGGGAATATATGGCAATGGTTTTTACTTTCAATTCCAGTAGTATGGATTCTTTTAACAGTGTTATTCCTTTTTGTAGCTTTCTACAATTTTAGAAATACAGAGAAAGGATACAGGTTCTCAGTTGGCAAGAAGGTCTTGCTTAATGTCGGAATTACAATCCTTTTTGGTTTGATGTTGTATTTTTCTGGTCTCTCGGAGAGGTTAAATAATATATTCGTAGAATCTGTTCCTTTCTACACCAATGCTTTGGACTTGAGACAAGAGGTATGGATGAGGCCTCAAGAGGGATATCTTTCTGGCACGATATTGGAAATTGACCAAGACAAAGAAGAGATGCTTTTGAGGGACTTAGATGGTAAGGTATGGAGTGTTGGGTACGGTGATGCTTTTGTAAAGATTAGAGTTACGCTAGAGATAGGAGAAAAGATTAAGATGCTTGGGAATATGTCTTCTGATACACTTTTTGATGCTACAGAGATTCGTCCTTGGGAAGGTATGGGAAGAGGAATGCAAGAAAAATAATCATATTTGCGTAATATATATTATGAATGTCTAGACATCATTTTAATTTTTTATTTTACATAACATGAGTAAGAAGATTCTTTTACTAGGAGTATTAGCACTGAGTGTGCTAACAGTGTTTGGTGTGTCTAAGGTTTCTGCATACAGAGGAGATTACTCTGCAGTAGGTCCAAACCATACAGAGGAGAGAGAGGCAGATATGGAGAAGGTAATGGAACAGAAGGATTATGATGGATGGAAGGAACTTATGACTGAGGATGGTAGAACTCCAGGAGTTTTAAACAAGGTAGATTCTCAGGAGGATTTTAATAAGTTTGCAGAGGCATATGAGTTAGCTCACGAAGGTAAAACAGAGGAAGCTAATGCCATAAGGTCTGAGCTAGGATTAGGAAACGGTCAGAGAGGTGGTGGACAGGGTAAGGGTGGAAACTTTGTAGATGCCAATGGTAATGGTGTCTGCGATAGGATGGAATAATAGTTTACTGGGTAGAGTAAACGAGAAGGAGGCTTAACGGCCTCCTTCTTTTTAACAAAGCTGTTTTATTATTTTCCTATCTCAGCATATTCTCTATCTATATATTTTGCTACCTCTATGTCTCTTGGTGTAACTTTCCCTATACTGAATCTCTGTAACTCAAATATCGCCTTTGTATAGTATATATGTATATCTGGATGATGGTCTATCTTTTGGAAATGAGGTGTGAGTTTCTGTACAAAAGTAACTATGTTTTGGAAATCAGGGAAAACAAATTCTTTAGAGATTTTGTCTTCCTTGTATGTCCATCCCGGGACTTGTCCGAGGGCTTTGGTTATCTCCTCGGGTGTTAATATTTCTAGGTCTTCCATGTTTTTAATATATTAAATTTATATATATTTATTCAACTATGAATTGCTATTTAATATGGAGGATAGTGGGGCGAGTAGGGGTCTACCTAAGAGAAGTGTAATCATATGTATATATGTTCTTAACTTAACTCTATATACATTATACTACGTTTTATATTATTTATTTTAAGGATGGGGATATAAAACGAAAATTCTGCAAATGATAATAATTAGCTATTGTTCCTGATATAATAAACATATGAAAACAGTAGAAAACAATATAAGTATTAAAGAACTCAAGGAGATGTCGTCTAAGATGTTTGGTAATTTAGTCAAGGCAGTAGTAGATGTGGAGGAAGGAATTTTAATTGTTGATGCAGAACTACACTCTGACCAAGAAGCATATCTACTTCAATTAGGTTCTAAGCAAGAAAATCTTTGGGGAATAAATATATATCCAGATTTAGATAAAGAAGAGAGAGTAGAGTTTGACTCCATGATCAACTTAAGACCTTCCCAGGGTAATAACTCACGAGGTGTAGAGGATGAAGAAATCCAGAAGAAGATTTTAGATATTGTTAATTCAAAGATTACTTCCTAATGAATGAACTTCAGCACAAAATTCAATCTCAAGGTACTTGGCAGGGTAAACCATATTTAGAACAGATGGCCAATATTGGTAGTGAAGTATACAGGGCTATTAATTGGAAGAAAAAGAATAACCAAGAGTATGCTCAAATGGCTTTTGTAAGATCATTAGAGCTTTTTGATCTAACCAAGGAATCTAAATTAGAAGCTTCACAATACAGAGAATTAACCAGAATGAGGGAGATGTGGGTAGATTTCTTTAATTATGATAATCAATATAACTCTACGGAGGATTCTATAAATAAATATTTTACATATTTGACGATTGCTTTTAAGAATACTGTGAAGTAGGGGATGGGCCTTGTTCGAGCATAAAGATAGTAATTAGCTATTATTCCTACTCTCTGGTACAATGTATTGTAGTTATTAAGATATTTTGAATTTCATAAACAAACTTCTGAGTACTCTTTGTAGCTTTAATTAATTTATTAGCATATTTACTATGGAACAAGGAACAGTAAAAACCGTAACAGAAAAAGGTTTTGGTTTTATTTCTAAAGAGGGATCCGACAAAGATGTTTTCTATCATGAGAACTCTTTGGAAGGAGATCTAGCAGTTAGAAAACTAAAAGTTGGAGATGTTGTTACCTTTGATGTTGAAGAAACACAAAAAGGTATCAATGCAATCAATATCAAATTATTAGAGGCATAACTCTAGTAGTATTGTTACAAGTTTAAGAGAAGGTATTTATACCTTCTCTTTTTTGTTTTTTCTAATATGCTGATCTTCATTGTAAATAGAATTGTAATATGGGATATTTATACCAATGAAAGATAATATAACGTTAGATATCTCTAGTAAGAAGAAATATAGACCATCCAAAGGCTTTAAGATATCTTTGTTTGTAATAGCAATAATAATATCCCTTCCAATTGTATTAACCTCCTTACTTTTTAAAGAGATCCTACAACGGGAAGATGTACCTCCTGCTGTTACAAATATTAAAGGTGAGGAAGATGTACAGATATTGGGATACAAGGAAGAGATACGGGATTATGTAGGTAATATATCTTCAGCCTTAGTACTCATAGATACTACCTTCTACCTAATAGATGAACTACCTACAGAATCTAAGAAATATACAGAGATATTACATAATGCTATGGTAGAGTGTTACTTCTCACCATACCAATATTCTAAAGAGGATATACCCTCTAATGATATTATCAAGAAGATAGAGATACTAGAAGAAGCTACAGATACATTCTGTAATACAATGGTAGAGAGTAGTACTAAGATGATTAGATATTACGAGAGTGAAGATGCAGAAGAAAAATTTAAGATATATGAAGAGATGTATGATAGTAATGAGGAAGGATACAAGAGGAGTGGATTAATAGAAGAACTATGTAATGAGATATTAAAGATGGTGGGGGAGTAGATAATATATCGCTTTTTTGGGAGACTACCATGGTATCTATCAAAAATATCTCTTCTAGCTTTTCCCTGTAATTTTGTCGAGTTTAGTTTGTTTTGTCATAATAATTAATTATTATATTTTTTATAAAAAAATCCGTTATTCATAATAAATGTAATAATCTGCTCTTGGGTTTGTGAATTTAAAATCTTTCTATATAACTCTTTGGCAGATTCAAAAATTACTTTTGTGTATAATCTTCTTAAATTAAAAGTTACTGATGTATTTCCCTTTTTCAGAGTGATTGGCGATTCCGTTCCAAAGAGAATAATCCCTTGGTTATTACTTAATGAAAAAGAGTGTATTACTCCATTTCGTAATTTCCACAACGCCTCGGCTTCTTCTGGCTTGAAATCACAAAGATCTATTAAATAACTTTTAAAAAATTTGGCGTTTTCTCCTTTCTTGGGTAATCTTCCTTCGTTTATTTTAGAAAATAAGTCTATACAACTACAAAGCAAGCAGATATCTACCAAGATCGATAGCCCCAGGTTACTTTTACTATCAACCAGCAACTTCTTAAGATCTCGTTTAATCTCGAGATAATTACTTAATCTTGTTTTATTAGTATTTTGATCAAAATATCCGTCTTTAACAAAAAATTCCTCTAAGATGTCGTTTTTAATCATTTAAGATATCTTATATTTAATTCGCATATACAACTTCCAGAAATATCTAAATAAGGAGTGTCGAACAAACAACTTGTGTTGTTTGCCATAAGCATCAATTACGCCAACATATAATAATCTTTCAATCTTTGTTCCTTCTTGCTCTAATGTATAGTCTGTTGCAGGATTTTCTTTTGTGAGTATCCTATCTATGTACGGGGTGAATGAATCTGTCAAAACATAATTCTTTATTTTCTCATTTGTTAACATTCGTAAATATACAGTGTTAATTTTTACGGGACTTCTTCCGGTATTAATTATTGTAAAAATAATGTAATCAGTATCGGGTTTTAGTCTTGGAGCTGCATTTACACCTCTCATATTTTTCATAACTTTAAGCTTCAAATGATAGTTATTTAAAAGCTCACGATAAAACTCTAAAATTAATGAACCAATACCTGTTACTGTCCCGATTATGCCTAATATCAAAGTTATTAATGTTAATGCATAAGTGCCTTCATTCATATGCCTATAATTTAAAAATTAAATATCCTCTAATTTTTCAAAATTGATTTTCTCAAAATTGTTTTTAATTTTAAAGATTCTATTTGCAATGCTAATTAATGCGTTAATGAATAATTGCCATAAGAAGGGATAAATTGCTAATTTTCTAACTTGGGAAAGAGTTTCGTAGTTCTTCTCGTCAGAATGGAAGATCTTGCCATTAATGAATAGGTCTAATACATCTTTGTTGTTTATTGCAATACAATTATCATTAATGTTTATTTGAATATCGAGCTTTTGTTTTAAAAGCGCATTTATTTCATCTTTTAAGGTATCAATATTTGAGAGGTATGGCTCTTCCAGCAATTTAAAAGCAAGTACAATATTGCAAAGTCGTCTCGCGCTGAATCTGTCATCGTTGGAATATACCTGTCTAAAATAAGTCAGAAAATTGGTTAGTCCTTCTCTATCAGGCGCATTAGTCGTAATTGTCGTTCCGTTTGTAATATCCCAAGAAAGGTTTGTTGAGATTTTTTTATCTGCTAAACAATGTTTAATAAAACTAGTCTCTGCCATTTCGTTTACGTGCTCAATAAATCCTTTTATTTTTAAAATGTCTGTCTTGGATATTCTAAACCTTTTCACCTTGATCAAGTTTTTTTTGTTCGATTAATTTAAAATCAATGAGATATGTATATATTTGTATTTGAGGAAACATTTTGACAGCATAATTAAGACGCTTATCAAATCCGCCTGCAATAATTATTCCCCTCACATCATTATCAACCAGCTTTTCTTTTACCCAACCCATATATCTTGCTAGCTGTCCAACAGTATCATCGCTTGTTTGGTTTTTCTTTAATTCAACAACAACGTAGTTACCGTTCTTCCTATCTCTGGTTAGAATATCTATTGGACCAATATCGGTTCTGTATTGTTGGCTAACTAAAACTCCTTCCTCAACAATTAAATCTAACTCCTTTCCTAAATCTGTTTTATCCCAATTCTGGATTAAAAAATCTTCAAGCTGTTTTTCCATATAGAAAAGGCCAATTCCGACATCACTTGTGACTTGAGTATGCTCAACGATATCAAATCCTTGTTTGTATTTTTCTATTATTATTCTTAAATCATTTTCTATTTGTTCTTGAGGTATAACCTCTCCAGTTTCATCATCTTTTATTTGCAACTTGTCTCCATTCTTTTCAACAGAATATGCTTTAAATACAAGAGAATCCCCGTATCTTGGAACTTTTTCATTAAAATATTCAGTAATAGTTTGAGCACTTCCAATAACATCTACGGGCCAAGTAGTATCAAATTCACTTGTTTCGCTAATACCATAAGAAAGAATTAGTTTACTTTTATCTTTATAATATAAATATACTGGGTAGAATCCATTACTTACGTGCATATCGTTAGTAATAAAGGCTATCCAAGGTACTCTTGCGGGAGCTCCCATCCCAAAGGATACTCTTACCTTTAAGTCGGCATATTCTTTTAGATAAGTACTTGTTTTGAGGTTGTCAGTTTGAGCCTGTTTAAGATATTCGAATAGCGTTGGGTTAAATGGATTCATTGTATTTTAGATAAACTTAATTATAAAAAAACTCTCTCATATAGTTACGAAGTTTTTCATCAACAATATAAACATAAGTTCCAAGAATACCTCTTGTTAGTAATGTTTTATATATGTTTTTAATGTAGCTTTCTAGCTCTTTAGGATCAGATATAGCTCTCTTACCATTGAAATCTAGGTATTTACTCTTGTCTATCACTATCGACTTTGTAGACTCATCGTAGGAAATTTCAGGGCCAATTATTACACCTGCATAGTTTAAGTCGTATCCTTGTATGGTATGAATACAACCGACTTCATTAACTGCATTCGGAGAGTTAACCCAATCCTTTGTAACACTGTTCCAACGCAATTTAACACCTTCAATTTCTATATCGTAATCAATTTCATTGTTACCATTCGTTTCCCATTTCCAAGCATATCCAGCTAACAATCTTGAAAGACCAATTGTTTGGTCTTTTTCTCTAATTGCACTTACCAGATCTGCAACTTTATCAAACAATTTGAATTCATAAAGATAAAATTTGTTAGGATGAGTAGGGGTTACATTTAGAATATCTCTTATGTATTTAATATAGTCATCACCACCTTTTACACGCATTTGTGATGTAAGTGTATGTGGTATTGCATTGTATTGATCAAATTCTCCATGTTGTATATCTGCTGGTTTAATACTTTGATTCTGATCGTAGAAAAATATCTGATATTTTGAAGATCTCATTATCCAATCAAGTTGGGTCCCTTTGTTCCTATCCAAGCCTAAATTAGCGTTGATCCTATCAAACTCGCTGTAATTAGGTAGGTTTATTCTTCTTTGTAATCGGTGTGCTTCATCTACGATTAAGATATCGTACTCGTCTTTCACAACATCATTAGGTCCAATTACCATATTTGAACTTAATCCTTTGACTGATCGAAAAACTCTCTTTAAGGTTGATCGTAGTGAAGTCATTGGAATTACCAAACCAACTTTAAGATCTTTTGACCAATTTTTACTCTTAAGAAGCTTAACCAAATAGGTCGCTACGATAGTCTTTCCAGTACCCGGTTCACCAGTAACTAGATTTGGTCTTTGAATACCATTCTTAATCAATTCAAGAATGTTTTTGACCACTTCTAGTTGATCTTCGCTCAACGCTTTGTAAGGAGAGTATTTGAATAAATCACTGTTCTCAACTTGTACTAAATCTTTTTCAACGATATTTAACTTCTGAAGTTCTTTCCAGATTGTTTCAAATTTGGCTCGGTATCTTTCTCTGTCGTAGTAGTCAGATTCTTGAATCCCAAAATTAGCATTTTGAAGTAAATACTTCCCGTCTCCTGACATATATTTGATAAGTGAAGCCTCAATATCCAATGTCGCAGACTTGTTGTATTCTTCATCTGCAATTACGTACATATTGTTTAGTTTTGATCGTTCCTCTTTCTCAAAATGTTGATTTGCACGTTTATATGCACTTACAGATTCACCAATGTATGCTTCTCTTCCATCTTCAAGTATGTACACGATAGGCCAATTTGCACCAAAACGATATTCTTTTAATTTCCCAAAGTTCTCTTTCTTATATGCAAATTTCTTTATCTCGTACATCTAGGCTTTTAATTCTTAAATTTAGTATATTTAGTTGCATTACCCTTTGCTTTCTCTACGGGATATTTCTTTTCACTAATAGTAAGTTTATCTGATGCTACTTTATCTAGATCTAGGTTGAGAGAGTGAGCAAATAATAGTAGGTAGGTATATACATCAGCAACCTCGGATTTAACATCTTCAACGTCGTACTTGTTTGACCACTGGAAACATTCTAATAATTCGCCAGTTTCAATTGTCAAAGATTTAGCTAGATTCTCAGGTGTGTGAAATTGTTCCCAATCCCTTGCTTTTCTGAATTTTAATAATCTCTCTAGTAAATCTGTCATATTATTTTTGAATTAATAATTATTTAACAAATTTTATCATATTAGCGATATTTACTATATACGTGCACAGTAATTCATTCATATAAAGAAGAAGCGGTTAAAGCTTGTATGCCAAGGAGGAACTGTGATCTTTGAATAAACTATCTGAAACTATTAATGAAAGTGTACAAATCGAATTGGGGGAACATGTTGAATATGGCGGAATGGACGGGACTCGAACCCGCAACCTTCTCAGTGACAGTGAGATGCTCTAACCAATTGAGCTACCACTCCAATACAGTTAGAAGTATATCAAACAATACTAATTGAGTAAATATATACATATGTGTTATTATCTCTGTTATGAACATCTACGAAAACGTCCTCTCACCATTCATAGGCCTAGTAGTCCTTCGCATAAATGAAGAAGGCATAATACTAGATACAGTACTAGATACCAAAGATTTTCTCACAGGTAAAAAACCCATCACCATCTATGACATATTCAGTAAAGAAGAAAAATACAGACTAAACAGTGTCCTAGAATTAGGAGGAGGACAAAGAAAAAGATTTGTACAGATAAGTAGTAAATATGCCAAAGAAGAATATGTAGATGTTGCAGTATCCTGGGCTAACAGTCAACTGTACATGTATGTACAATTCTTTGAGTCAGACAGAAACAGAGAAGTAGAATATGACAGATACATACAAAAGCTAGCAAACCTCTCTGAGAGAGACCCTCTAACTAAAGTACTCAACAGACAAGGATTCTGGACAAGAATTAAAAGATTGCTCATGTATTCAGATCCAGAGAAAAGAATAGGGGTAATATACATAGACATAGATAACCTCAAAGAGATTAACGACAAGTATGGACACGGTGCTGGAGACAGAGCAATTATGAAGGTCTCTGAAACCATACTCCTCTCTGTAAGGCAAAGAGACCTAGTAATGAGGATGGGAGGAGATGAATTTGTAATTGTTGTTGAAGAATACTCCGGTAAAAGAAGTACTGCATACGGATTAGCAAGAAGACTCCTAAAAGATATCTCTGAGAACAAAGGAAAGTACTCTGCCACTGTATCTATGGGAGTACATGTTACAAAGGTTAAAACATTCTCCCAATATATGGCTAAAGAAGAACAACTAAAAAAATCTTGGGAACAAGCCCTCAAACAAGCAGACGAAGCCCTGTACACCTCCAAAGAAGTAGGCGGAAACCATATCTCTACATCTAAAGAGTACGCTAAATATTACTAACCCAAATGTTTGTTAATGGCCTCCTGAAAGGACTCTTTTGGTTGTAAACCAATCATAGTCTCTACAACCTCACCACCCTTGAAAAGAAATACTGCTGGTATACTCATAATCCCATACTTCTGTGCTAAAGCTCCCTCCTCATCTACATTCACCTTACAAACCTTAACCTTCTCTCCCATCTCCTCCTCTAACTCCTCAAGTATTGGTCCCAACATCCTACATGGACTACACCATGGAGCCCAGAAATCTACAAGAACTAAACCCTCGGACTTAAGAACCTCATTTTCAAAATTCTCTCCTGTTGTATGTACTACTGACATAATATATCTTCTGACAATTTAAAAGCATTGGAATATGGGCATTTTGGCATATTCCTAGTATAATTATACCATGCTAAAAATAGATATCTACAAAAACAAAGAAGAAGCAATACTAAAAGCCATTGAAACACTAAAAAATGGTGGATTAATCATATACCCAACTGAAACATGCTACGGCCTAGGAGGAGATGCAACTAACCCCAAAGCACTAGCTAAACTACTAGCATACAAGAAATACAGAGGCTCCAAACCCATATCCATAGCCGTAAGTGACAAACAAATGGCAAATGAATATGTAGAACTAAATGAAATGGCAAACAACCTCTACGACAACTACCTACCAGGACCCCTTACAGTCATATCCATGAGCAAAGGAGCACTCCAAAGCCCAGTAGTATCCTCCCATGGTGCTGTAGGAGTAAGAATACCTGCATACACCTTTACACAAGAACTAATATCCAAATATGGTAAACCAATTACAGCAACATCTGCAAACGTCTCCTACAGATCTACACCATACAGTATTGAGAAGTTAGTAAAAGACCTTCCAAAGAAAAGCTTGGAACTAATTGACCTCTTCTTAGATGCAGGAGAACTACCAAAGAACCCTCCTTCTACAGTACTAGATACCACTATGAACGAACTCTCTGTATTAAGGCAGGGTTCAGTACAATTTGAAAATGCCCTTGTTAAGAGTAAAAAGATTCTAGAAAAAGAAACCCAAAGTACCAAAGAGACCATATCTCTTGCTAAAGAATTCTCAGACAAATATCTTAAAACAGATATCCCAGTTGTTGTAGCATTAAGTGGAGAACTAGGAGCAGGTAAGACACAATTTACAAAAGGTATTGGTGAAAGCTTAGGTGTACAGGGGGTTGTCAATTCTCCAACATACACCATAATTAATGAGTACAAGTACGACAGTAAGATACTTGCACATATGGATACATGGAGATTGGAAAAAGGAGAACTAGAGAAATCTGGATTAATTGAAAACCTAGAAGCTGGAAATATTGTGGTAATCGAGTGGGCAGACAAATTCTTTGAGGAGATATCTGCTCTCTGTGATAACATGGATATACCAATGTACAAGGTAGTTATTAAGTACATAACAATAGATAAAAGGAGCATAGAGATATATGAAGGATAACCAACCAAACATAATTGCATTCGACACAAGCTGTGACGATACTTCTGTAGCTATTTTAAGAGGTCGTAGTATCCTCTCCAGTATTGTATCTTCTCAAGTAGAAATACATGCACAGTGGGGTGGAGTAGTTCCAGATATAGCTAGAAGAGAACATGAGAAGAATATCCCCATGGTGTATGAGGAGGCATTAAAGAAGGCTAGATTGAATATGGAGAATATAGATTATGTAGTAGCTACATATGGGCCTGGATTGGCCATAGATTTGGAAGTAGGTTTGAAATTTGCACAAGATTTGGCAATTAAATACAAGAAATCCTTCGTACCTGTAAACCATATGGAAGGACACCTCCTCTCGGGATTACTCCTTAATTCTAAAGGGGCTGGTATAGAGAATGTTGAAGAACTTTTCCCAGCATTGGGACTACTCATATCTGGTAAACACACGGAGCTAATATATTCTCCTAAGATTGGAGAGTACAAGAAGCTTGGAGAAACACTTGACGATGCAGTAGGAGAAGCATTCGACAAGGTAGCAAGGATGTTAAACTTTGGATATCCAGGTGGACCAATTATCTGTGAACTTGCTAAGAAGGGTAAGAGTGGGAATATATCTTTTACAGTACCAATGAAGAATTCCAAAGATTTGAATTTTAGTTACTCTGGTATAAAGACAGCTGCTTTGTACAAGACAAAAGAACTAAGGGAGAGTGGAGAAAAGGATAGTGTATGGGTTTATGATTTCTGTAGAGGATTTTTAGATAGTATTATTGAGTCTCTTGTTATTAAGCTTGAGTTAGCTATTGAACAGAATAGTGATATTAAGAGTTTGTTTGTAGGTGGTGGTGTGTTTAATAGTGAGGAGATTGTAAGAAAAATTGGAAATGTTGCAAAGAAGTATGGATTGGAATATGTATATCCCAAGGGAGAGTACAGAGGAGATAATGCTGGTATGGTAGGTATAGCTGGGTATTACAAGATACTGAGGGGAGAATATATTACAGAGGAAAAGAAGATAATAGAGGTCGACAGGGAACCAAGATTGAGTTTGTAATGATTGGTCTATATAATGAATTTATAATATAAATCTGCCTATTATGATTCAAAGCGATGAACGAAAACAGAAATATTGGTTGAAAAAAAGGGATCTCAAATTAGAAGAAGTATACAGTAGAATTGCCCCCAATATCCCCTTAGTAAATGTCTCTCTGAAAAATCTTTTCCTTAGAAAATGTGGGGAATATTTTCTTTTCTTACTCAGCAAGGAATCTGGAGTAAATATTGCTGAAAGATGGGATGAGTACGAGATTATGAGAATGTTTGGAAAAGGATTAAATCCAACATCATTAAAAACAGCGTTAAATAATATCGATTTCCTAGTAGAACATATCTCTTCAAAAGAAGACACTATCCGAGTACTAGAATATGGCCCTGGTGCTGGATGGTCTACTTTGATGCTTCACAATCAGTTAAAGAAAAAGTTCCCAGAGAAGAAGATAGAACTAATAACTGTAGATATCTCTCCTCATTCCATTGTAGCTACACAAAACACTCTCGACTACTACCAAGTACCTTGGCAGACATACTTGAAGGGAGATAGTGTAAAGGATTATTCAAGAAAAGACGAAAATGTAACGATAGCGTTAGATGACTTTGTCGCTTTTACCAAGAAACAACCAGATGGTTACTTCGATGGCTTCTTTTCGAGTCACGGTACAGCATATCTCTCGGAAGATGAATATGTAGTTCTCTTGAATGATATGAAATTAAAAGGAAAGAATGGAGCTGTGTTTGTAGCAGATTCTCTTGACCCTCTTTATACTGTTAAATTAGATACCTTGCATTTACTTTTCTGTTCACTATTTCCATCATTAACAAAAAACATGAGGGAGTATGCATATGGAAAAGAGTTGTACAGTAATTCTAAATATTTCCCAAGGGGAGAGGTAGTTAAGAAACTAATCAAAGTGAACAATGAAGAGTCCTTACTGTTTTACAGGTGGAATCACTATCTATTATCAAGGTTCAAGTTTTTGTACATTGTACAAATGCTTAAATCTATGAGAATTACGACAGATGTTATAGAAGAATACCGAGAGGATGTATATCCTTCATATCTTGTTAACAAATTGATTAAGAGAGAAGAGTTGAATTGTTGGGAAGAAATTGCCAACCCTCCAAAGTGTCCCTTGTATATATGTAACTGTGCCCTTAGATTGAAGAAATAGAAATGACAGATTTAATTGGAATTATTAATCTACTTTCAGGTATAACCCAAATAGGACTTGGTCTTTTTGTACTGTTTTCTGATTTCAAAAACAAAGTAAAAAGATATTACTTCTTCTCTGTTTTCTTCTTAGGATTATGGTCTCTATGTATTTTCTTTTACTCTAATCCTATCCTTTTTGATACCACTATCTGGTTGAAGATTGTATACACAGCTGCCTATTGTATGACTTTGGGACTAATTCTTTTTGCTAGGGTTTATCCAGAAGAATTAAAGAAAAAATTCAAGACATTCTTGCTACTAATTGGGTCATATATGCTGGTTATGACGATTATCATGTGGTTTACCAACCTTGTTGTTGTAGATACACAGAATATCTCAGGAGATTTTAACAGTATAGCGACAATGGGTCGATTATATTTTTTCTATGGTTTACCAGAATTCATAACTGCAATCTATATAGTTGGGTACTACATAAGACAGGCAAAGATTTTAAAAGGTATAGAGAAAAGGCAGGTACAGTTGTATGTGGTTGGTGGAATCGTAATGCTTGTACCTGTTCTCCTTTTTGACTTTATATTTCCTTTGGTATTTGGTGATACTAGTTTTTACAAATATGGGACAATTGGTAACTCAATATGGACCATAATTGTTGGGTATTCTATCTTAACAACGAGATTTCTTGATACAAGGGTTTTGGTTGGTTCCTTTATTCAGATAGTTCTTAAGGCAGTCATCATACTAATCTCTTTCCTGTTGGTTATCTTTTTAGTAGTACCACTTTGGGACATAGATTTCTCATTTATTGGAGTTGTTAAACTTGCAATCGTTTCTGGCGCAATTTCTCTTATATTAGCTCAAACATTTAAGTGGGTAGATCAATTTCTCTCTGAAAAAATTGTATATACAAGGTATCATCCAATTTCAAGTCTAAAAGTTTTCCAAAGTAAAAATGCTGAGACAGTTAAGATGGAAGATATATCAGAAAATTTACTTACATTAATTTCAAACTCTTTTGACACCGATTTCGCATCGGTAGTAATTTTGGACCGCAAGGATGATGTGTTGGTGGAACAGGTAAAAGGAAGATGGGAAGCTGGAATCCAAGATATTGTTAGTACCTTAAGAGTTTGGAGGAAGTTAAATAGTAACAGAGTTTTAATATATTCGGAATTAGTAAAGGACAAGCGTGCTGGGAAGAGAATAATAGATAGTAAAAGAGATGAGATCCTGTCCTTTATGAAGAAGTATGGTATAGAGATAATCTTCTCTTTGAAAGAAGCGGAGAAATTTAATGGTGCAGTAATTATTGGTGAAAAGTACAACCAAGATTCATATACAGTTGGAGATATTGATTTTCTTGAAAGTGTTATGCAGAGTACCCATATGGCATTGGTGAGAGCAGCCTTGTATCAACAATTGGAATCCTTCAACAAGACACTTCAGGATAAGGTAAATGAACAGACCAAAGAATTACAGATAAAGGTTATGGAGTTAGAAGAGGCAAGGAAGAAGGAGAGAGACATGATAGATATCATGGGACATGAACTTAGAACACCCGCTACGGTTGTAAAACTAAATGTAGAACTACTTCAGAAATATGTAGACAGTAATCCAGATGAGTTCAAGAGACATCTTGGTAGGATAAGGGATGCCATAGATACTGAGATTAAGTTAATTAATACGCTTCTGTCATCTGCTAAGTTAGAGGGAAACAAAATAGATATTAACAGTGAACAGGTAGATATCCTTCAAGAGATAGATATGTGTATTCACGGTCATGTGAGAGATGCAAAATTGAAGAAATTGAAATTGATTAACAAAGCAAAGAAAAGAACACCATTAATATATGCAGATAAGGCAAGGATAATTGAGATACTAAATAACCTCATAGACAATGGAATTAAATATACAGAGAGGGGTAGTGTAACGGTGAAGACCGAGTATGACAAGGAGAAGGTAACGGTTTCAATTGAGGATACAGGGCATGGAATTCCAAAGGATGAATTGTCTAAATTGGGAAAGAAATTCTACAGAGTAGACAATTACATTGAAGGAAAGAATTGGAATCCAATTGATATTGTAAGACCGGGAGGTACAGGACTGGGCTTATATGTTACCTTCAGTTTAGTAAAGTTGATGAAGGGTAAGATATGGGTAGAGAGTAAATTAGGAAAAGGTAGTAAGTTTATATTCACAGTACCTTTGTACAAAGGACAAGACACAAAGAAGAAGAGGATTGTATCTTTGAATATGTTTGAACGAATGGGATTAAAGAAGTAACTTCTTTTCTATCTCTAAGAGTCTGTTGTATTTCACCAATCTTTCTCCTCTTGTAGGACCTCCAAATTTACACTGTGTAGCAGGAGTACCTACAACTAAGTCAGCTATGAATGAATCATTTGTCTCTCCACTTCTGTGTGAGATCATGGCAGTCATATTATTCTCTACTGTAAGTCGTATGGCATTTAGAGTCTCCGTAACACTTCCAATTTGGTTTAATTTTATCAATACACTATTCATTGCTTTCTCCTCAATTCCTTTCTGTATCCTCTGAGTGTTTGTTGTTAAAAGATCATCTCCAACTATGTGGTATTCCTCTCCTAACTCTTTAGTAACATTACTCCAACTACTCCAGTCATCTTCTATGAGGGGATCTTCGATGGAGATTAATGGATAGCTACTGTAAAGCTCTTTTTGGAATTGTATCCATCCTTCTGTATCGTATTCCTTTTTCTCTTTCTTAAGGATATATTTCTGTTTAGTTTTGTCATATATCTCAGAGGCTGCAACATCTAGTGCCATACTGAAATCTTCTCCTGGGATATATCCACTCTCCTGTATCCCTTGGAGTATGATATCTAGAGCTTCTTTGTTACCCTTTATCTCTGCTGGTGCAAATGCTCCTTCAAAACCTACATTTGTAGAATATCTTTTCTGTTTAAGTATGTCCCTTATACCTTGGAATACCTTAATACTTTGTCTAAAACCATTCTCAAATGTTTTAAACTTTTCCATATTTGGTACTATCATGAATTCCTGTATGTCTGTAGCCCAATCTCCATGTTTACCACCTTCCATCACTAGCACAAGTGGAGTAGGCATAGCAAAGGTTTTAGGATTGTAATTCTCTTTGGAATATATCATGGAGATATATTCGTAGAGTTCTAATCCCAAGGAATTTGCTGTAGCTCTACAGAATGCCATGGAGCATGAGAGGATACTGTTCCCTCCTAGCTTACTTTTCTGTTCTGTACCGTCTAGAGAGATTAAGTGGTTGTCGAATTCTTCTTGGCTTGTAAATTCTTTTTCAATGATTGAATCTTTAATTTTTGTATTTATGATATTTACAGCCTCTGTTACTCCTAGTCCGTCTTGGTCTCTGAGTTCTAGTACTTCAGTTGTTCCAGTAGATGCTCCGCTTGGTACATCTCCGACTCCTTTGTCTCCACTGAGGAGTTCAATCTCTGTAGATATTGTTGGTCTACCGTTGGAGTCTAGTATTTCTCTTGCTTGTATGTTTTTAATTTTCATATTTATTTTGGTACAGGTTAGCAGGTATATTGTGCCGGATATTTGATATTTTTACAATGTGTTGTACCTAAGAAAAAAAGGTAGTAGAGTGAAAGGATATAATTTAGTGATAATAAATATGGAAGAACAAATAAATGTCGTTAGTGAGCCTACACCAATTACACAGCCACAGAAAGAAAAGAAATCGTATATTGTAGGATTATTACTGTTCTTAATTATATGTTTACTAGGGGGATTAACATATTATGTACTAAAGGATAGAGGCATAGATTTGTTATCTAATATAACTGGTTCTAAAGATACTACTGTAGATACAGATACTACTACAACGGAGAGTAATGATACTACCACAACAACACCGACTGAAAAGACAGGTAAATTCAAAGTAGCTTTTGGATTCCCAAGCGAAGGAACACCTGCTGTCAGATTGTGCTTCACTAATACGGAAGAAATGTCTAAACAGTATTGTTTTTGGAGTAAGGGATCTGGAGATAAAACTAACTATTCTAATGATTTAGAAAATGGACAGAGTACTCTTCCGCTCGGAACTTATTCTGTAGACTATACTGTATATCAGGAGGAAAGTGCATATCAGATATATTCTTTAAGACAATGTGTCTATTATGCCGATGGTGGAGAGGATAATGCTGCGAATGTTGCTAAATATTGCTCTAGTATTAGAAGCTTATTTAAGAGTTATCTTGCAAAGCTTGGAGGATCAGGGAATACGCCAGATCAGTTAGTAAATTCTCCAGAGTATGGTGGTGAGTTAGTAACTTTTACGATTAAGGAAAATCAAGTAACAGATTTAGGAACAATTAGTTTATTACCATATATTACAGATTAATCGTTTTCGGTAATTTGAATCTAGCACTAAAAGTATTGAACTCATTAAAGTTTGAGCAGTAATACCAATTGTCTTTAGGGTATTTGTTTGGTAAAATCTCTCTACATGTAAGCCGAGGTGGTGGAATTGGCAGACACGCTACCTTGAGGTGGTAGTGGGATTTATACTCCCGTGCAGGTTCAACTCCTGTCCCCGGCATATTATATGGACGATTAGCTCAGCTGGTTAGAGCATCTCGTTTACACCGAGAGGGTCATAGGTTCGAATCCTATATCGTCCACCATTCCCAATTTCCCCATGATATAATCACTGAATATATTCTTTATTGTTATAGAAATGATTAAAATTGTTGTGGGGGTTCTTAAAAATAATGATAAATATCTTGTAGCTCAAAGAAGAAAGAGCTCTCATCAAGAGCATAAATGGGAATTTCCTGGTGGTAAATTGGAGATGTCTGAAACAGAGGACGAAGCATTAAGAAGAGAATTTAAAGAAGAACTAGATATTGATATTGAGATTAAGAAATTTATTTGTGAAGTGACACATGAGTATCCCAGAATGAAAATAAAAGCGAAATCATATTATGTAGAATCTGAGAACGTTCAAAATCTAAAAAAACTTGTACATGAACAGGTCAAATGGGTTAAAAAAGATGAATTGTTAAAGATTGATATGGTTGAAGCTGATAAAAAAATTATCAAAAAGATTTTAGAGGAATAGATAAACAAGATCTTTGTTTAAGTTCCATGTATTTCAATATCGTCCACCATTTTTGAATGAATTTCCCATATAATAAACTATGACTAAACAAGAAGAACTCACTATTGTCTTTGAGAATATATTTCATTTAAATGTATGCGGAGACGACAAAGAGAAAGTTAAAAGAGATATTTACAAAACAAACATAGATTCAAAAGTTATGGTTATTGCTGAAGCTATGGCTCCTGAACAAGTAAGACTCTCTGGAGTAAATTATTTTTATAAAGACGGAAGAATAGGAAATACAGGAAAGGCTTTAGAAAAATTTTTAAACAAATTTAATTGTACTGTTTATCCAAATAAACCAAATTGTATATATCACACAGAAATAGTACATAGCTTTCCTGGGTATGAAATAAAGAAGGGAAAGAAAAATATTAAAAGACCAAATAAAGAAGAGATACGATTATCAGTAAAAAGTAAAATTCTAAGAAAGGAAATAGATCTTATTAAGCCTAAGTTGATACTTTTAATGGGAAATACCGCCTATTTAACCTTTTACAAATATTTCTTAAATATACGACCTGACAATAATCTTACAAAAGAAATAGATTTTATTTCTAAGACAAGAAAATTTAAGAGATATCAGAATATTCCTCTGATACCAATACAGCATAGCTCTGGTGCGAACCCAAGATTTCAAGAAATGATTAAAAACACAGGATTGATAGATTCCATAAATGAAATTCTAAATAATCCAATGGATCTTAAACTTTTAAAAGGAGCTATAAAGAATTCTTGGTGTAAAGATACTGTTTGTCCATCTGTTACGGAAATGTGGAATAGGTCAAATAAAACAATTGGTCAATGTGCTGTAACTGCACTATTGGTATATAAATATCTAGGAGGAAAGATATACAAAGGAGATATTTTTTTAAAAGGATATTCTCATTATTGGAATGTTCTTCCAAATGGAAAGAAAATAGATTTAACGAAATCACAATTTGGTGATGAAATGATTACTATTAATAATATTAAAGAGAAGAATCCCGAAGAAATGCTAAAAGATGAAGAGCTATTAAATAGATATAAAATCCTTGAAAGGCAGGTTGGTTTCCGATTGAAAAATTTAAAGAAAGTAATATAAAGAAATATTGTTCTTAAGTTCCATGTATTTTAATATCGTCCACCAAGTTAAATCAATTTCACTAGAATATCTCTCTAAACACTGTTAATATACACATATGACAGACTTACACAAAATACAAATGCTCATTCTAAGAGAACTCCTCTTTAATCCTAATTCTAGATTTACAGATTTAAATATACAAGGATTAAGTACAGACCATTTCTCCTACCATGTAAACACACTAATCAAAGAAGGGTATGTTAAAAAAGATAATTCTAAATACTCTCTAACAACAAAAGGAAAAGAATATGCAAATAGGATGGATACAGACGAAGCCAGTATAGAAAGACAACCAAAGATAGCCGTCATGATTGTAGCTACTAAGACTGTAGAAGGGAAGAAATACCTCCTTGTACAAGAAAGAACGAAAGAACCATACTTTGGATACAGTGGATTCATAACTGGAAAGATTAGGTATGGGGAGAAAATATTAGAAACGGCAAAGAGAGAATTAAAAGAAGAATCTGGATTAGAATGTTCAGATATGCACATTAAGAGAATAGTCCATGATCATGTCGTATTGGAAGATACGGGGGAGTTAGTTGAAGACAAGATGTTCTATGTAATTCACATTGTAAATCCAACTGGAGAGTTAATTAGCACCTTAAATGGAAAGAATGTATGGATTACGGAGAAAGAATTTAAGAATTTAAAGAAGAAATATTACAATGAAGATAAAATATATGAAATATCTCAATTGAAGGGAGATATGGATTTAGTAGAGAGTACATACCTAATAAAAGAGTTTTAGAATAATCCATTAGCTACACATTTGACAACTACTACACATAGTTGTACCATATTAAGTATGACAACTACTAACAAACAACGATTAACGCTTTTTATCAATCCAGCTATTA
>Ga0209318_1000891_pt1 | contig 23532 bp, 18 predicted proteins | sample RifGroE1_FD_183999 | JGI IMG/M metagenome (GOLD analysis project Ga0209318, IMG submission 183999) | Groundwater microbial communities from Rifle, Colorado, USA - Groundwater E1 (SPAdes) (version 2) | ecosystem: Environmental > Aquatic > Deep subsurface > Groundwater | place: Rifle, Colorado...
CCCGCCGTAACGGCGGGTTTTTTAAAATTCACGAATATCACATTTCCTATTTTCCCAATTCGCTAAGAACGATATCGGAGTTCATCCTGAAATCGTAATCTTTCTTGGATCCGTCTTTGGCGATCACGTGGACACTCACTGGCACGTCCAAGATCCCGGATTGCTTTTGAGTCTTCAGGTCATAGAAGACGTCGCCGATGTTTTCAGGCAGGACATATGAAAGCTCTACGGCCCTTTCTTGGCCGATGGGAACCTTCACGATTCCGCCGAAATATTTCCTGCCGAGCTCGCTTCCGAATTTCGGATTTTCGAAATTTTTCCATTCGGAAAGCCAGGCTCCTTCCGGAACATAAACCCGCAGATATGAAAGGTAATCGCGTGTCATCCAATCCCTCTGCTTAGCCGTATGCCTGTAGGTTATCTTCAGATGGGCGGTCGGCACGTCCTTGGAAAGGTCAACGGTGTAATCGGCTGACCGGTTCACATAATAATCGCTTTTAAACGCTCCCAGATTGGCATCGACCATCATCAGATAATCTCCGTCCCAGGACCGGTCGACTTCTCCGGACCATCCCGCATCCATGGCGACGTTCTGCATTTCGGCATCCTTGAAATACAGCTGGATCTCCTTTTTGTTCAAGTCGTTCAGGATCGTTTTAGCCAAATCCAATTTTTTCGCTATAGGCAAGGCGTCGGCTTTCATTTCTATTTCTTCGGCCAACTCCCGCATGACGGATTTCCTTTCACCCCTGTCGATCCCCTGCTCTTCGAAAGCCTTCTCGACTTGGTATTCCAAAGTTATGACGGCGTTCTGACTGTCGTAAGTCCCCGGATAATCCGCAAGCTCGACAGGTCCGGTGACGGCCAAAATCGATGAAAGCACGTTGGTGGTGATGCCGACTATCCCGTCGAAATTCTCCTGTCCCTGTCCGAGATAATAAAATTCCTCCGCTTTTTTCGCATTGGTTTCGAAATCCGGGGAATAGTTCGAGTCGCGAAGCTTCCAGGATTTTATTTTCAAAGTTTCCTTCATCGGGTAAGGAGGTTCGATTCCCTCGGGAATACGTCCGTCAAAATTGGACAAGTCGTGCGTCTCTATGGATGAAACTTTGCCGTCTTCGGTTTTGATGATCCCGAAGGCCCCGATGAATCCGCCACCCGGCCTGATTTCCAAATTGTTCTGGAAAAGCACGAGGAAAGTTTTCTCACCCCCGTCCTTTTCGAGAAAATAATCGGCTATCTTCGCGGCGTTCTTATAGTCCTCCCCGTTTCCGGCACCGAACGGCAAAAAATCCAACGCGGGAGCCACGCTCCTGATGCCGTTGTTTTTAAATTCCCAAAAGGCGTACCAACCGGTCAAAAATACCGCCGAGCAGGCCCAAAATATTATCCAAAATTTTACGCTGTGTTTTTTCGCCATGGTTTTATGTTTACATGTCGCCTCTTAAAAGCTTATTGAGCCTCTCCTTCAATTCCTCGTCCGTCGGCTCCTCCTTTTTCATCTCGACGAAACTGGGTTCCTCCTGGACCTGTTCGCCTTTCTCCTGTTCCGGTCGGAATTCTTCCTCGGGAAATTCCTCGAACTGCTCGAAGCCGTCGGCGATAGGCAGATTGGCCGGAGCCTGGGCGCTTTTCGGCGCAGTTCTCGGCATTTCGGGAAAGTTCGGGTATGCTTCGTTGTCGAGCGGGGTGGTCTCTATTTCCTCCTGTTCCATATTCTCTTGAGGCAAACTTTTCTTGGCTATTTCCTGGAAATCATAAGGGGCATCATAGGCGACTTCCTCCTTCATGAAATCCTCCTTCTTCTTTTCGGTCGAGCCGAATTTTTTGCCCAGATCCAAAGGCGGTACCGGAGCGGAAAAGGATTTCTTCGGCTTGACCGCTCCGCCCAAAGAATCAAGGAAAACGTTGAGAAGCAAGGAAGCTAAAAATCCTATGGCGACCGAAAAGACAACGACGGCCGGCCAATTCCTGACTGTTGCCGAAGTGAACGGTCCGTCCACGATGCTTACGCCGACTTCCGTCTTGATGTTATAAAAATTGCTGACCACCCCGAAGAGGGTCGAGGCGGTTTTTTTCGAAAGGAGTTCCGCTTGGGCCTGGGAATCCGCGAAAACGCCGAGATTGAGAATGCTACCTTCCTCCGAACCTCCTTCGGAAACCTCCACTTTCCTGTTCCAAAGGCGCTTGCGCTCATCGGGGCTTTTGCCGACGAACTCGTCTTTGATTTCAGGATTCGTCTTGACTAACCTCTCATAAAAGGAAAGCATCTTCGGGAATTCCGCGATGTTGCCTACCACGTCCCCTGATTGCTGAGAGATGAGTTCGCTTTTCGGAACGACCAAAATGGAAACGTCCGTCCTGTATTCCTTGAAAGCGTCCAAGGAAATCAACAAGGCGGTTATCGAAAAAATGATGCCCACGATCAAAACCCTCACCCAAAAGCGCATTTGTTCCAATGATATTTTTTCCTTGCCGATATTTTCCATTATTTTGATTTCTTCTCCATTACGTTCTTATACTCCCCCAGGATCCTCTGGGCTATGGAGTCCCAACTGTATTCACTTTCAATCCTTCCTCTGGCGCACATTCCCGCGGCTCTCATTTCATGGGGCCTGTTCAAGAGGTAGGCCAGTTTGTCACGAAGGTCGTCCACGTTCTTGGATTTGAAAGAGAATCCGCAAGGCCCGATAGGCTCGAGGTTTTCCTTGATGTCGCTCACCAGCGGAGCCAGTCCGTAACCCATGGCCTCCAAAAGCGCGATTGACAACCCTTCCGACTCGGAAGGTTGGACGAAAAGAAGGGCGTGCGAGAAAAGCTCCTTGAGTGTATCCCCCGACTGCCTCCCGGTGAAAATGATGTTTTCCCTCCCCTCGCTTATAGTACGCAGATATTTGACGTAGTCATCCGTATGGAACCCGTCCCCGACGATGACCAATTTGAAATTGTTCGGCAATTTGCTGGTGTCTTCCAATTTTTTGAAAGCTTCGATCAGATAATGCACGCCTTTGTGTTTGATCAACCTTCCGACCGAAAGCACGTAGCTTTTATCCTTAAGTCCCCACTGGGCGATATTCTTGACGGAGTCGGTATGCGCCAACTCGGCCCCGTTGGGGATGACCTTGGAATCGACCCCGTATCTTTCTTTGGAAAGATCGGCGAGCGATTTGCTCACCGAGATCGCGCTGTCAGGCACGGCGCAGGTCATATATTCCCCGATCTTGAGCGAGAGCCTGGCAAACCATCCCCATTTCTGATGATAGTAGTCCTGGCAATGGAAAGTGGAAACCAGAGCCGCCTTCGGTTTGAAGAATTTCACTATCCAATTCAGAAGGTTCGGTCCTATTCCCTGGTAATGCACGACGTCGTATCCTGAAAACAGGGCATGGACGCTGGAAAAAAAGGTATGCGAAATGGCGTCCAGATGTTTGGTCGGGATGCTCGGAAGATGGACCAGATTGACTTTCTTATATTTGGCCAGGTTTTTGTCCGTATAATTGTCGCGGACATACACAAAAACCTCGTGCCCTTGCTGGGCCATTCTGGTGGCGACCTCTTCGACATGCTTTTCGATGCCTCCGGAGATCGCCGGTATTCCTTTTTGTCCTATCAAAGCTATTTTCATAAATCTGCGCTAAGCCCTGGGCTTATTATGATATACAAATCTTCTTGCTATTTTCTTATCACGGGGGAGACGTTGCCTTTCCCGTTGCCGAGGAAATAGTTCCTTGCGTCGGAAGTGAAGCCGTTCCAAACCGATGCTCCGAACGGTTCTTTTTGGACCCTGGCTATGGCATATCCGTCGTTTCCGGTGAATTTGGCTTTGGAAATATCTATCCTTCCCTCTCTTCCGAAAGCGCTTATTTCGATGCCGTCCTTGCTGTTGTTTCTGAAAGCGTTGTTTTTGGTCCAGATCTCGGATCCGTCCAAGGTGAGCTTCATTCCAGTCCTTTCATTGTCCCTGAAGGTGTTATCCTCCATCCAGGAACTTGATCCGGCGGCGAGTTCGATCCCGTCCCTGCCGTTGTCATAAATTTCGTTTCCGACAAGCACGACCCTTCTTTTCTTGGAATATAATCCGTTCCAATCGTTGTCCCTGATAGTCGATTTGGATATAGTGACGGGATCCGATTTGGACGAAGAACCTTCCTTGATCCTGATTCCATCCTCATCGTTGTCCTTCACGATGACTTTGTAAATGAGGATATCCTCGTCATCCCTGCCGACCTCGATTCCGACTTCGCCCCCTTTGATGGTGACTTTGCTGATTTCCGTGTCGTCCTTCATCCTGACCACCGGTTCATCGTCGTCCTTGGCTTCGATCGTCACATCATCCCTGTCAGCTCCGTGCACTTCGACTTCTTCGGGGATGGTTATGTTCTCTTTGTATTTTCCAGGACGAACAAAAATCTTGTCGTCTTTTTTGGCTTTCTTGATGGCGGCGGAGATGGTTTTGAACGGATTCTCAGCGCTTCCGTCCTGCTTGCCTTTGGCGTCGTCATCGACGAAAATTTCCCTGCTTTTGGCTGAAGAAAGGAAAGGTAGGGAAAACACCACCAGCAAAAGGATGTTGGCGGCCACCACGGCCTTGATATAAAGGCTTTTTTTAGACGTCTGTTGGCTCATATAAGCTTCATTTACGTTAATTAATATGACAGGTTAGTGTAGCAGAAAATGCGTATTTTGTCAATCGGATCCGGAGACCTGAAATTTTTCCTGAAAAACCGTTTTTCTTTTTCCAGAAAGACTCAGCTCGGAAAAGATCTTCCCTATTTTTTCGGCATACGCGCCTGCGTTGAATTTTTCTTGCGCTTCTTTTCTGATTTTTTCCGCATCGAAACACATTTCCCCTTTGGAAAATGCCGTCAAGGTTTCCCGAAGCCCTTCTGCGTCATGGGAAAGGAAACCGTTCTTGCCGTTTTCAATGATCTCTCCGAAAGCTCCGGCCGCGAAACCGAAGAAAGGTTTTCCGAAACTGGAAGCCTCCGTGGCGATGAGCCCGAACGTTTCGGGGAGACGCGATCCGGAAACGACGCAGGAAGCTTTTTCCATGAAGCTGTCGAGTTGTGAGCGGTTCAAAAATCCCAGATATTCCACGTTGTCGATTCCGTCCAATTCGGTTTCGTCTTCTACGGCGCCGGCCACCAAGAGCCTGAGTCCTTTCATTCCTTTGAAAATATCCAAAAGATCGCCGATTCCCTTGTTATTGGAAACAGCCCCGACATAAAGCGCGTATGGTTTTTGCGCGCTTTCCCTCAGAAGAGTAGGCCCCGTTTCGCCGGAAATGAAATGTGGCAACACGGTCACTTTCCCCTCGTCAATTCCCCTCTCGACGAGGATATTCCTGACGAAAACGCTCGGCGCGATGAAAACGTCGACGTTTTTACGATACGTTCCGAGCATTTCATGCCAATACGTTTCCAATGTCGCCAACAGGCTTTTCACGTAGGAATCTTTGACACATTTGTCCAGGAAACAACGGTAATACTTCCCTCCTTTGCAGCGGTCATAGAATTTTCCGTCGAGATAGAGGCTGTGGTTCGGGCTCACTATCTTGAAATCATGCACCGTCATCACGATCGGAATCCCCCTCTTTTTTATTTCAAAAAGGATGGCGGGCGAAAGCTGGTGGTAAACATTATGCACGTGCACGACGTCCGGACGAAAATCGTCCAGAAGGGCGTTTATTTTCCTTTTTGCTTCGAAAGAATGGAACATCCTCAGCGCCCCTTTGATTTTCTCAAAAAGCGTGTATTCGCCAGTATATCCGACCTTGGAAACGAAGTATTCCTTCCAAGGCGTGTCGATATTCTTTTCATGATGCATGGAAAAGAAAGCCACTTGGTGGCCCTGCGACTCCAAAAGGCGGGCGACGTCGAGGAAATGTTTCTCAGCGCCCCTTTTCGGATAACAGAATTTGTTTATTTCGAGAATTTTCATATTTTTCTAAAAAATTTTCTGGGGGTCTGGAAGTTGCGCTTTATTCTTGTTCAAACGAGCCTCTATGCGCATTAGCACAAATACTCATTTTCACTGCGATCAAATGCGTAACTTCCGGTTCATATGTATTTGGAAGCGCGTTAATCGCTTTTTGTTTTAATTTCCTCCTGTTTGTTCATTTTCACGACCTAAACTCCTCATCAGCCCCAAGTTGATCCAGAAAAATATCCCCAACAGGTTGGTTTCCAAATATGGCTGGAACATGAAAGCTGCTGCCTGCAAACACAATATCCCGACCGTGGCGATCCTGGCTATTTGCATTCCGTCGACGGTCCTGATTTTTTCCAAAACTTTTTTCAGCAATATCCAAACCGCACCGGCCAAAACGACCGCGCTCACAAGCCCCATCTGCACCAGAAGCACCAAAAAGGAATTGTGCATGTTTCTCATTTCCACGAACTCCCTATATGATCCGATTTCCACGGAGAGATATTTCCCGAAACCCGTCCCGAAAAGGGGATTTTTCCTGTATTCCTTGAACGCTTCGGACCAGACGACGTTCCTCCAGAAGATACTTTCATCGGACGAATCCGCGATGGACGTCACCCTGTGCCCGACGACGCCGGTCACTTCGCCGATCGCGTCGTTGATTTTCGAATTAGGAAGCAGTGACGCGGCGTAGAAAACGGCCGCTACCACGAAAAAGGCGACGAAAAAATATCCGCCCAAAAGCCTTTTGGCGCTCCCCCTCGTTTCCTTTCCGGCTAAAACCAGCACCGCGAAAAAGGCGGCGGCTATGCTTATCCAAAGATGTCTCATCATCGATCCGACTATCCCGATTCCCCAAACGGGAAGCAGGAAAACGAAAGCGCTCGCGAAGGCGTCTTTCTTTTTCACCAAGATATAGGCGAAAGCGAAAATGGACACGATCGAAAGATAATAGCCGTGCGTGAACGCCAGGATCCTGACTCCCTCGGTCGAAAGCGGCGTATATTCGGACCAAAGCCCCTGCCCACTCAGAGCCCCATAAAAAAGGAACCCTATGATACCGATGGCTCCGGCCACCGCGAATTTCACCAAACCAAGAAAATCCTCCTTGGTCCTGACGAGGAGATAGGTAGCGAAATATAGCAAAGCGTAGAAAGCGTAGTTTTTCGCACTGCTGAACGAAAGCGCCGCTTCATGGTTCAGGATAAATATGCTGGCCAAGCCGTAGAGCGATGAGAGCGCTGCGAATCCCAAAATCAAAAAGTCGGCTTTCTTGAAACGGATTCCGAGTTGCCCTTTGAGAAATTGCAAAAACGTCCCGAAAATTATCGCCAAGAGCATCACGTCCAACGGATAAATCTTATATTCCGATTCCCCCAGGATTATCGGCGAAAGAGTGAAGAACCTTTCAAAGATGAATGTCAGAAATATGATCGCGAAAAGTCCGCTTCTCGGATGAAAGAAAGCTATCAGGGCGGCCGGAACGACGGTCAGCGCGTACACCGCCAAACTGAAACCGGCGACGAAACCGAAAAGCAGGAACAGCGAAACGAACGCGATGGCGAATATCGCGCTTATGGTCTCCCTATTTTTGGGATAATTTGCCATTTCTGGTGATTAATGGGTTGAATTCTGCCCTTTCTTAGGCCATCTTTTCAAACCGTTAACCTTTTCCATGGAACCGTCTATTATAGCATATTTCAATAAAAAAAGCAAGCCCCGAGACTCAGTTGAGTTCGGGGCTCTTTTTTGCTTGCCGCGTTGGCGGAGGGTCTATCGGACCGACGGACAGGTAATCACGAAGGCTGCGCCCAAGGGATTACTGTTGTCGATGTCGATGTTCTGACCCAGGAAAGATGCCGGATAACCGTAACGCTTGCTCATCTCCGCGGAAAGGCCAGCATAGTAGCCTCCGGCGAAGGTGAAGTTGAAGCGCCGCCCCTCGTCCAGATTGAAGGAATAGACATTCCCAGCACCGACCCGGTCGAGCGGTTTGAAGTAGTAGTAATACTCCATGGACTCGACGGCGACGCCGGAGACGGTGACCGTGGCGGTGCTTCCGACACAGACGGCGTTGACCATGGTTCCGGCCGGCAGAGCTTTGGGCTCCGCGAAGGCGGTGGTCGAAAGGGTGGACAGGGCGACCAACAGGACGGACAGGATGGAAAGTTTTTTCATGGCTCTTCTCCTTTTTCTTTCGATGTTGGGGTTTGGCGGGCCGGAAGAAATCCGACCCGCCGCTTTTACCTGACTTTATGTCAAAGTTGTTTGGACTCGTCGGCGTCAATTACGCCGAACCGCTCGTCGTCTTCGGCTTTCACCCGCTGCATGCGGATCTTGCGATCCTGCTGGCGGATGATTTCACCGAACTCGACGCGTGCGAACGCTCCCCAGGTCTGCAGATCGGAAGTCGGGATGCCTTTGTAGGCGCTCGACTTGCCGAACGGGAACAGGTTCGCGTATGGGCCGAACATCACGGTGTTTTTCCAACGGGCTTCCGCGCGAAGGTGCATACCGTACATGTCGTCCCACTGCTGCCAGAAAGGACCTCCTCCGAAGCGGGTCGACCAGTCTTCGTTGATCTTGTACTGGCCGTAAACTCCGAGTTGGACGTTTCCGCGGTCGGACGGGGTGTCTCCGCTCCAGGTGGACTTGATGGACTCGTCGAGCCCGATCCAACCTTCGGCAGTGATGATCCCCATCCATTTGTCATCGAATTCCTTGACGCCTTCCACATATGCTCCCAGTTTCAAGTTGTCCTGGGTCATGTGGTAGCCGGAGGTATCGTTGTCTCCCTCGGTCTTTTCCCAGACGAGGCGGACTTTCGACGTCCATTGCTGGAGCCGATATTTCTTGTCCTCCTTGTCGAAGTAGAGGCCGCTATATTTCAAACCGGCCTGCGGGCCGACGGTGTGGCCGTCCCATTCATAGCTGGACAGCTCGGATTCCCCTTGTTCCCAGCTGCCGTAGGCACCCAGTCCCCAGGAGTATTCCGAACTGCAGTCGAAGAGGCACTTCTTGCGCCATTGCATATATTCCGCATAGGCGAAGTCCCCTTCCGCGATGCCGTTGCCCCACGTGCCGATACCGACGATCGGTTCATGCTCGATGGGACATGGCTTCTCCTCCTCGATATAAGGAGGAGCCTCCGGAGCCGTAGGAACGGGCTGCGGGACAGGTGGCTCGATATACGGCACCTCGGGAGGCGCCGGTATCGGTCTTTCCTCAAGTCTGCTCCAATTGCCGCAGACCAACGGATAGATGAGGCGGTAAACTTTGCCTTCAAATTCCGTTTCATACAACCGGGCGGCATAGAGATGATATTGATCATCCCAAGCCGCTATGACGTTCCGCTTGACCTTGGCTTTGCCGAAAGTCATAGCCGCGATGCGATCGCCCTTGCGCAATTCAATATGCACAATTTTATTTTTGGGCGTCGTGCGTACCTTTTCGACGAAAGCTTTCCGGACTTCGATCGGGTAACCGAGAAGTTCCAAAGCTTTTTCCAAGGTCCCGCGATAAGGATCACGGGCAGGATAGCGGTAATAGAACACGCCTTCCTGTTTTTTCTCGGCGCTTTGCCGAGATGACTGCGGTTTTGCCGGGGCGGAAGAAATCACGCCGATTTGCCCTTGGAGCCGGTAGCTTTCCGAGAAGGAAAAACCTTCAGGGATATCCAACTTCTGACCCGGGTGGATCAGATGGGGATTTTCGATCCCGTTTTTCTCAGCGAGCGACATATATGCCGCCCGGCTGGCACTGCCCATGAATCTCTTGGCGATACCCGAAAGGGTGTCGCCTTTTTGGACGGTGTACTCCGACGCGACAGCCGCGCCGGCGCAAAGCACCAGTGCGATCGTCACGATCAGAGCGAAAAAGGATTTCATATTCACCTCCTGCCGACAAATCTCTCGGCGTTCACGCGGTTGATGTTATCGATAAGGTTCTGCTTCAACTGAAGCGTGTATTTTATGATAAGCGCCATGTTCCGGCGCGAAGGCAGCTGGGAATTGTAATCCCAGCCCTCGGACGGAACGTTGGGCGCCCGCATGACATCGATCGCGAGACTGGCCGCGGTGCCGACGTAATCGGCGACCAAAGTGAAGTGGCCTGACCCGACAAGCTTCTCTGAGAAGCTGTATTTCGGGTTGATGCCGGCGATTTCCTTAACTTCCTTTTCCCCTAAGGGACTGAGAAGCGTCCCAGCAGGCGTCTGGTAGCGGTTCCATTTCCTTGATATGGAAAGGAACTGCTCGTCGCGCTTCATATCGGAAACTTTGGTGCCGTTCGCCGAAATGAATTCGTTGCGATAGGCTCCGTCCCCGATTTTCCTGCGTTCGAGCTTAAATTCGTTACCTCCCAAGTCGTAGGCGAATTCCAGTCCCGTTGAAAGGACCATGGCTTTCGCCTCGGCGGGAACTTTTCCGTCCATGATGACGGTGAACAGGAAACTTCCTGAAACGGAAATCCCCGAGAACACCGCCTGGCCGAAATACTCCCGCCCGGACTTGTCGAGCGCCAAAACGTTCCAGCGTACCCTGCCGGGAAAATATTCCCCGAACAGGATTTCTGGAAAAACGGCTTTGAAGACCGTGACCTCCCTTTTTTTGATGGCGTCGGTTTCAACGACTCCCAGGGATTGGTACGGTTCGATGAGGAAATCCAGCGTTTGCACGCCGGACTCCAGATTGAGGTTCCTGACTTGGAACTGCCCCGTAGCGCATCCGGAAAGGACGGCGACCGCGGCAACCAACAACAAGATCTTCGCCGTTCTTACCATGATTTTCCTCCGTGTCGTATGATAGAGTTTTAAAACTATTCAGTTATCAAGGTTCTACTATCTTAAAACCCGGCGATTCCGAGTTTATCGGAGAACCCCATTTGCTGGGAGTCTCCTGAAAAGCCCGCAATGCGTATATTACTTATCCAAATTTCTCAAACTTTCAAGATAATTGTCATCCTGGGCAAATATCCCCGACCGGTCCATCCTTTCCTTTTGGCCCATACCCATCTGTCCGAAGGCGGCCGAAGATCCGTACGTTTTGGTTTTTCCCGGAGTCTTGTAATAAATAAAAACCACGCTGACGAATGACCCGAAAACGAATCCCGCGACAGCCGCCGCGATAATATCGGCAAGGCTGGGATTTTTTTCAACGACCGGCCCGGAAAGGATCCTGACTTCGATATTCTGTCCTTCTCCGCGAAACAAGTTATTTTTCGTAGTCAATACTTCTGAGACGGCTTCCGCTATTCCGGCGGCCTGCCTTTGACTGTCATTAAAAACAGAAACGCTGATGATTCCGAGATTGGCGTTCTGCTCGACCCTGACCATCTTCTCCCAATTTTTCAATTTTTCTTTTTTGTCGAACGGCAGAAATTCAGCGTTGACTTTTCCGGTCTTGATCACTTCGTTGATGAAAAGTTCGCTGCGCATCCCTTCGGCAAGTATCCTTCCGATATATTCCGCGGACTTGGCCAGAGCGTAAGTGTCGGTACTGTTGGAAGAATTCTGCACCACCAAATAGTCCGTACTGACCTTGAAATTCCTTTCATTTGAAACCAAAAACAGGAATGACAAAGCGGACAACAAAATCCCTAAAAGGATTATCGATCCGAGTTTTTGCCTTACCAAAGCCATGAATTCGCTATATTGTTTCATATTTGGCGGTTATGATATTAACAGGCCATATTACCAAATTATTCGACTTTTGTCAATAGCTGGGGTTCGGGGAAAATAAAAGGGCCTTGCGGAGATTTTCATCCGCAAGGCCCACTGTTCATCCAACTCATTCGACGACGATTTCGGAAACGAACTCGATTTGGCCGATATCGTGGCGGACGGTGACACCGCTGCCGCAAATCCACGCTTCGACATCGAACCAAACCACCGTCCCGTCGGAAAGAACCAAGGAAAAATTTCCAAGGTCCGCGGACGGAATATCGACAGTGAAAAACAGATCTTTGTTTTCGTCGACTTGGAGAGTGGAAATCGCGGTGCTTGATTCCCCCCATCCGACCTTGTTCGAATTCCATCTGGCCGACAAGACGCCGCTGGGATCAATGCCCGTTTCCATAAGTCCGGAAAGGAGATTGGAACCGAAATGCACGCGCGCCTTTCCCGGGGCGACGAGTTCGATTTTCGCCTCCCGGAAACCGCCGTAAACGATTTGGTCGCCGACGATTTCCCAAGGCAGTCCGGAAATGGAATAGTTCCCTTCGATGTCGAACCAGATGACGGAATTGTCCATCAGGACCAGACACCAGTTTCCTTTGTCGTTGTTGGCCGCGCCTTCGATCGTGGCGACGCCGTTGGCATCGATCTGTCCGAACGCAGTCGAATCCAGGCCCCAGTCCACCCTAGCACTACTGAAAGCCACCGCCTTCACGTCCTGGGGATAGATGGGCACGTCCGAGATGAATCCCTTGACGGCTCCGGACGACAAATCGAAAGTGACGGCATGGCCGGCTTCGGAAAGCGCGATTGAAACGTCGAACTTTTCTGACGGCTCCGACGGCGGATCTTCTTGCGGAGGAGTCGGTTGATCCGGCACGGGCTGATCGGACGGGGGCTCCGTCGACACAGATTCTTCCTGGACCGATTCGCCCCTGTCAGTCACGTTTTGGGGATCGCTTCCTCCGCCCCCTCCGCCACAGGCGCAGAGAAAAAAAGTCGCTGAAATCATGATCGCGATAGCCGACAAGCTGATTTTTCTTCCCATGGTTTCTCTCCTTGGAACGGGTTTATTTCACCTGCTTGGCCTATTTTCGCCTCGAAAAATAAAGGAACATGAACGGATAAAGATAGCATAAAAAATCATTTTTGTCAACACTGAAAAATCCGGATGAATCCGGATTTTCGATGTTTCTATCAGCTTGTTCTTCTAGAGTTGGATTTCGATTTTCATTTCCTCTTCCGCGCGCAGCACGATCAGTTCCAGCTTGTCCCCTTCCTTGTATTGGTTCACTAGATTGGAAAGAGGATTGGAAAGATCTATGTTTTTCCCATTTACGGCCAAGACTATGTCGCCAATGCGCAGTCCCGCTTTCTGGGCGGCGCTGCCGTCGAGAAACGCGAGCGCGGAATTTCCAGAAGGGGAAAAGATGAGCGCTCCGCGATCGCTTTTCACGTTATGGGAAAGCGAATATTCTTTGGTGATGGAAATGTAATATGCACCGATGGTTGGGGTCTTCTCAAGCTCCCCGTTCAAAGCGCGGTCCAGGGATTTCTTGATGGCGTTGGAAGGAATCTGGAAGTATACGTCCTTGTTGTCGATGGATATCTTGCCGTTTATGCCTACAAGCTCCCCGCCGTAACTTATCACCGGTCCTCCCAGATAATTCTCCTGGTTGTCAAAGTCGGTTTCGAAAACTCCTTCCAGCTTGTCCGAAGAAGCTACGGTTTTCCCGCTGAGATTGAAAGTCTTATTGATGTTGCTCAGAAGTCCGGCCGAAAAACGGTTCTGATATTCACTGAAAGAGTTTCCGATGGACACCAGCTTCTTGCCTGGCTTGAAATCGTCGGAATTGGCGAAATCAATGGATGGCAGGTTACTGGCTTCGATTTTGAGATAGGCAAGATTGGAAAACTCGTCTATACCGAGAAGCTTGGCGTCGTATTTGTCGTTGTTATAAAGCAACACCGCATAGCTGGCGTTATCCTCGAAAATCACGTCCCTGTAAGTGATGATAACCCCGTCGCTCGTTGCCAAAATTCCAGTCCCGCTCATGCTGTCCGGCCTGACTTTCCTGTCTTTCCCGAGCGTTCCCTTGGCTGAATTTATTGAAATGACGTTTACGACCGACGTCGAAGCCCGGGAAGCGATCTGGTTGACCGAGTCGTCCTCGCGCACCGTCACCTGTTCTGTCTTGTTAATTATGGTCACGTTTTCAGCGGCTTCCTTGAAAAAAGAAAATTTTCCGAAAAATTGGCTGGCACCCAGCCTGGGAACCACGTATCTGTCCATGAAGACCCCTCCGATCCCCCCTATGACAAAAACCGCGATCGCCGCCGACACCCAGAGGAGCGCTTTTGTGTTTTTTTTATCTGATGATTCCATTTATTGTTTCATTTAAACGATTAAATTACGGGTATCCATCTGGAGCTCGTCAACACGACGGTGGCGAGGATTCCGAACAGGACCATATTAGACACGGCCCTCCTTTTGGAGAACGTTTCGAGAAAATAACTATGCGCCAGATCCCACAGCACATAATAGAAAATAAGCATAGTTACCCCCGTTGTCAAGTATCCGAACGGCCAGAAATTGATCATCCAGGATATTTCCGTCATCCCCATGCCTATCACGAGGCTGTATAGCAAAGCTTTCTTCCTGTCATCTTGGACCAGCTGGAAATATTGGTAGCTCAACAAGGTCGTCACTGCCAAGAAAAATACCATCAGGATCCCAAGCGGGATCGCGAAATTCAGATATATCCCGTAAGAACAGGAATAAAACAGGAAAACGGCTATGGCCACGCTGGCGGCGACCATTCCTCTGGCCGTCTGGTCCTTCCTATAGGCCCGGAGCCTCTGCAATCCCAACAGGCAGAAATAGTAAGCGGCCCAGGCGAGGGTCATGAAGAAAAATTTCTTAGTGGAGGAATCGATCAGGGCGATCAGCCCCATGGAAGAAAAGACCAACATGAGCGGGGCCGGCAACATGCTCCAGCTTTTACCGATCTTCAAGGCGCTGGCGCCTATGAAAACGGCATACAGCAAAATGAGCAAGAGTAGATATGGGAAGCTGCTGAAAAGCAGATCCACCAGGAAACCCGACACCGACTCACGCAAAACCAATTCCAACGCCAAGAAAAAGAAGAGGCTGTGTAGGAATACGCGGAGATGGAAAAACATAGTTTGTTTTAGTTCGAACTCCCTTTCAGGAGAATGCTATCCGGTTATTTTCGAGAGACACTTTCACTTTGTCTCCATCTCCTATTTTACCTTCTATAATTTTTAAAGCAAGCTCATCCAAGATCTCGTTCTGGATGACCCTTTTCAACGGCCTGGCCCCATAGACCGGATCATATCCCTTGTCCGTCAGATAGGCCTTCACGGAGGCCTGCATCTTGAGCGTTATGTTCTTTTTCGCCAATCTCTCCTGAACATTTTTCAATTGGAGATCGACTATCTTTTCCAGCACTTTCTTGTTGAGGGGATGGAAGATGATTATCTCGTCGACCCTGTTGAGGAATTCCGGTTTGAAGCTTTCCCGCAGACTCGCCATAACCTTTGAGCGCATCTCCCCCTCCCCCAACCCGTCTTCCTTGCCGTCTTCGCGGAAGCCCAACGATTGGGATTTATAGATGATGTCCGAACCGACGTTGGAAGTCATGACGACCACCGTGTTTTTGAAGTTGACCGCGCGCCCCTTGGAATCGGTCAGTCTTCCGTCGTCCAAAATCTGCAAAAGTATGTTGAACACCTGCGGATGCGCCTTCTCGATCTCGTCGAACAGTATCACGCTGTAGGGATGTCTCCTGATGAGCTCGGTAAGCTGCCCTCCTTCCTCGTAACCGACGTACCCGGGAGGAGAACCGATGAGCTTGGCGGTCGAATGCGCTTCCATATATTCGCTCATGTCCAGCCTTATCAGCGCCTTGGGATCGTTGAACATAAATTCCGCCAAAGTCTTGGCCAATTCGGTCTTACCCACTCCGGTCGGTCCCAGGAAAATGAAAGAACCTATGGGTTTGTTCTCTTCGGAGATTCCGGCCCTCGACCTCCTGATGGCGTTGGCCGCCACCCTGATCGCTTCGTCCTGGCCCACGACGCGCTTGGCTAGCTCGTCTTCCATATGCGCCAATTTTTCAGTTTCGCCCTGGAGCATCTTGGTCAAAGGTATGCCGGTCCAGCGTGAAACAACCCGCGCGATGTCTTCCTCGGTGATTTCTTCTTTGAGGATGGAGTTTTCCTTCTGGATCTTATTGAGCTTTTTCTCCTCTTCCTTCATCTTCTTCTCCAACTCAGGAATCTTGCCGTAACGGATTTCCGCGACCTTGTCCAATTCACCTTTCCGTTCGGCCATCTCCGCTTCGGATTTCAATTTGTCGATATCCTTCTTGTGCTGTCTGCTTTGGGTGATCAGATCCTTTTCGGTCCTCCATTGCAGCGTCAAAGAATTGGCTTTCTCCTTGAGTTCGGCCAATTCCTTGTTGATATGGCGGATTTGCCTTTGGGTGTCCTTGTTTTTCTCCTTCTGCAAGGCTTTCTTCTCGATTTCAAGCCTGCGTATGGACCTTTCCAATTGGTCTATCTCCGTCGGCATGGAATCGATCTCCATCCTGCGGGCGGAAGCCGCCTCATCGATGAGGTCCACCGCCTTATCCGGCAAGAACCTGTCCGAAATATACCTTTGCGAAAGGGTTACGGACGATTGGATCGCTTCGTCGGTAATCTTGACTCCGTGGTGGAGCTCATACTTCTCCTTTATCCCGCGCAAAATAGCGACGGTGTCCTCGGTGGACGGTTCGCTCACGTAGACAGGCTGGAACCTTCTTTCCAAAGCGGCATCTTTCTCGATGTATTTCTGATATTCCTTTGTCGTCGTCGCCCCGATGGTCCGCAGTCTCCCTCTGGCCAAGGCGGGCTTGAGCATATTGGAAGCGTCCAACGAACCTTCAGTGGCTCCCGCCCCGACCAACGTATGCAGCTCGTCTATGAACAGGATGTATTTTCCGGCCGCCCTTTCGGTCTCTTTCAAAATAGCCTTGAGCCGATCCTCAAATTCCCCGCGGAATTTCGCTCCGGCCAACAGCGCTCCCAGATCGAGCGAGACGATCTCCTTGTTCTTAAGGTTTTCCGGAACGTCGCCGGAAGCGATCCTCTGCGCCAGCCCTTCCACTATCGCGGTTTTTCCGGTTCCCGCCTCGCCGATAAGCACCGGATTGTTTTTTGTCCGGCGGCTGAGGACCTGCATAACCCTGCGGATTTCCTCGTCTCTTCCTATAACGGGATCTATCTTGTCATTGCGGGCCAACTCCGTCAGATTTATTGTGTATTTCTCGATCACCTGGAATTTCCCTTCCGGTTCGGGGGAGTCCACCCTCTGCGCACCCCTGACTTGCGAGATTATCTTGAGCGTCTCTTCATATCCGACCTTGAATCCGTCCAAAAATTTCTTTGCCGGTGAATTGAAGCTCAGCAACGCCAGCAACAGATGTTCCGTGGAAACGAATTCGTCGCCGATCTTCACCATCTCCTTTTCGGCCTGTTCCAGGATCTGGATCAATCCGGGCGTGACGAAAACCTGCCCTATGCCGGCCGGCACGCCTTTGGGATATTTCTGGATTTCGGCCAAGGTGGCTTTTCTCATCCTGTCCATGTCCACGTTGAATTTTTCCAAAATGACACCCACGATCGATCCCTCCTGGGATATGAGCGCGTTCAAAAAATGGAAGACGTCCACCTGCTGTTGCCCCATGGAAACCGCTATTTCCTGGGATTTGCGGAGCACTTCCTGACTCTTTGTAGTGTATTTTCCAATATCCATATTTTTTAAAATCCTAAAATCTAATTTCCAAAAAACATATCCGGGATATTCGAATTTGTTCCGGATCCCGGATTTGATGTTTCGAACTTTTTGAACTTCAGCTTCTCTCTTCCAGGATCACTTGGATTTCCTTCTCGACGCCTTTTTGCCAAATTTTCAACTTGACGGCGTCCCCGACGTTATGTTCGGAAATCAAATCTCCGAGCTGGTTCTGCTCGCTGATCCTCTTGCCGTCGATTTCCAAAATTATGTCGTTTTCCATAATCCCGGCTTTGTCCGCCGGGGAACCAGGAATGACGGCCAATTCGGACAAGGTACTGCCTCTTTGGACCAAAACCCCGTAATCGAAAGGCAGATCGTTGTTTTCCTGCAATTCCGCGCTCAAGGGGATGTATCTTACCCCCAGAAAAGGCACCGATATTCGGCCGGTTTCTTTGACCTGGTTTATGACTTTCTTTATCTGATTCACCGGAAGCGCGAACCCTATGTTTTGGGCGCCCCTGGCCATGGCGACATTCATACCCACCACTTCGCCCTGTATGTTTATGAGCGGCCCCCCAGAGTTTCCAGGATTTATGGCGGCATCCGTCTGGATTATGTCAGTCAACCTCTCCGGAGCCGATCCGAAATCAGTTCCGGCTATGACCGTCCTCCCGAGACCGGAAACTATGCCCCTACTGACGGTATTGAGAAATTCACCCAAGGAATTGCCTATGGCTATGACGGTCTGCCCGATTTGGATGGAGTCGGAATCCCCTATGGGCAGGATCGGGAAATCGGTTCCGTCGATTTTTATAATAGCGATATCATGGACCGGATCCCTTGCCAAAACGCTGGCTGGAAATTCGGTTCCGTCATTGGTGATGACGGTATATTCCGCGTCGGTATCTTCTACCACATGCCTGTTCGTGGCTATCATACCGTCTTGGGAGACGAAGAATCCGGATCCTCCTCCTATTTCCTGCCTCTGGGTGTCTCCTTCGTCCGGTATCTCGAAACCGAAAAAGTCGAAATTCCGCAGATTCGGAATTTCTTTGGTGACGGCTATGCTGACCACCGCTGGAGAAGAACGCTTCACCACGCTGATGACCTCGGAATCCTCCACGACTATCGTCTCGGTATTTATTATCCTTTCACTGATGCCGATGCTCCTCAATTTGCTCTGGAGCAGGCCTCCGTCGAAGACCCCCGAAATCCCGCCGGCCATAAATCCGAAAACCGCACCGAAAAACGAGGAGAACAGGATTATCCCGAAAATCAAAACTGCCGACCTAAGGGGAGCGGATTTCTTTTTTTCGACCGGCTCCGACGTCGTGACTTTTTTCCCATTATTGATATTATCCATGTCCGGTAAGGGGGATTCGAATGGGCGCGTCACGAACCGTCATGGGTCCGTTGTCCCGCTCAGATAAATCCCATATTTCCAATTAAGATATATTCCAAACAAAATGCCTGACACCCTATTAATACATATCTGGCGTTTTTAAATTTTCATCACTGTTCGACGTTTCCTTGGACGGCTAAAACCCAACTCCGCATCAGAAGTCGAGCTTAACCGAAAAACTATCTATTGCGGCGAAAGGCGGGAAACTACTCTATGGAGATGGCGTTTACCGGACAGCTGTCCACGGTCTCCTGGCAATTGCAGTCACCGCAATCCTCAGCTATCACGTGCGACTTGCCGTTCTCGATCTTGAAGACATTAGGGCAGAGGGACTCGCAAGTTCCGCATCCGATGCAAAGATCCTCGTTCACTGTTGGTTTTGGCATATATTTTTTTAATTTAATTAATTACCGAATAAATTTAAATCGGGACTTCCGCGCCTTGCCGATCTAGAACATCACGGAAATGTCCCCCTCCCATTTTTCATACGTCTCTTTCTCGAAATTTCTCATCCCTTCGTCTTTGAAAATGACTATGCCATTCTCCTTGTCCCATTGATATTCCTTGTCCAGAACGTTGATATTCATCTCCTTCATGCGCTCTTCCAACCAATCTCCGAACGTCTTCTTTCTGGCGAATATCTGCTTTATCCTCGCAAGGTCCGTTCCGTTCTCCTTCTTCATCTCTTCAACCTTGATTATGTGGAATCCGAGAGGACTCTCGATTATTTCAGTTTTCTTTTTGTCAGGATTAACCGGGAAATCTCCGCCGAATATTTTTTCGGCCACTTCCGCCACCAACTGCTCCTTGGCGATCCATCCGAATTCCCCGCCATCCTGGGCCGAGGATCCTTGCGAATACATACGCGCCACTTCGGAAAAATCCGTTCCGTTGTCGAGTTCCCGTTTGGCTTTCCCGATAATCTCCCGCGCGCCCTCGTCCGATTCAAGTTCAGCGGAAATGATCCTCCTGAGTTCCTGGCTGTAAATCCCAGGCGCGACTATTTTGGTTTTGAATTGCTCGATGTTCCAACCGTATAGGTTCTGCATGTTCTCAGACACCTCTTTCTTGTTGCCGTATTTTTCCAACTCGCCGTCCACGGCCTTGTCCACGTCCTCCTTGGTGACCACGATTTTCTCTTTTTTAGCCAAAATCTCGATGGCCTTGTCCTCTATGATCTTGTTCAAAATTTCCTTCTCTTTTATCTTGAGACGTTTCCTCCCTTCTTCGGTCGAAAAATCAGCCCGCATGCCGGTCTTCGAAACGTCTTCCCTTTCATAAAAGTTTTTCACCGCCTCCAAATTCTCGTCTACCTGCGAGGTATACACGACGCTCTTGCCGTCGATAACCGCGGCCGGATAGGAAAAGCGCCCGACGAACCTTCCCAAGGGGGTGTTCTCATCGGGAGAGACGAAATATATTATGCCGACACCGGCGGCGAACAGAACGGAAAGGATTAAGCCCGACGAAATAGCCAAGGTCCTGAAACTGACTTTCTTGGCTTTTCCACCTTGGATATCCGATCCGTTTTCCGTTTTTTCCGCTTCTTTTTCCATATTTGTTTTATATCCTCATGCCGTCCTTATATGCTGAAGAATTTACGCCACCATTTCATATAATTCTTTTCTTCCTCGACCGGGGCCGTCGTCCCTTGCGACGCGCCCAAGACCTCTTCTTCGGAAATGGCCGTGACCGGCCTTATCTCGACGACCTGCTCGTCTTCTTTTTTGAGGTTGAGTTTTTCCTTGGCTACCTTCTCCCTGAACTCGTCCGTATCCAGATAGGCGATCTTTTCGCGCAGATTACCGTTATCGGTCCTTATTTTTTCAGCCTCCATCTTCAAGGCTTCAATTTCCTTCTCAATCCTCGCGCTCCTATAAGCCTCTTTGCCGGCCACATAAACCACGTAAACCGCCGCCGCGGCGCCGATCACGAAAAGGACCATTGCGAAGGAGAATTTCTTTTTCATCTTTTTTGTTTAGTAAAGATTGAACATAGGCGCCATGGAAAAACCGACCATGGATATGACCGCCAACACGGAGATGACGATCCAGACTATGCGTATTCTTTTTTTGAATCTTTTCGAACCCATATTTGCATTATAAATTGATATTTACCTCAGGGCAAGCCGGGGTAAACCCCGTTTTTATCTTTTGAGGACCGCCAGATAGGCTTCGGACGGAACGTTCACTTTCCCGATGTTTCCCATCTTCTTTTTTCCTTTCTTCTGCTTGTCCAAGAGTTTGTTCTTCCTGGTCACATCTCCTCCATATAGCCCGGAAATCACGTCCTTGCGGTACGGCTTGATCGTTTCGCGAGCCACGACTTTTCCCCCGATCACGGCCTGCACCGCGATGGCGAAGTTCTGCCTCGGAATCGCATCTTTGAGTTTGGTCACGATGACCGACCCTTCGGCATGCGCTTTCTCCTTAGGAACGATACGCGAAAGTGCTTCGACTTTTTCCCCGGCCAGCAGGATGTCCAGCTTCACCAAATCCGAAGGACGGTATCCGACGAATTCATAATTCATCGAAGCGTAGCCCGAGGTCGCGCTCTTGAGGTCGTCATGGAAATTGACGATGATGTCGGTGAGCGGTATCTCGAAAGAAATCAAGATCCTTTCCATATCCAGATATTCGGTGTTGAGGTAGATCGAGCGCAAATTGTTCATGAGCTCCATGATCGAACCCAGATATTCGGAAGGAGTTATGATTTCCAATTTCACGTAAGGCTCCGCTATGTCGTCGATAAGAGTAGGGTCCGGCATATCCATGGCGGAATATATCTTTTGGACTTCCTGTCTGCCTCTGAGTCTGACTTCATACACGACTCCCGGAGTCGTGATCGTCGGAGCGAAATTGAACTCCCTTTCCAACCTCTCTTTGATGATTTCAAGATGGAGCAGTCCTAAGAACCCGCAACGGAAACCTTTGCCGAGCGCGGGATTGCTTTCCGGTTCGAAAACGAACGAGGCGTCGTTGAGTTTGAGTTTGTCCAACGAATCCCTCATCAGATTGTACGTGTCCCCATCGGTCGGATAAAGACTGGCATACACGACCGGCCGCACTTCCTTGTATCCGGGAAGGGCTTGGACTTTTTCCATACCGGTTTTTTTCGATCTTTCATACATCTTCGAATCCGTAATGGTGTCTCCCACGCGGCAAAAATCCACGCTCTTGAGTCCCGTGGCGATGTAACCGATGTCCCCAGCACGCAGCATTTCCGAAGAGACCATGTTCGGCTTGAAATGTCCGACCTCGATGACCATGCTGTCTTTGGCTGTCGCCATCATGGTGATCATCGTGTCCCTCTTGACTTCGCCGTCCACGACGCGCACGAAAGCCAGCACTCCCTTGTAGGTGTCATATTTGGAATCGAAAATCATCGCGCGTAGCGGCTTGGAAACATCTCCCTTGGGCTGCGGCACTTTCTCCACGATAGCTTTGAGGATCTTGTCCACGCCGGCTCCGGTTTTGCCGGAAGCCTCGATAATCTCCTCTTCCTTGCATCCCAAAATATGGATGATTTCCTTCTTTGTTTTTTCCGGATTGGAATTGGGAAGGTCGATTTTGTTGACGACCGGAATTATTTCCAGCCCTTGTTCGATCGCCAGATAGAGATTCGAAAGCGTCTGCGCCTGCACCCCTTTGGTCGCGTCGACCAAAAGCACGGCGCCTTCCACCGCCGCCAAGGACCTCGAAACCTCATATCCGAAATCCACGTGCCCGGGGGTGTCGATCAGGTTCAGGGTGTATTCGACCCCGTCCTGCGAGTAGTTCATCCTGACCGGTTGGAGCTTGATGGTGATCCCTCTTTCCCTTTCCAAATCCATCTGATCCAGAAGCTGCTCCTTCATCTTCCTCATCTCCACGGTTTTCGTCTGTTCCAAAAGACGGTCGGACAAGGTCGATTTTCCGTGGTCGATATGCGCTATGATGCAAAAATTGCGTATGTTTTTCTGATAATCGTTGTTCATAATGATATTGAAAGGTATTCTTATATACTTTCCTAAGCTTACAGGCAAAAGTCCGAATAATCAAGGGTCGCCGCGCATTAAACCCCTTGATATATGTTTTAGTGCGCACCCTGAACGTATCTGTGTATTCGAATGAAAAAATCCCCTGACAGGGACTTATGATAAGGAGTCTTATTTTTAAATGTCAGTACCGAGAAACTTCTCCTAGAGTCCCGTAACATCCCCGGTGTCTTCGGCGATATGTTTCTTTTCCTTGAAAAGTTTCCTGGTGACTGACTGGGTGAAGCTGAAAAATTCTTCAACCTTAAGATAATAACAAAGAAGTGAAAAAGCGGCCGCTCCGAATCCTCCAGCCACCACGAGCTGGGTCAAAATGGCCATGAAAGTGTCCAATTCTCCTCTGGTGCCGACGACGATCTTTCCGAACTGCGCCGCAGCTCCGGCTCCGAGCGCCGCGACTGTGATTTTCAAGACCGCTTTGGCGATCTGCTTTTCTTCGAGATTATCAAAATTTCTTCTAAGCAAAAACAGCAACAAGACCATGTTAACGATAGAGGAAACCGAGAACGCGATCGCCAATCCAAGAATCTGGAATTTACCGATAAGTAAAAATACCAAAAATATGTTCACCGCTTCGGAAAAAAGAGCCACATAAAAAGGGGTTTTGGTGTTCTGGATCGCATAGAAAGACCTGGCTAGAAGCGGGATGAGTGCCTGCGCGAAAAGACTGGCCGTCAAATAACCGAGCGTCG
>Ga0209318_1000893_pt1 | contig 23445 bp, 31 predicted proteins | sample RifGroE1_FD_183999 | JGI IMG/M metagenome (GOLD analysis project Ga0209318, IMG submission 183999) | Groundwater microbial communities from Rifle, Colorado, USA - Groundwater E1 (SPAdes) (version 2) | ecosystem: Environmental > Aquatic > Deep subsurface > Groundwater | place: Rifle, Colorado...
GTTGTTCAGTTGAGAATGAAACGAAATAGTATGAAATGGACTATATCAGGTGCAAATGATATGTTACAACTTAGAAGTCTATATTTTAGTAATAGATGGAATGAGGTTACTGCATACCTTGAAAAGGTCGGATAGTTACCAGTAAAAGAAATTTACACCCAAGACTATTATATAAAAGGCACTTTTTTTTTGATTTAATAACATTTCTACTTTACTAAATAAAATTAAAAGCAGTAATAAATGCAATCGTTGCTTTCTTTTGTTCTCTTGAAAGTGAATTAAAAAACAATAATGTCCTTTTTGTTGAAACATCGATTATACCATCAAATAATGCAAGGCTTTCATTCATTCTTTTATCAACAGTTTCAATGTCTATTGAATCAGCGACAATAAGGTTGCTTGCAAAAACCTGAAGTAAACGGCCTTCTTTATTGATATTCTTTTTATTTGCCCGATATGCTTTTTTAACATCTTTATTATAGCCCAACAGTATCACCATTTGTTTAACGGTTAAATCAAGTTGTCTATTAAACTCAAAAAATTTTCTCTCAAACAAAGCATACGGTGGAGTTTTAATAACATATAATCTGGTGCTTCCGCTTTTAATATACTTTGCAAGTTTTTCTTTCTGTTGAGTACTCATTGTAGAATGAAGCTCGATAAATCTCATCATCACCGTTTCTCTTATGATTGGAGAGTAGAGGTTTAACTGATCAAAAACAACTTTAACATCATCATACTCTGCCGTATCTTTCTCAAGAGCTTCAACAAGTTTCATCTGAAAATTAAAAATAACCTGTCTTAAATCAGGGATTTTGGATAATAAATCTCTTTTCATCATATACAATATCTGCGTCTGATTTGCGTTAAGATTTAATTTTCTTTGAAAAAATGCAATATCACGATCCAATATATTACTGAAATAATTTACATAATCGACAAGAATCTCAGCATAATACTCCTCATCGGTTTTTTTTGTTGCACACGAAATAATTGTCAGTAACACTAAAACTGATACAATCTTCTTTAGATTAATTTTCATTTTACGCCTTCCTTATTGTTTTTTAATACTATATTACCGGTAATACTTTCAATAAAAACCCTTGATTCTCCATTTCCATTTTTATATTTCATACGATTTCCCTCTTTACTGGTTTCTGCAAACACGACATTTTCAGTTATTAAAGAGCCGGAAATTGTTTTTATAGATATAAGTATATTTTCAGTATTATGTATACCGAAAGTTATTTTACTATTAACTGATTTTATATTTACAGCAGACCTCACTGTTTCATCACAATTCACATCAATTTCACCTGATGAAGAGAATATTGTAAGACTGTTCAAATAATCTGTTGTAAGTTTTATAAACCCTGATGATGTTTTTAATATTGAATCGGGAAAATTACCGGTTAATACATAATTTCCATTGATACCGGAACATTCAATAAAATCAGAGCTTCCCTTAATATTAATTGTTCCGCTTACGGTCTGACATTCAACATTTTCATAAACACCTTCAATAGTTGCATTTCCGGTAATTGTTTGTATAAAAAGGGTTTTATTAACACCGAAAATTTTTATAGCACCACTTGTAGACTCTATTTTTAAAGCAGTTGAAAATGGGACAGAAATATACAAAGAACATTCAATATCTTTTCCGCTTTTTAAGTATTTTTCTTTAATAACCGGTCGAATATGTATACCTTCTGAATTTTTTTCTACTATTAATGACTCAACATTTTTCCCGATTTTTCCTGTGACTTTGACACTTGTATCATTCGTGCCTTTTATTTCAACAAACCCTGAATTTATTTTTATAATAACCGGTAGACCTGGTTCACTCATAATCTCTTTATCAATTGTACCCTGTGCATACAAAGTAGTATATAATACACATACCAAAACGATTATAATCTTTTTCATATCCCCCCCCTGGTCCGGTTTTCCATATTTTCAAGCATTGCATTCGTTTTTAGCAGAAGATTTGTCTGTTCGTAGTACATTGTACCAATAAACACCAAAAGTTCTTTATTTTCTGGCTGCTTCTCATACACAGCTTTTACTTCGGCGATTGCACTATCAATTACACTAATATTTTCTATAACGGAATTAATCGCAACAGTATCACCCTTCCCTTCTTTCGCCAGCAATAAAAGACTTGCCTTTGCTTTTTTGTATAATTTCTCAGCTTCTTTAATATCTTTCATTGCAGATTTATACTGATGCTCACTATTTAATCCGCTTTTAAAACTCATATATCCTATACCGGCAAAAATAAAACCTGACAGTGCAAAAAAAAGTACTGCAACCCGCAATAACAAAACACTCTCGCCGGGAAAAGCAGACAAACAATTTTTATAAAAACCTGTACATGTATCTATAAAAATAAAGTTTTTAGATCGTTCTTTTACTTTAATTGAATCTTCTATATTTCTCCAAATATCATTACCCGGGATAAATTGACTCTGATTTTTTTTGTATAATAAATCAATTTCATCATCAGTATAATTATGTTTCATATTGCAACTCCTTTCGTAATACCGCCCTTGCACGGGATAAGTGTGCTTTTGATGCACCTTCAGAGATACCGGCTATTTCCTTTATCTCTTTATGAGAAAACCCTTCCATTACATACAGAATAAATATTTTCCTCGGTTGCTCAGGAAGTTTTAGAAGTGCACGTTCTAAATCAATTGCCCCATTTATTGAATCTGAACTTTCAAATTTCTGAGATGATAAAAGTTCTTCCACATCAACTTCGTTGTTTCCGGTAGTGTGTTTACTGTTGCTTTTTGTCTTTCTCATGATTACATTTAATGATAAGCGATACAACCATGAAAAAAATGAGCTTTCAAATTTAAATGTATGTAATTTCTGCCATACCCGTAAAAAAATATCCTGAAGTATATCCTGGGATAACAGATGATCTGTTGTCATTCTCATTGCAAGAGTATATATTTGCCTGTTATATTGATCATAAAGTTTTTTAAATGCGTTTCTATCACCCTGGACAGACAGTCGCACTAACTCTATAACTTCATCATTCGTTAACGTTTCCACAAAATCTCCGGTTTTTTTGTTTCATTGAGTAAGATACATTAATAAGTGAAAAGGTTTAATTATTTTATTTTTTTTTATGAGGATAGTTATGAAAGGAGAGAATGAATCCATAGATTAAAACCCCTTGATTTTTCCCCATAATAATAGTAAATTATTCATAGGCAATATACAAAAACAAGGTGATTATGGGTATTCACGATAAAAGATATAAAAAAATATTCAGTAACCCTTTTGTTATGGAAAGGTTTCTAAAATCTTTCGTACATGAAGACTTCATTGCAAAACTTGACTTTTCTAGTATGCAGAAAATTGACAAAGAGTATGTTTCTGATGAATATGTAGGAACCGAATCAGACATTGTATATAAAATAAACTTTGAAGGTAAGGAAATATACATATTTGTCTTACTTGAGTTTCAGAGTACTGTTGATAAATTGATGTGTTTCAGGTTTATGAATTACATTAGCTCACTTTACTTGGATTTTAATAAACCGGATACTATGTCAAAACATCCGGCTGTTTTCCCGTTGCTACTATACAGTGGGGATAGTAATTGGAAGTATAGCAACGAAATTGCTGATTTAATAGAGGACACAATACCGATGGAATATATTCCTCATTTGAAATATTATCCTGTACTGGTTAATTCCTTTGCAAAGGAAAAGTTAAAAGATATACACAATGTCATATCAGCAATGTTTTATGTTGAGAACTCTGATCCTGAACAACTGTCAAAAGAAGTTGATATATTACTTGAAATAATTAAAGAGGAAAATACCGAAGTACTAAATGCCTTCGCATCATGGGTTAATAGTTATCTCTCATATATCGGTAATAATGATAAAGAAGAAATACATGATAAGATAGAAGATTTACAGGGGGTAAAAACTATGTTTGAAACTAGGTTAAAAGAGTATGGTGGACGGTTAAAGAAAGATATTGAAAGTAAAACTGCAACCAAAATGCTTGCTGATGGTTTTTCTATAGATAAAGTTGCGAAATATACAGAACTCTCTATAGATGAAATTAAAAAATTAAAGGTTGTTGGTAGAGTCTAATTAATAACGCCAACCATGGCACAAATTCAGGTATTTCAAGATAAATTCAGGTATTTCAAGATAAAATGATCGATTTAAGGGTAGCAAAATCATTTACACAGAATTTTTGATACCCTCATTATTTCTTATACCCTCAAAAACCATTTTCCTCTGCATTCTCATTAGCTCTGCGTGACTAATTCTTTTATTTCCTTATAGTCTGATTTTTTTGAAATTATAGCACTTTTTCTTTAATGTTCTTAAAAACTTTCAACCCGTCAACATTTTCAGTTGTTCCGTAATGCGGTGAAAGTATAAGCTTCAAACCTTTTAAATCAGCAATTTTTTGTAACGATTCAGCTTGAAGTTTTGAATCTGCATTAAAAATGTCAGGGAAAAGTGCAAGTTCATTATTCCTGTTTATAGAAAAGTTGTCACCGCAGAATAAGTATTCATCATTAATGATATATACAGAAGACCCGGCTGTATGTCCCGGAATGGTTATACACTGTACTTTTACACCATCTATAGTCATTATTTCACCATCGGCAACCGGTGTGTGTGGAATATCTGCTTTCACTTTTAAAAAGAACTTTCTGGCAACATCACCATTCATAACAGCCTCTTCTGCCTGAGGTATAAATACCTGTGCTTTAGCAAATAATGTTCTGCCACCTGCATGGTCAGAATCTGCATGAGTTAAAAAAAGTGTATGTACAGAAGCAGGATCAACAGCAACTTTTTTCATTTCATTTTCAAGTGCAGCAGGGTCCTTTCCTGAATCTATGGCGATATAACCTGTTTCACCTTTAACGAGATACACATTGCAGAACTTATCTTTAAGTGCGGTTATTGTCTCATTAACAGCACCGGTTTCACGGGTATTCATATCTTTAAGTGCCATTTTTACATTAAACATCATATATCCTATACCTGATACAAACAGTAATACTACTGCAAGTAATGTTAACAACGTAATTTTAATCGTTTTATTCATACATTTCTCCTGATTTTCTTTTGGATAAAATACCACTTTTTAGTATAAAAAACTATATTAATTGGTAGACAATATCTTTGTTTTTTACATTAAATACTATTTATTAAAAGCGAAAAGTTTAATTATTATATACGTTGACATATTAAAAGTGAATAGTTATATAATTGATAAAGCATCAGCAGGATAAAAAATGGATAAACAAAAATCTAAAGTGACTTTAAATGAAGAAATATACAATCTGATTCAGGCAGGCGAAGGATTTCACCTCGAACTGAAAGAAGCTTTTGATAAAAGTTTTATGGAAGAAGTGTGTGCTTTTGCCAATTCAGGTGGTGGTAAAATTATCATTGGGGTTTCAGATAGCGGCATTATAAAAGGCTGCAATACTGATAACCGCAGCCGTTCTCTTATTCAGGATTCTTTACGATCCTTACAACCAAATCTTGATATTTCAATAGACATTATTGATTCATTGATTGTTGTAATGGTTCCAGAAGGTAATGACAAACCCTATGCCTGTTCAAAAGGTTTTTATGTGCGTAATGGTGCTAATTCCCAAAAATTGAATAGAAACGAAATTGTAGAGTTTTTCCAGAAAGAAGGACGAATTCATTTTGATGAATTACGGAATGACAAAGCGAATTTTAAAACTGATTTTGACGAGAAAGCCCTAATCGAATTTCTGGGAATGGCCGGTATCAGTAAAACCATTGATATGTCAACGCTCTTGAAAAATCTTGGTTGTCTGACTGATGAAGGGAAGCTGACTAACGCAGGCGTTCTGTTTTTTACCAAAGATATAGATTTTATTCTTAACAATGCAATTATCGTTTGTGTACTTTTTAAAGGAACAGAAAAAGTTCATATCCTCGATAAAAAAGATTTTAGCGGAAATATTTTGGAGAATATTAATAATGCAGTTGCCTTCGTTCAACGTCATACTAACCTCGAATATGTTATAAAAACACTGCGTCGAGAAAATGTTCCGGAGATACCTGAGGTAGCATTACGTGAGACGATTATTAATGCAGTCTGTCATCGTGACTATTTTGATAAACGAGCCAATGTGCTTATTGAAATCTTTGATGATCGAGTTATTATTTCAAATCCAGGTGGTCTGCCGGGTGGTTTAAAACCGCAGGATTTCGGTAAAAAAAGTGTTGCCAGAAATCAAATTATAGCATCTCTACTTCTCCGGGTTAATTTTATCGAGAAAGTGGGAACGGGAATCAGTCGTATTCGACAAGCGGTCAGCGAAAATGGTAAATCATCGGTCGTATTTTCGTACGACGATGCTTTTTTTACTGTTACTTACACTCGTAATAATGAAACTACCCAGAGCACTACCCAGAGCACTACCCAGAGCACTACCCAGAGCACTACCCAGAGCACTACCCAGAGCACTACCCAGAGCACTACCCAGAGCACTACCCAGACGTTGACAGAAAAGCAAATTGAAATATTACAATATCTTATAAAAAACCCTTACGCCAGCCGTCAGGAAATGGCAGAAAATATAGCAGATATTACTACTGATGGTATTAAATACAATCTAAAAAGACTACAGGACATTGGTGTTCTTAAACGGATTGGGCCTGATTTTGGTGGACATTGGTTAGTGCAGAACAATAATGATTAAAAAAACAAGGTTCCGGTTTTTAACTGATAAAATCAAGCAATAAAAGGAGAAATAAAAATGGCATCAACTCAGGATTTTATAGATTTTGTGTGTGATCAAATTAATAACGGTTTTTCTGTGCGTTACAGAAAAATGTTTGGTGAATACATGATATACATTAATGAAAAACCATTACTTCTTGTATGTGATAACACAGTATATGTAAAAAAAATTGACTGTATCAGTACACTTATTAATGAATCAAATACCGGTTATCCTTATACAGGGGCAAAAGAACACTATATAGTTGAAGTTGAGGAAAAAGAAATCTTCAATGAAATAATAGAAAAACTGGAGAAAGTCATACCGGTACCGGTAAAAAAAGCAAAGAAGTAAATTCTATTGACTATCACACATCTATGTGTGATAAAATGATATCAGGTAAGCATGTATTAATCAGAAAGTTTTCAAAAGATTGAAAGGATAATTACAAAAGATAATGTTTATAATAATAAGGAAGAGGTTCACAAACAAAGTTTATAACAATTGGTTTATTAACAGAAATTTATCTATTTGATAAAACAGGAGTAATGGATAATTATCATAAAATAACAAATCCAATTTATGAATACCAAGTAAATATAAAGTTTCAAAACCAACAACTCTCCTCTCTTCGTGACTGGCTTCTTCCAATGCTCATGAATGGACTGGTTAAGGCACAAAAAGTAGAAGGCAGATTACATAAATCATAATTTGCATACACTACATTATTTATGTATTGACTTTTTTGTAAAGTTTTATTATCATTAATTAAAATTTTATTATGATGATAACAATGAATAATGCATTAGGAACTAATATAAAAAGATATCGAACTATTCTCGGGTATAATCAAAGCTTGATGGCAGAGAAAACCGGTTTGTCACGACCGGCGTATGCTGCTATTGAAAGTGGCAGATCGGAACCAAAGGCAAGAAATCTTATGAAGATTGCCGATGTTCTCAGGATTAACATTCAAGATTTGTTTGAACCCCTCCCTCAATTTCAATCGCTCAGATTCAGAAAGAATGCTCATGCAACTTCAAAAGAAGAGTCGAAACGGGAGCAGGTTCTTATCGCTTTTAATCGAAAATTGCAGGATTACAACTTTCTTATAAAAGAACTTAATAAACCAAAAGAAAACATGATTACTCAGATTATGGGAAGTGATCCGGTATCTGCTGCAATGGATGCAAGAAAATCAGCCGGAATTCAGGATCATGAAGTTATTAGTAATATCTGTTCTATAATTGAGAAATTTGGTCTTGTTTTATCTTTTATTGATTCTGATAGCCGTTTATTTTTCGGATTTTCTGTCGGTAATGAGGATAATGGCCCTGCTATCTGCGTAAATACTCATGAATCTATCTCTATTGAACGCCAAATATTTACTATTGCACATGAATTGGGGCATCTTGTAATGCATAGAGCATCCTACAGTGGCACTATTTCTGACGCTCAAGATGATCAAGAAGAAAAGGAAGCTGATATTTTCGCCAGTTATTTTCTTATGCCGGATGAATTATTCCGGAAGTTTTTCAGTGAATATAAACATCTTCACTGGTTTGATATGATAATAGCACTTAAACGAATATTTAGAGTGAGTTATAAGACTGTCATATATCGTATTATCGAAAAAAATTTAGTCCGTAACGATTTCAATTTATGGATCCATTTTCCTATGGAATACAACAAAAGAACCAGTAGAACTTTGAAAAATCATACTGAACCGGAACCAATAACCTCAATAGTTGAGGATTATCGTCAAAGGGAGCCTGAGCATCTTCACCGGGGGGATTTCATGAGAGACACTTTGCAAGGATTAGTTCAAGAGGCTTACTTTCGTGAATTGATTACTTTCAGCAGGGCAGGTGAAATTTTGCAGAAAGATAATGAAGCTATGAACCAATTATTAGAATCATGGGATGTTATGGAATAATGGATGAAAAACTCAAGGCGATTGTTACAGATACAACTGATATTTGCACGAATAATAAGCGTATGGTGTATATTCTTTCGGATTTTATAGATAAATTATAACAATTTAAAGGTGGAAAAACTTATGCCAACTAATCCCCCATACGGTGATAATCATCGTAACGGAGCTGTTACAGACAGAAGTCAGGTCTATAATGATAAGATAGACCGATGGATTAAGCGTGACAAATATCACTTTGTTCTTCGGTAGAATAAAGTGCCGGTAATGTTTTAATAGTTTCGTTTGTAAGTAATTTGTTCGTCATAGCGTAACTCCTGAATAGTATGTATTTTTGACTCTCTCATCAAATAAACGAATTGAGCGAGACAAATCGAATAAAAAAGGGCGTTAAGCAGGTCGTGGTCTTGCCTCTTTAAATAGCAAAAATAATTGCATCGCATACCTTTTTGGCTTGATGGTTAATCTGAAGCAAATATTTGATAGTAGAAATGTTGATGGAACCACTTTTGGAACAATCACGAAAGATAATTTATTTTCATTAAAAGTTATTATACCTGCAAAAAAGATTTTAATACATTATCATTCTATAATAAAACATGAATTTGAAAATCAAAATAAAATAGAGCTCGAAAACCAAATACTCACTGAACTCCGCTATTGGCTCTTGCCAATGCTGATGAATGCTCAGGTGACGGTAAATTATAGTAATGCCTTTATGCAGAAATTAAGGGGAATTGATGTCAAATCTTACTGCAATAGAAAAAACAATACCTGAGGATGTTATGAAAATCGTTCGCAGACTTCAAGAAGAGAATATTGTTCCGGATATTAATGAATTAGTTCCTAATGATTCAGATAAAACATTCGAAATGCTTACAAAAACAATTAAAGAATGTATTGAAAGTGATTGGAATAATTCAGGTTAAGGAAGAAATAGCGAAGATTATTGCTTGTCTTGAGCAAAAGAATAGAACACCTCCCTTGGGATTCATGGCGAGCAATGAAGCTCAGCGAAATAACCAGCTGATTTGAGTGGAAAATGTTACATAATAAATTATTTTTTTCTACATTTTAATATTTGACAGGTGTGGTCTGTCCCTTTTGATTAGTGAATTTCGGTTTTTTATTGATTTAGAGATTTATTTGGTGTTATGTGCGGGGTGGGATAATTCCGGTTCACTGGTTTGGTCATTTTTCTTATGATTTTCGCGTTTTAACGGAAATTTCTTGTTGACGAAAATTATAATTTTTCAAATCATTTATTAACAACTATATTAAAAAAATTCATTATTTACTTTTTACATTAAAAAAATTTAATATTAATGAGCAAATAGTATTTAGTTTTGTCATCATTTATAATTTAAATTTTAGTCTATTTCATATATAATAAATTTTTTAAAGTTTTAAAAATTTGTAGTTTAATTTAATTTTAAAATTAAAAAACTACAAATAATACAATATATACACATATGTAGTGGCGTATGTAAAATATAATCATAAAAATAAGAAATAAATGTAGACGAGATGCTGAAAAAATAATACTTTTATTAAGAAAACGCATGGTTTGCAAATCTCTTATAAAAACAAGGAGGCTGTTATTATAAAAGTGCATATTTATGATGTTTTTCAATATTAGACAATGTTATTGTCTATAATAAAAAAAAATATAAAAATATTAAGGATTTTGTATGAAAAAAAATTGGATTATGATTATTTTTGCAGTATTGGGAATTATTTTTTTATTAAGCAATTGTTCTACACCTCTAAATAATAGTGATCAAAATCAATATTTGCAAAACAAGAGTTTAACAACGCCAACAGGTTTGATTAAAGCGTCATCAACAACTAATCGAATTGATGGTTCGTATATTGTTGTTCTTAAGAATACCTCTAGAAGTTCTAATCAAATTAAAGCACAAGCTGAAAATATGGTTTCATCTACTGGTTCTTCTCCGGATCATATTTTCTCAACAGTATTACAAGGATTCTCCATTAAAACAACTAAAGCAGAAATTGATAAATTATTAAAAAATGATAAAGTTGCGTATATTGAAGAAGATCAAGTTGTTTCAATAAATGAAATTCAACAAAATGCTACATGGGGTATTGATCGTATTGATCAACAAGATTTACCGTTAAGTAAAACTTATAATTATGCTTTTACTGGTAAAGATGTAGATACATATATTATAGATACAGGTATTCGTTTTAGTCATAGTGAATTTGGTGGACGAGCAATTACAGGAATCGATATAATAAATGCTGGTGGAACAGCTACTGATGACCATGGTCATGGTACTCATGTTGCTGGTACTGTTGGAGGTAAGACTTATGGTGTTGCTAAAAATGTTAGATTAATATCTGTAAAAGTTTTGGGAAGTACTGGCAATGGAACCACTTCAGGTGTTATTGCTGGTATTGAATGGGTAACAAATCATCATTCTACTAGAAAAGCTGTGGCTAATATGTCATTGGGTGGTGGTATTTCTTATACTCTGGATGCTGCAGTAAGAAATTCAATTGCAGATGGTATTGTTTATTGTTTAGCTGCAGGTAATGAAGGTGATGATGCATCAAATCATTCCCCTGGAAGAGTTTCTGAAGGTATTACTGTTGGTGCTGTAGATAGTTCAGACAATTTTGGAACATGGTATTCATGTTTTGGTTCTGTTGTTGATATTTTAGCTCCAGGTACAGGTGTATTATCAGCTACAAATACTTCAGATTATGCATCTAAAATATCGACTGGTACTTCAATGGCGACTCCACATGTTGCTGGAGTTTCTGCACTTTTATTGGAACAATATCCAACTTATAGTCCTGCTCAAATACAAACGATGATTAAATCTTTTGGTGAAAAAAATACAATAACAAATGTTCCTACAGGTACTGTAAATTTGTTATTGCAGTCTTCAGTATATTATTCAACATTTATTCATAATCCAAAAGATAATCCAAATTTGTTACATGAAGATGTTATTATGAATTACAAGACTTGGGATGGTTCAAATTGGTCAGTAAGGCTTGTGGGTAGTACTTTTATTCATGCACCGAATGGAGATTTCTCAAAATCACACAATGATATAATTATTAATTATTTATCTTGGAACGGATCAAAGTGGACTGCAAAATATAATGGCAGTACATTTATTCATGCACCTAATGGTAATTTTTCTCAAGCTCACAATGATACAATCATTAATTATGTAACTTGGAATGGAACATCATGGACTGCAAAAGTAAAATAATTAATTAAATTTAATTTATAATGACAAATAAAATGATAGCCTCCATCTTTTTATTAAATAATTATTAGAATTATGAATTTTAATACTTAGATTATTAATTAAAAAAAGGGACTAATAATTTACTTATTAGTCCCTTCAAAAAAATCTATATTATAAAATATATTTTTTTTCGATATTCCCGCCACATTTTTTAATTAAATCAAAAAAATTCGGAAATGTAACTGAGGCCCCCTCTGCTGTTACACACACCGGCGCATCCGGACAGTCAAGTGTTTAAGACATTACAATTCTGTGATCGTGGTATCCTGTTATCATTGCAACCTTTCAGCTTGCTTTTTCTGATTATTACATTAAACCATCTTCAAGTTCTTCGACGTTATCACCCATTTTTGTATGTTCTTCAAACATAACTTTTATTCTACCTTTTTTTTGTATCTAGCCTGAATAACATTGTGAAGTTTTGGTTTCGCCTTCAGGAAAATAACCTGCTACAGTAAATGCCGAAAGTGCATCTGGAATGTAATTCATATTAATAAAAATCTCTTTTAAATGACTGTCTGTAACAGAAATATATTAAAATGGTTGTATTTCTCACTAATTATTTTCTTTTTTATCATTAATATTTATCTACAAATTGTTCTAATTTTTTTTAATTATCATTTTGATTATCGTTTTCTAAAATCAATTCTATAATATTCTTCCTACCGAATCATATTTTTCTGCTACATTTTAAAATATATCTCCCCAACCACTACTAATACTAATTTCTTATAATGATCCTATTGGTTACAAAAAGAATTAATACATCATCTTTATCTGGAGATTTGCCTGATTTAATTGTATTGATTATTTCCTTCTCTTCTTTAACTACATCAATTTGATTTTCCCATGATGACCAAGGATAATCATTTTTTGGATCATTTAAAAGTTCTATCACACTTTCTAAAATATTCTGTAATTCTTTTATTGGAAGTTTTGTATCTACTTTCCTGAGAGTAAGTTCTTTTGTTTTATCAATTTTATATTCTTCGGTTTTTATTTTTTTTGTTCTTTTCAAACTTTATCTAAATATTAATCAATAGTTTTTTATCAATTTATTTCCTTATTTGCGCAATAGCGTCCGTCGAACTCGTAATTATACCAAACATTACCAATAATTGCAGACCCATAGGATTTATTAAAAACGTCATAACTGACGAATAATATATAAGGAAAATAATTAATAACACATTACATTCTAAGGAGTCATAAATGACACTGATTAAAGCAAAACCTGAACATACGGATGAATTAGTTGCAATGAATAATCAGCTGGTTATTGATGAACAGTTTGACGTTATCCTTCCGCAACCGGAAATGATATCGAGGATGAAGGATTTTATCACTGGTGAGATATATGACTGTTACTTGATAACTGAAAATGATACAATTTGCGGGTATAGTCTCGTGGATAAAACTAAAACACCTGTTTATTTACGACATATTTTCATTAAGAATCAATTCCGCAACAAAGGGCTGGGTAGAAATACCATAATCCAGTTACTTGACATCTATGGTTCTAATGCACTTGATATAGAAGTAATGGCATGGAATACAAAAGCTATCGGGTTCTATGAAAAAATGGGATTTACCTGCCGGTTTCATGGTATGCGAATAAAGAGAGAGTCAAACAAGTAATTGGAATATACAGAGCCTCTTGCAAAAATACTCTTTTTTATAAAAAAGTACTCTTTTTTTATCTCGAATTTTTGCAAGAGGCTCTGACGATTGTATATTATGAAAAATAGGAGTTTTAAATGAAAAATATTGTTATCTATAAATCATTGTCAGGATTTACAAAACGGTACGCTCAATGGATCGCAGAAGACTTACATACAACTGCCATAGAACTTGGTAAATTCAAATCTCACATGATTGAAAAAGACACGATAATTATATTTGGCGGAAGTCTTCATGCAATCGGAATAAACGGCTATAAAAAATTGAACAAAATATTAAAAGACCGTGAATATAACGAGCTGGTGCTTTTCGCGGTAGGAGCATCGCCATACAAAGATGGCATAGAAAACGAAATTAAAAAATCAAATTGTATTGAAACTGATGAAAATAAAATCAGGCTTTTTTATTTACGTGGCGGTTTCAATTATGCACAATTAGATCCATGGAACAAATTTTTAATGATACTATTAAAACTAAAAATTATGAATAAAAAGCCTGAAATACGAACACCTGATGAAAAAGGAATGCTTGCGTCGTATCAAAACCCGATCGACGCAACGAAAAAAGAAAATACCCGGGAAATAGTAAACTATGCCAGGGGAATAGAGTTTCCACCACAGAGACACCGAGGACACAGAGATATTACAGAATCAATCTCTTAATTCCATTTGTAACGTATTGTTCGTTAAAATTTATAAGTAACCCGATACGTTTCTGCACTAATTTCATATAAGTTAATAATTGAGCTTCATGTACCGATAAAAGCTTTTCAACAGATTTAAGTTCAAGAATAACTTTATCATCTAAAAGAATATCTATTCTATACCCACAAGAAATATTGATCCCTTTATAAAAAACCGGACACTCAATTTCAGATTTACAATCAAAGCCTGCATTTTTAAATTCATATATCAGGCACTGCTTATAAACATTTTCCAGTAATCCGGGACCAAGTTCTTTATGAACCTCAATAACATATCCGATAATTTTCTCAGTCAGATTTTTATAAAGGAATTCCATATTTTACTCTCCACTCAGTGTTTTCTGTGGCTCTGTGGTTAAAAATTCCTAAGATTTTCCACACGAAGGTGATGTTTATTCCACCACCATTAGGGTGGAGATTCTCAAAAAATCCACCCGCAGAGAAATATATCAACCTACTGACTTACCCCGTCCCAGCCGGCAAGACGAGCCCATAACCACCATGAAGCATAGGTTATCCTGTTACCTGTAATCGGCTGAGTCGCATGTACCACATTTCCGGCAAAATAATCAGTTCCCAAAACATGAGAACTCATCCAGTCAACATAAAAACTGTTTTCGCCTGAAACCCCGTCATCATTTGCATCAGGATAGTACACATTGTCCATTCCGTGTGTTTCTATATCCCAATAGTCTATAAGAAAACGATTATTAGTCTTACAATGTTTAGAAATTAAATCGTGGCAATAATATGCACTGTTATTTCCGGCAGCTTCCCCGTCACCATTCGGATGACCGGTCATAAATACGAACTGCACTTGAGGATATTCTACAATCAGTGCTTCCATATTATCTATATATCTCTGATGATCGTGCCCGTCAGGATTACACCACGACCACATTATTACATTGATATGAGAATGCTCAGGATCATCCAAATACGTTTTTGTTGTATGATACCATTGCGTATGTCCGTCTACAAGAGTTTCCTGAGTACTCAAGTCGCCGTAATCAGCATTGTGATCATCTATCGATAATTTTCCTGCGACAACAGAACCGTCAGAAGTAAAAGCATATTTTTCCGCATCACCGGTTTTATAGCGTAATAAACCATCCATTCCATCGATCACCCGGCTGCCGTGTGACGTATGAAAAAACGCAATCCGTAAATCACTTTTTGCTTTATCAATTGCCGACTGCGGTATTTTTCTAAAAGCACTTTCGAGTGCAATTGAATAGTCAGCAGAGGTAGCGGTAGAGCTTGCTGGAACGGTAGGTTTAGTCACAACCGTTCCCGTCGTTGTACCATCATCAGCTGGAGATACACAACTGGCTGTAAATAATAAAATAGCAAAAAAAAACAAAACATTCTTCATAAAAGAGCCTCCATTATATTGTAATAATACAGAATAATAATACACCATTTTATTTTATATTCAATATTTAAATATTCTGACAAATAATTATCATACTATTAACTCTGATATCTTAAAAAAATCGATGGTTAAATATACCCACATTTCTATTCAAGAAAACGAAATGTACCGCTCTTTCTCGCCGGCCGGTTTGCGTCAGTATAATCTTCATAGCCGAGAGCTATAGTAAAATACGGTTTATGTGTTTCCGGTATATCAAACTCTCTATTCCGGTCTCCGGTAGTAAAATAAGTAATAGCACCGCCAATCCAGCATGACCCGATTCCAAGTGAATGGGCTGCTATAAGCATATTCTGTATCGTGGCACTGCAATCTGCCATCGGAAACATCGCCTCTTTATGAAATGAAACAATAATAACAACCGGTGCATGATAGAAAATATGATCATGACTGTTGCTGTAATTCATTTCAGCTAAAGCTTTTTTAGAGTTCTCATTTAACAAGTCAATTTTCTCTTGTGATCGTATAACAGTAAAATCCCAACTTTGCTGATTCATGGCACTCGGGGCATAAATCCCTGCATTAATAATTGCATCCAGCTCATTTCTACCAAGCATATCAGGTTTAAATTTCCGCGTACTTCGTCTCTCCAGAATCATGTTAATCGTTTCGTTCATAATTACTCCTTTTTATTAATTCGTCAACGAACTATTTCACTAAAAAAAATAAGGGGAATTTTCCCCTTTTATTTATAAAATCATATACAGTGAATCATAACACTTACTCAAGGTTTTCTTCGACTTTCTCAAGGTAACTGACAAGTGTATTTATAGTATCAACATTGAAACCATCATACATTGCACATATGAGCTCTGCTGTTATACTATTGAATAATGCTGATAGTTCACGCCCTTTTGCAGTAATTTTCACATAACACACCCGGCCGTCTACGGTACAGATACTCCGTGTTACATACCCGTTAATTTCGAGTTTATTAACCAGTTCAGTCACTGTTGATTTAGTGCGCTTTATCATTTCAGTGAGCTCTTTCATTTTAAGCTGCCCGTCAGAATTAACCAGCATCTCAAGAATTGCACAATGACTTAACACCAACCCCTTTATCCCGTGGGAAGAGAGTTCTAAAGCGATTACTTTGTCCAGTTTTTCTTTCAGATTACTTATCGTATATAAAATAGTATCGTTATTCATATACATACTATATTAGTACGACAACGAACGTTTGTCAATAGCAAATGTTCGTTTTATTTTTTTTCTTATCCAATTTTTATTACAACATTACCGGTTCTGTTTCCTGACTCAACATACCGGTGGGCTGTTGCTGTTTCAGAAAGCGGAAAAATGGTATCAATTACAACTTTAATTTCACCTGACTCGGCAATTTCTTTCATCCGGGCTAGTGCTTCTGACTTTTCTGATGCAAACGAACAAATTACTTTCTGTTTTGACCGGCTTATTGATGACCACACCATTTGCAGTACTTGTTTCATTTTAAAACTGGCAAGCAGGTAAATACCATCCGGTTTTAAACAGCTTTTCAATTTTGAGAATTTTCCTCTTCCAAGAATATCAAATATAACATCATACATTTCACCGTCTTTCGTATAATCTTCATTAGTATAGTCAATAACCTTTTCTGCACCAATTGATTTCACATAACCAAGACGTGAGGTACTGCATACACCCGTGACATGAGCACCGTAATGTTTAGCAAGTTGAACTGCGATAGAACCGATTCCACCGGATGCACCGATAATAAGAATCCTGTCGCCTTTTTTAATATGCGCTTTTTCCAGAAGACTTGTTGCCATTACAGTTCCGTACGGTAATGTTGCCACTTCTTCAAATGTCAGATTTACCGGCTTTAATCCAATTGTACCGGTTTCAGGAAGACAAATATATTCGGCATTTGCACCCATATTCATACCGGCATATCCATACACTTCATCACCGGATTTAAACCTGCTGACACCTTTACCGACTGCTTCAACTATACCTGAAAATTCACTGCCAAGTATTTTAATTGCTGGTTTATTAAATCCGAATGCAAAACGTGAGAGAAGCCAAAGTGGTGAGCTCATATTGAACTCTGCCGGTTTAATGTGAGCAAAGTCCCGTGCAATAAGGTCACCATAATTTATCTGAGTTGCCATAACTTTAATGAGTATTTCATTATCCTTCGGTACCGGCTTTGCTATTTCACATATCTTCAAAACATCCGGTGAACCGTATTCTGTAAACATTACTGCTTTCATTTGTTACCTCCCGGTATTTTGCCCATGGTTATCGCAACATTTCCTTTTTTATGTCCTTTATCGACATATCTATGAGCTTCAACAATTTCATCTATGGAATATATTCTGTCTAAAACGGGTTTTAGTTTATTTCTTTCAATCAGATCTTTTAGTAATAATAAATCTTTTTCTTCTATTACAGGTAGATTGTAATTATTGAGAAAGACTCCATTTTTCTTTAAAATAGTACTACAGTGAGCTTTTTTTAATTTCATCACTGCATCATACACCACATCATATTTTTTATCACTTTTTGTAAAATCCTCAGCAGTGTAATCAATGACTTGATCTGCCCCTAAAGATCGTACAAGTTCAAAATTTGTTGCACTACAAACAGCGGTAACTTCTGCACCATAGTATTTTGCTAATTGAATTGCGAATGTTCCAAGACTTCCTGATGCTCCATTTATTAATATTTTCTGACCTGCTTTAATTTTTGCTTTTTCCATGTTTTTCAAAGCCGTAAGCGCACCTGCAGGGACAGTTGCTGCTTCTTCATAGGATAAATTCTCAGGTTTTAAAGCCACAAGCCCTTTTTTTTCCTGAGTACCTTTTTTAACTTTTTCAGGCAAACATCTGTATTCAGCGTAACCGCCCAATCCAAAACCGGTTAATGCAAATACCTGATCATCTTTCTTAAATGATGTTACATTTTTTCCAACCGACTCAATTACACCGGATATCTCCAGTCCGGGTATTAAATTCTTCTTAGGTTTAAACAAACCAAACACAAGTCGTACCAAAAATGGATCAGCTTTTCTGATACGGGTATCGCCGATATGTGCAGAAGTTGCAAATACTTTTATTAACACCTCATTATCCTTCGGAACCGGCTTTGCTATTTCACACATCTTCAAAACATCCGGTGAACCGTATTCTGTAAATGTTACTGCTTTCATTTGTTTTCTCCTGTTATTTCATAATCAAAAACCTCGCCGATTTTTACACCAAAAACCAGGGCAATCCTGAATGCCAGGTCAAGTGAAGGATTATATTTCCCCGATTCTATGGCAATGATAGTCTGTCTTGAAACTCCGGCCTTTTCGGCGAGTGACTGCTGCGTCATTTCATCCGCGAAAAACCTTAGTTTTCTGATATTATTTGTTATCTGTATATTACCAGCCATTTTTCACACCATTCCTGTATAAATACATACTATATATACCTTCGAGTAAAGAACCCGCAGCAAATGATAAAAACATACAGTTCAAAACGATCACCTCGGGCACATTAAAAACCAATGCTATAAGTCCGGCGAAAAAACCTATTCCTGCAAATATAAAACTAACCTTTGATGACTTCAGTTCAATAAGTTTATCCATTTCATCCTCAACCATATTGGCAGCGATTGTTTTATTGATTTTCTTTTCATCTTCAGTTCGTTCTTCGATAGCAATGGAAATGGCTATAAATATCTGGAAAAGTATTTGCATGATAATTGTCGCTACAATACCAATTCCGATGAAAACGAGCATTATAAGCGCCCATGATTTCAAATCACCCGGCTCAATAACACCTGACTGATACTTACTCCATGCATACACGCAATACACCGCAAGAAATACAATCCCGTTCAATAAATTCATAACTGTCCGTTTTTCCTGATAGCACATAGTAAACTCCTTTTTTGTAAAGTAACATCTTATGTACTAAATGTAATTCATTAATTACACAATGTCAAGTAAACATTACATTTTATTTGATTAATTATTATTATTTAGATTTTCATTACTGCAAATAATTCCACCCCGTTTTAGTTTTATAAGGCCTTCATCCTGAAGTTTATGAAGCGTTTTATTAACAGTTTCCCGGGTAAAACCAATCAACTCCGCAATTTCCTCCTGAGTAATATTGATTTCAACTTCACCTTCTTTTCTAAATGCCTCTAATCTGGCTCTTAACAGTTTAAGAATTTTATCCTGAGGACTTAAACTATCAAGATTAAAGTGAATATTATAAATTTCTTTTGCAATCCGCTCTGTTATTATCCGTTGGAATTCAGGGTATTTCATACATAATTTTCTGAATACATTTTTATTATACAAAATCACAAAAGTTTCATCTTTAGCTCTTGCGTCATTAAGATATTCAGAAGTATAAAAGGCTTCACTTATGCCAAACCATTCATCTTCATTCACTGTGTTAAGCAAAAGAGATGAATAGTTTTTTCTAACTTTTATAAACTCTAATGTACCGGTAATTAAATAATACACAAAATCCGATTCATCCCCCTGATAATATATAAACGAATCAGCACGAATTTTTTTTACAACACCGGTGTTAATTATGTCATAAAGTTCGGACTCTGAAAGAGTATCATAATATGAAATAGCCCTCATTTTTTCAAATATTTCTTGCCTGCCGTTCATAATCACCCCATTACTTCAAGAACAGATTCCAGAAAAATATACGGATAAATAAGAACAAGATCACTCCCGCTTTTATCATCACCAATTTCAATTGTTATGACCATATCGTGTTCAGGAATAAGCTCATCACACCCCGCATTTTCCTTTATTGTACTCACACCGGAAAAGTTGAAATTCCGTATCTCTTTCCAGGCGTTTCTAACAGGTTCCACTATCAATTCACTTATTGACTCTGTTGATTGGATTGTATTAAAAAAACCTGTCTTTTTTGAACATATAATAAAACTCTTTTCTCCATAAACAAATCTGTTACTCATAAGTTTTGTTATAAACGTTATTGCCTCTTCATTAAGTTTGTACGTAAATTCGGGACGTTGCACTACAAAATTCTGATCTTTTATTGTATTACCATCTCTTCGTAGCGCATCTGAAGTATTAACAATATAATATGAATAATTATCAGCAAGTTGTTTGGTAATTTCACTGTAAGAACATTGATCAACTTTCAAAACACTGTAATTTCTTATTTCAGGAAGTACTATTTTCATCATCCTTAATGAAGAAATATGAATATCTTTCATTCTCAGTATCTGCCGGTACGTTACTTTATCCGGTCTTCTAAAATCATAACCCCTGACTTTATCACTGTCAATTATATATCCGGAAGATCTTACAGCAATATCTTTTCGGGTTTGCATTTCAGTGTATACTTCTGTTATTTCAATCGCGAAGTATTCATCATAGATTTGAGTTCTACCTCCGGCAACTTTCACACCGCTGATATAAAGATATACATTTTCATAATTCTTATCATCATATAAACAGTCGAGATTGATTATTGTTTTTGTGTGTATATTCATAAGGTCTTCAATGGAAAGTTCAATACTATTAATAACAAGCTGTGTTTTAAGGATCTCGGTTATACTGTCTTTAGCTCCCTGGTATGGTTTTGATTCACCTGCATTAATCGATGTTACTCTAAACCCTACAATTTCATTACATACTACAATCTCACCTCTGAATGTACGGTGATTATTTATAAGTATAGCAGAACTTTCACCTGCCTGAGTATCAAACCTGACAATATCACCTTTTTTAAGATTTACCGTCTCGTATAAAGAAATATACCCCTCTGCAATTACTGCTTTAACATCATTTAATTCTCTAAAAAAATGTTTCATAATAGTCCTCCTCATAATTTTGTATTTGAGCAAACATCACTTTTGCTCTCTATTTTAAATATACAATAAATGCTAATCACCGGTCTATAAACCGATTCTGTTAACCGGTTCACAAAACCCGATATTTTTATATAAAAACTTCTATAGAGGCTCTTGCAAAAATTCGATAAATAAAAGTATTTTTGCAAGAGACTCCATATCCTTTTATTATTATCCATTATACAAAAAAATGTTGAAAATTAATTAATAACTCTTGCTACATATAATGTAGTATGCTATATAAAACGTAGTACACTACACTTTCTGTATTAAAAAGGAGGATTAACAATATGGCAATTCCAAAGCCGGGAAAACCCGTCCGGGGATCACAATCCGGCAAGCCTATAATGGCACTTTTTGACTTGATGGGCAGACGTTGGGCTATGGGAATCATCTGGCAATTGAGCGACGGACCGCTTGCATTCACTGAATTACAAAAGAAATGTGATTTGATCTCACCGACTATCCTGAGTGGACGCTTAAAAGATTTATCCGAAGCGGGATTTGTAAAACGGACATTGGAAGGATACGTACTGACTATCCCGGGTGAAAAACTTTTCAATATTTTACAACCATTCAGCGAGCTGGCAACTGAATGGGAACAAATGATTATTAATACATGAGTACAGACTGATAAAGAAATAAGGGAATAAACACATACAAACAAGGCTCTTGCAAAAATCAAGATTACTTGATTTCGCTTCCGCCACATGCGATATAATCGCATTATAGGTAGCTTCTTGCAAAAATTCGAGATAAAAAGAGTATTTTTGCAAGAAGCTCAAACAAATAATAAAATAAAAGGTAAGGTACATAATGAAATATACAATTGGCGAATTAATCTATTTCTCTCCAACCGGAACAACGAAGCGAATAGTTGAATCTATTGCAGAAGGTTTTGGTTCAACCAGTCACCGGCATCTTGATGCTACTTTCTCAGATATTTCAAAAAATGAAACATTTTCTGACAATGAAATATGTATGATCGGGAGTCCTGTATATGCAGGAAGATTGCCATCCACTTTTCTATCCCGAATAAGTCATATCAATGGTAATGGCCGTTATGCCGTACTAGTTGTAGTGTATGGAAATAGAGACTTCGAAGATGCTTTGGTCGAACTGTTTGATTTTGCTATTGCTCATAATTTTAAGCCAATCGCAGCCGGTGCCTTTATTGGTGAACATTCATATTCAACATCTTCGTTTCCTCTTTCTCAGGGAAGACCGGATTCTATTGATAGTACGAAAGCAATTTATTTTGGCAGTAGAATAGTAGCAAAAGTAAGCTCAAAAAATAGTGATATGGTTCTTATGGGGACAACTATCCCGGGAAATCGGCCATACAAACCAATTCCTGCAATATTGAATGTGGCTCCTGCTACAGATTTAGAATTATGCACAAACTGTCAAACTTGTGTAAGCGTATGTCCCGTTCATGCCATTTCAGCATCCAATCCTGCAGTTTCCGATGATAATGAGTGTATACGATGTTCTGCTTGTATTAAAAAATGTCCGGAAACTGCGAGAAGCATGACGGATGAACGAATTGTGGAGATTTCTAAAAGATTATTTAACGGCTGTAAAGATAGAAAAGAGCCGGTGACTATAGTGTGATAAGATAAAATAACATATAAAATCTTGGGTGTAATTTTTATTTTCTGGTAATTAAAAGTGGCAGGTTCTAAATTTTTGTACTAAAATTTAATTGACTAAAAAAAAACAAAATACAAAAGGAGAACCTGCCATGAAAATATTATACACTAAATCAGAAATAATGAATAGTTTTGAAAAAATAATTGATGATGT